>OJXO01000256.1_pt1 | contig 12819 bp, 10 predicted proteins | sample 1600721 | NCBI WGS metagenome assembly OJXO01 (sample SAMN04436634, study PRJEB24849) | human gut metagenome | biome: human gut; feature: NICU; material: stool | host: Homo sapiens | place: USA: Saint Louis, MO | collected 2010-01-30
GTTATTTCGAGTTTTTTTCGAATCTTGTATGAATAATAAAGTAGTTTGACTATATTTCGATAGATATTAATAAGCTATCAGAATTGTTGGGTATCCCTGTTATTGAGGCTGTTGCCGTTAAAACTAAAGGCGTGCAAGAACTACTAAATCAATTAGATCAAAAAAATCTATTTGTAACTCCTTATCATTCTGATCTGAATCATTTTGATCAGATTAAAAATATTACTAAACAAGTAATTTTAAAAAATGATAACGGTGATGCAAGAACAGCCTTCTTGGATAAAATTTTCTTACACCCTGTACTTGGTTTAGTCATCCTAACGTTTACCATGTTTGTCATGTTCCAAGCTGTATTTATCTGGGCACAACCTTTTATCTCATTAATTGAGAATTCAATTACATGGTTAGGTGATACAATTGGGCCGCTCATTACTCATCCCTTACTTAGAAGTCTTATTGTTGATGGCGTGATCGCTGGATCAGGTAGTGTTTTGGCTTATATGCCGCAAATCCTTATTCTATTCTTCTTTATTTTAATTTTAGAAGAATCAGGTTATTTACCACGGGCAGCATTTCTTCTAGATAAGTTGATGTCTAAAGCCGGTTTAAGTGGACGTTCCTTTATTCCATTATTATCTAGTTTTGCCTGTGCAATTCCAGGTGTCATGGCAACACGAAGCATTAGTTCGGAAAGAGATCGTCTAGCAACTATTATGATTGCACCATTAATGACTTGTTCTGCAAGATTACCTGTTTATGCTTTACTTATTGCGGCATTCATTCCAAACAAATTAGTTTATGGTTGGTTGAGTCTACAAGGTTTAGTTCTTTTTGGACTATATATGGCTGGCATTGTTTCAGCACTATGTGTTTCTTTATTTTTGAAACTAGTTAGAAAAGATAAAACAGAAAGTATTTTTATCTTTGAGTTGCCTACTTACCGATTACCAGATATTCGAAATGTTGCATTAGGACTTTATGATCGAGCTACGATCTTTTTAAAAAGGGTTGGTGGCATTATCGTAGCATTATCAATACTGCTTTGGGTTTTAGTGACATTCCCTCAACCTCCTGAGCATGCAACAATGCCTGCTATCAACTATAGTTTAGCTGGGCAACTTGGACACTTTATTCATCCTATATTTGCCCCAATTGGCTTTACATGGGAAATCTGTATCGCGTTAATTCCTGCTATGGCAGCACGTGAAGTTGTAATTGCAGCTTTAGGTGTGATTTATGCAATGTCTGGTGATGAAGATACTGTAACTCAAACATTGCTTAGTCAAATTTCGGGACCTGATGGATGGGGGCTAGCAACAGGGATGTCGCTCTTGGTCTGGTATATTTTTGCCCCCCATTGTCTTGCGACACTAGCAACTATTCGACGTGAAACAGGTAGTTGGAAGCAACCAGTTATCATGGCGACATATTTATTCGCACTTGCATATTTCTTCTCATTCATCACATATCAGCTTATTAGTAGACTTTAATCAAAACAAGAATCTTTTATAAAGACAAATGGATGCCTTCGCATCCATTCGTCTTTTAAGTATCAAACCAATTATGAGCTTTTTTTCACAGCAACAATAATCTGATTCTCACTCTCTGTTTTTAATTCAAAGTCAACTTTATCCCCTACAGTTAAACCATTTAATAAGGATGGGTCAGCAACTTTAAAGCCCATCTTCATTGCTGGCCAATTAATCGCAGGAATTGCTTCATGGTCGAGTGTTAAAATATTTTCTTTCGTATCAATAGCAGTAATCACCCCAACGGCTTGAGCCGTTGTAGCGGTAGAAGACTCCTTATTCATCTGCTCCATAGGTGCGTCTGCTTTCTTCTGCTCTGATGCTTCATTTTTACTACATGCGCTTAATGCAGCAATAGTGGTAACAAGAGCAATAATTTTCATGAATTTCAACATAATAAAACCTCTTTAGACGAAATAATAAAACGATCAATGTGTTGATAGTTTTCTTTTGATTAAAAGCTGATATGCAGCTGGGATAACAAACATTGACAGTAGAGGAGCTGAAATCATACCCCCAACCATAGGTAAAGCAATACGGCTCATCAATTCAGAACCTGTCCCAGTCCCTAAAAGTATAGGAATTAAGCCTGCCAAAATGACGGCAACCGTCATGGCTTTAGGACGAACGCGTAGTACAGCTCCTGTTCGGATTGCCTCATTGAGTTGTTGCTCCGTTAAGGGTGCCGTTGAAGAAGATAGGTTTTGCTGTGCATGTTCAACTGCTTGCTTCAAATAGAACAACATGACTACACCAAACTCAGCAGCAACACCTGCAAGTGCGATAAAACCAACTGCAATCGCAACTGAAAAGTGAAAACCGCTCAAATACATGGCCCATATACCACCAATCAAAGCAAAAGGTAGCGTTGCCATAATCAGAACCGCATCTTGTACTTGTCTAAAAATCAAATAGAGCAGTAGAAAAATAATCATCAATGTAATTGGAATGACGACTTTTAAACGCGCATTAGCACGTTCCATAAACTCAAACTGCCCTGAATAGCTAATGCTCATGGCAGAGGAGCGTTTTACTTTTTGATCAATAGATTGCTTCAAATCTTGCACAACCGAAGCTAAGTCACGTCCCTGTACGTCTACATAAACCCAACCGCTTGGGCGAGCATTCTCACTTTTTAGCATTGGAGGGCCATCTGTAATTTGAATATTGGCAACACTACTTAATACAATTTGTTGTCCAGATTCAGTTACAATCGGTAAATTTCTCAAAGCTTCCAGTGAGTCTCGAATCTCTCGTGGATAACGTACATTAATAGGAAATCTTGCTAATGCCTCAACAGTTTCTCCAATATTTTCCCCACCAATCGCAGATGATACAATTTGCTGTACATCGTTGATATTGAGGCCATATCGTGCAGCCTGCATACGGTTAATATCGACATCAACATATCGACCACCTGTGAGTCGTTCAGCTAAAGCCGAGCTAACACCGGGTACCTGTTTAGCCACTTGTTCAATTTGCTGTGCTACCCGATCAATATCTTGCAGATCATTTGCTGAAATCTTAATCCCGATTGGGCTTTTCACCCCAGTTGCCAACATATCAATCCGGTTACGAATAGGTGGCACCCAAATATTCGTTAAACCCGGTACTTGAACAGCCTTATCCAATTCTTTGATCAACTTGTCAGGTGTCATACCTGAGCGCCATTCAGATCGTGGTTTGAACTGAATCGTGGTTTCAAACATTTCTAAAGGCGCAGGATCTGTTGCTGACTCAGCTCTCCCTGCTTTACCAAATACTGTCGCAACTTCTGGAACCGTTTTAATCATTCGATCTGTTTGCTGTAACAGTTCTGAGGCCTTGGCTGCGGACAATCCTGGTAAAGCTGAAGGCATATACAGTAAATCACCTTCATCCATATTCGGTAGAAACTCTCCACCTAATCGCGTTAAAGGAAAAAGACTAATAAGGAAAATTAGCAACGCACCAAATAAAGTGGTCTTTGGATGAGTTAAAACCTGATCCAACATAGGTCGGTATATTTTGATGAGGAAACGGTTCAATGGATTACGCTGTTCTGAAGGTAATTTCCCGCGGATCCAATAACCCATTAAAACAGGAATCAGGGTAATGGATAAACCAGCTGCCGCTGCCATGGCATAGGTTTTGGTAAACGCCAGAGGCGAGAACAAACGTCCTTCTTGTGCCTGTAAAGTAAAAATAGGAATAAAAGATAAGGTAATGATAAGTAAGCAAAAAAATAAAGCAGGACCAACTTCACTGGCGGAATGGGCAATAATATTCCAGCGTGCTTGAGTTTCTAATACTTGATTGGGATGTTCATGCTGCCAAGTCTCTATATGCTTATGTGCATTTTCAACCATCACAACCGCTGCATCAACCATAGCACCAATAGCAATGGCAATCCCCCCCAATGACATGATATTGGCATTTAGGCCCTGATAGTACATGACTAAGAAAGCCGACAAAATCCCAAGTGGTAAAGAAACAATAGCTACCATTGCTGATCGTAAATGCCAGAGGAAAAGTCCACAGACTAAAGCCACGACAATAAATTCTTCAATTAATTTATGACTGAGATTCTCGACTGCCCGATCAATCAGTTTACTGCGATCATATACAGGAACAACTTGCACTCCTTTAGGTAAACTTTGTTGCAATTCAGCCAGTTTTGCTTTCACAGCAGTAATCGTTTCACGTGCATTCTTACCGGCCCGTAAAATCACAACACCGCCAACAGTTTCACCTTGTCCATTCAGCTCAGTGATACCACGACGCATTTCCGGTCCGAGTTGAATAGTTGCAACATCGCCTAAAGTAACAGGAATCCCAAAACTATTTGTTTTTATCGGGATCTGTCGAAAATCTTCTAATGTCTTTAAATAACCAGAAGCTCGTACCATATATTCAGTTTCAGCCATCTCCAGAACTGAACCACCGGTTTCTTGATTGGCCTTTTGAATCGCTTCAATGACATTGTTTTGAGTAATTCCTAAGGCGGCCATTTTACTTGGATCTAAAACAACCTGATATTGCTTCACCATTCCCCCAATCGTAGCAACTTCAGCCACATTGGGTAATGTCTTTAGTTCATACTTTAAAAACCAGTCTTGTATGCTTCTCAGTTGTGAAAGGTCATGTTGTCCTGTTGGATCAACTAACGCATATTCATAAACCCAGCCAACGCCTGTGGCATCTGGCCCTAATGAAGATTTCGCATTTGCAGGCATTTTTCCCTGAATCTGGTTTAGATATTCCAATACACGCGAACGGGCCCAATAAAGATCGGTATGTTCATCAAAAATGACATATACAAATGAATCACCAAAAAAAGAATAACCACGAACCGTTTTAACACCGGGCACTGATAACATGGTTGTTGTTAAAGGGTACGTCACCTGATTTTCAACAATTTGTGGTGCCTGACCTGGGTAATTAGTTCTGACAATCACTTGTACATCAGATAAATCCGGTAAAGCATCAACCGGAGTATTTTTTACAGCCCAAACACCGCAAGCTGCCAGAATTAAAGCTGCCAATAAGACAAATACACGATTCAAAATTGAAAAACGAATAATACGGGCGATCATAATAGTTCTCCCGTTAGTTCTTCATAGATGCCATAGACATCTTTGAAATGTCAGAAATGACATAAGAATTTCCAACTTTTGTAAAACTAAAGTTGACCTGGTCACCTTGCTGAATTCGGGTAAATGGTTGTACTGGCTGTTTAAAGATCATGGTCATAGCACCCCAGCCCAACTCAGGAATAGCTTGGTGTGAAATGGTAATATCTTGATTTGTGACTTTTTCAACTTTACCAAGACCTTGATATGTTGACCTCTTAATCGTTTGAGATGATGTAATTGGTTGCCCAGTGTTGAGCTTATCCAATATGCCTTGCAAATTTGCTTCAGAATCAATCAGAAATTGTCCTGAAATCACTACTCTCTGACCAGCTTTCAACCCTTGTAGGACTGCAATTTTATTGCCATCACTTTGCCCTAACTGTACAACAACTGGTTCAAAACGCCCTTGCTCACGCCCTACAATGACAACATTCCGAGTACCTGTCCGTATAACAGCTTGCTCTGGTACAACCAAACTGCTTTGGGGATTATTTATTATATTGACAGAAGCAAACATCCCTGGCTTAAGTTGACCACTAGGATTTGGTAATTCAATCCGAACTTTAATAGTTCTTGATGTTGTATCTAAGGTAGGCAAAATGTCGATAACTTTGCCAGTTACTTTTTGAGAAAAAGCAGCAAAATTGGCTTCTACACTCATACCTCGTTTGATTCCAGCAATTTGTTTTTCAGGAACGGCTGCCTCTAGCCAAATCGGGTTGATACCTTTAATTGTGGCCAAGGTTTGTCCCATAGCCAAAGCCATACCATTGCGGACTTCTAGTGAATCAATAAATCCACTAATGGGAGCTTGCAAAGTTATATTAGATTGCACTCGACGAGTTCGCTCAACTTGATGAATCACATTTTGTGGTATTCCTAAAAGCTGCAAACGTTGACGGCTTGCTTGAATAAGGGAACGATCTCCAGTACGGAGCACAGCTAAAAATTCAGTTTGCTCTCCAGTCCATTCGGGTATTGAAATATCAGCTATAGGGCTTCCTTCGGTCACCATATCTCCAACAGCATGCCCATACACTCGCTGAACAAAGCCACTTGCTCTAGTTTGTAAAATAGCTGTTTGCCGTTCATTTGCTTGTAATATGCCATTAGTAAACATGGCATTTCCAATTACAGCCTGTTCAACAGTGCCGTAACGGATGGCTAAATTTTGTTGAAGAGATGGATCTATTTTGACTGTAGGACGACTTTCATCCGTCATCGCAGTATTTTCGTCTGCATATTTAGGTACCAGTTGCATGTCCATAAATGGAGACTTACCTGGCTTATCAAAATGCTGTTCAGGCTTCATTGGGTCGTACCAATACAACACTTTGGCATCCTGTTGCTGACCCGCTAAAGTAGATTGAGGATTGTCTTTCTGATGTGCTATCCAATATCCAGCACCACCACCTGCAACCAAACTAATTGTGGCAACTCCTATGACAGTCACTGCCAATTTATTTCTTAACATTATGGCTGCTCCTCAACATAGTTTAAGGTTGGTTCTTCAAAGGCAAAATAAAGTTGGGCTTTAGTCACAGCCTGTTGTTGTTGGAGATCAATGAGACGCAAACGTTGTTCTAAAAGAGATTGTCGGGCAGTAATAACATCAGACAAATTGCTTTTACCAGCTTGGTAGCTTGCCAACTGTAAACCCACTTTTTGTTTAGCGAGTGGAATACTTATTTGCATTGCACGTCTAATTTGCTGATCAAGCGCATCAAGATCAGATAACCCATCATCCAGCATGGTGAGATGTTCACGGTATTGAACTTCTTGATCGGCAATGATCCGGTTTTGTTCGGCTAAAGCTGCCTGAACGAGCGGCCCACTACGTCTTTTTGAAAATACTGGAAGCTCTGTTGTGAGTTGAACCCCGATCATATCGCCAAATTCGGGTGCTCGATGCTGATAAGCAAGCTCAATCCCCCAATCTGGTTTCTGTAAAGCCTGAGCTTGCTTCAGTTTTGCTTCAGCAGTTTTCTTTTCTGCCTGAAATGCTTTTAATTCAGGATGTTGATGCAAATGATGATATAACTTTGATGAATCAAGATGGATGGATGGAGCTTGGTCAGGTAAGGTTTCAATTTGAGTAAGGTTTTCGGTAGGCTCTGCACTGATCAAGCGATGCAACTCTAGCTTGGCTTTATTTAAATCACGAAGCAAATCATCCTTCTGGTCAAGCAATACCGTGGCTTCTTGTTTTGGATCAAGTGCATCAGCAACCATTGTCCGACCAGAGGTGACCTGTGTTTGGGTCATCTGAGAAAGTAATCGATTCTCTGAAAACAGTTCATCGTATAGCGCCAATTTACGCTCAAGATAAAAACGTTTAAACCAAGCAGATGCAACTTTTTGACGTAACTCAATACGTAGAATCTCAGTTTGAGCAGTGACTGAACCCAATTCAGCTTTTGCTAACTCGACCTCGGCTTGTCTTTTGGCGCGGTTTGGAAAATCTTGCATAACGCCAATTTTCTGCATGGTCATGCCATCTTGTGTGACTGACCATGACGCATCACCAGATATAGGATAATTCTCCAAACCGACAAATAATTTAGGGTTGGGTAAAATACCTGAAGCTAAAACTACATTCTCAGCCCCTTCAATTTGGGCACTATTTACTCTTAAAGTTGGAGCATATTGCTCAGCAAGCTTCAAAGCTGTATCCAAAGTCAGTGGCTGGGCATAGACTTGACCATAGACTAGAGAAAAACAGATCACACCTATCGGCCATCTCACCCTGCGAGATAGCTTTTCTTTATAAAATTTCATATTTTTAGCTCTAAAATGATATACACGCGCACGCGCAGAACATCCATAAAAAATGCTATGAATGACGATGAATCATCAAATTAGTTAGAGCGTGGGGGTTTCCAGAGAACTGAAGGAAAAGGAGCAGGAAGGTTTTGATCCAGAGAATAAAAAGCCGATCGCTCTATAGGAGGGAACACCTTTGCGTACAGAAATTCTTGTGGAGAAGGGGTATACGCAATCTTGGCAAAAGACATAATGCAATCTTGCTCAGACATACAGGAAGGATCATGTAGCGTTTTTTTGACCTTTGCTTCAACTTTCATACAGTCGGTATGCATCATATCCTGGTTTTGAGATGCTTCCATTTGCATGGATTTCATCTGTTCAGATGGCATTAAACACCGCTTATGTACAGACGAAGCAGCAGCAGCCGATCCTACTAAAAGGATAGCAAACGATAAAAACAGCGATAAGCATGTTTTTAACCACTGCATAAAAATAGACCAAAAATTAAGCTTTTTTAGTTTTACAGATTCGAAAATAAATAGTAATAATTCATGAATAGTAGCCGAAGCTACCATTCATGAATCCAAATCATACTATTTTAAAAAACTAATTCGATGCCTGCACCATATTTCCACCCTTTTTCGGAATTAGTAGCCGCTTGCATAGAAGTGGCTTTCTGCCCTTTTTCATATTGATAAGCGACATCAACAAATGGTCTGATACGCTTATTAATCTCGTAACGAGTTTTTATACCTGTCTTTAACTCAGACAAACCTGACTTTGCAGCAAAATCAGAATTATCATTAAGCACAATATCTGCTGCAATATATGGCTGAGTAATTAGCTTTTGAGTGAGTAATAAATCTCGATCAAACTCAAAACTGGCTCCCCAAAAATTATTTTCACCACCATAAAGGTAAGCTTTTGTCTCAAAGAAATAAGGAGCAAGACCTAATAATCCAATAACGCCATCAATGCGATTACTATTACGGTTATTTTTGTCCTCACTATACCTTACCCCAGCTTGAACATCCCAAAATGGTGCAACATTTCTACTGTAAAGAGCTGATACATCATAATTGGGATCATTACTCTCTGCTTTATTCAGATTGGCTTCAACAAACATTCGATTTTCATCTGTTCCAATCAATGTTTCGAAACTCGAACCTAAACTGCCTTTACCATCTTTATCAACTATCCACTCATTGGAAAATTTAGTTGTTTGGTAAATCTGCCCACCATGCTCGTTCAGATGTTTATCATGATTTTGGCTAAGAGTTAAAGTTTCAATTCCTTTGTCTTTTGAAGTTTTTTGAGCAACATTGCGTTCAACATAACCTAATCCGCCTGATTCTCTTAAAAGCACATTCATACTTGAAATACTCTTATTTAGATTTTCAGTCGAATTATCATTCGCAAATGCCATACCTGCTAAACCAATTAAAGCAACTGATAAAAGTGTTTTTGAAAAAAGTTTTTTAGTGGTTTGCATGTTGATTCACTCCATTATCATTTGCATGGGGTTGGGCAACGATACTTTTTGAATCAACATCATTGCTATCTACATTTGCCACAATGAGTTTGTTCATCATTCCAGCTGCCATGTGATATAACAAATGGCAGTGGATAGCCCATTCACCTAACTCATCAGCTGTGAGTAGAGTGGTTATCGTTTTCCCAGGTGGAACAATTACCGTATGTTTGTTTGGCATATTGCTTGGATCCTGACCATTCTCAAGCTGCATAAACATGCCATGTAAGTGCATTGGGTGAGCCATCATACTGTCATTGACAAATTTTAAGCGAATACGTTCACCATATTTAACCTTGAATGGTTCAGTTTCATTAAACTTCTTCCCATTAATTGTCCAAATATAGCGCTCCATATTTCCACCTAAACGAATTTCAATTTCACGTTCTGGAGCACGAGTATCTTTTTGGGGCGTTAATGACTGTAAATCACTATATTGAAGTGCTTTTAGACCAGCTGGAGTTGATGCATTCGCCCAACCGTAAACATTTTCACCATTTTTCACTTGTGTTGGTGAGGTCATTGCAGTATTCATTTCCATATTATGTGTCATGCCTTGCATTGAAGACATGTCATGATTCATTCCGGACATTGACTGGTCTTTTGAATTGCCTCCCATTGAAGACATATCGTGATTCATACCTTCCATTGAAGACATGTCATGATTCATTCCGGACATTGACTGGTCTTTTGAATTGCTTCCCATAGAAGACATATCGTGGTTCATACCTTCCATTGAAGACATATCGTGGTTCATACCTTCCATTGAAGACATATCATGCCCCATACCCATATCCTCCATAGTCAATAAAGAACGTGGACGTGGTTTTGGCATCAAAATATTTTTTACAGGTAAGGTATTTTCATTATGTAATGTACCAATAGAAAAACCACTACGATCGATAGATTCAGCCTCTATCTGATAATTTGCCTGTTTTGGTTCTACGATAACATCGTACGTTTCGGCTGTTCCAATTCTAAACTCATCAACTGGTACAGGCTTCACTGGCTGGCCATCTGCACTAACTACTGTCATTTTTAGATTAGGAATTCTTACATCAAAAAAAGACATTGCAGATGCATTAATGAAGCGGAGACGAACTCTTTCTCCTTCTTTAAAATTTCCGGTCCAATTTTGTTCCGGGGTTTTACCATTCATCAAGAACGTATACTTTGTTACATCAGACATATCTGTCTTAAGCATTCGCATCTGATTCCACATAGAGCGATCTTGCCATGTTGCTTTTAAGCCATCTTTTTTAATCTGTTTAAAAACATCAAAAACCGTTTCTCTTCTATTTTGGTAATAATCAGCCTCTTTTTTGAGATTACTCATAATTTGACCACTAGTCGAATTATGAAAGTCAGATAGTAGGACTACGTAATCTCTATCAGCCTTTTCTCCAGCTGATAAAGGTACTTTATTTTTTGGATAAATCACGAGGGGGCCATATAGGCCATCCTGTTCTTGTCCTTTACTGTGTGAGTGATACCAATAAGTACCATTTTGACGGACTTTAAATTTGTATTCATAAGTTTTATTTGGTGCAATACCATCAAACTGATTAAATCCAGGAACACCATCCATGATGCCAAGTAAGATTAAACCATGCCAATGAATAGATGAATCTTGGTTCTTTAACTTGTTATGTACACGAATAACAGCATCATCACCTTCCTCAAACTCAAGAAGAGGTGCAACAAACTTACCATTTACCGTAATTCGCTTTAAAGGCTTACCTGTTATATTCACCGTCTGTTCAGCAATAGTTAAATCATATTCTTTAACCGCGGCCATAACCCAAGTCGACGAAAATAAACCGATTCCTATTAAAAAGACATGACTTAATTTTTTAGACATTTACTTCACCTATCGGATATCAAGATAAGGGATAAAACATGTTTAACTGCTTTACCCCCAATCTCTCATTTATCGTATTCTTTATTTATTTGATGTATTTGACATGTTCATTTTAGAGTGATCCATGTTCATCATATTTGAGTGATCCATATTTCCCATTTTAGAAGGGTCCATATTCATCATCTTAGAATGATCCATTTGGGACATATCGGACATTTTACTGTGGTCGTGCTGGCTATGATCCTGTTGAGTTGTTTTATCATTCTTCATATCACAGGGTTTTTGACACTTACCTTGTTCTTTGATATCTGCTTGAACAGCAGTACTTACTGTACTGGTCTGTTTAGCCTCTGCAGCCCAAGACTGAGTTCCAGCGAACAAAGACCCAACACATAAAAAAGTAGTTAAACTACGACGAAATAAAGTTTTCATTTTTTGCTCCAAGATTAGCTCATATGGATACATTAAAGGCCGGCACTAAACATCTATATGACATGAAAATGACATTTTTGTAATCTACGCCGAATCACGGATTTATAACGTTATTATGATCCTAATTAATGCAATCAGGTTTTTATAAATGAGAATCTTATTAGTTGAAGATGAACAAAAAACTGGTGATTATCTTAAACAAGGCCTTTCTGAAGCTGGCTATATTACTGACTGGGTTACAGATGGATTAACAGGAAAACACCAGGCTCTTTCTGAAGAGTATGACCTAATTATTCTAGATGTAATGTTACCTAAGTTGGACGGCTGGAATATCATTAATGACATTAGAAAAAGCGGTAAAAGCATGCCTATTCTTTTTCTTTCAGCCCGAGATCAAATTGATGATCGAGTGAAAGGGTTAGAATTAGGGGCTGATGATTATCTTGTCAAGCCTTTTGCTTTTGCAGAGCTACTGGCTCGAATTAAGAGCTTACTCCGTCGGGGACAACAAAAAGAAGATAGCAACCTAATCACTATTGCAGACCTTGAACTTGATTTACGTAAACGTCGTGTTACTCGTGCAGGGCAACGTATTGACCTAACAGCCAAAGAGTTTGCATTGATGGAATTATTTATGCGTAGACGTGGAGAAATTCTACCTCGTGCTTTAATTGCTTCTCAAATATGGGACATGAATTTTGATAGTGATACCAATGTAGTTGAAGTCGCTATTAAACGGTTAAGAAATAAAATAGATAGCAACTTCACCCCTAAGTTAATTCAAAACATCCGGGGGATGGGATATGTCTTAGAGGTAGAAGATGACTCATAAATTGTTTAATGCAATTAGCTTCCGTATTGCAATTATCTTTTCTCTATCAACTGTCATCATCTTATTGATTATGGGGCTGGTCATTCATCAACTTGTTATGCATCATTTTGAAACTCAGGACCGGACCCAGTTAGAAGGAAAAATTCAGCTTTTAGAAAATTTACTGGAACAGAATCCGAAAAATACCGAAGAACTAAAGATATATTTAAAAGATGCTTTAGTTGGTCATCATGACCTAATTGTCCAGATTGAAC
>OJXO01000264.1_pt1 | contig 12340 bp, 8 predicted proteins | sample 1600721 | NCBI WGS metagenome assembly OJXO01 (sample SAMN04436634, study PRJEB24849) | human gut metagenome | biome: human gut; feature: NICU; material: stool | host: Homo sapiens | place: USA: Saint Louis, MO | collected 2010-01-30
TATATTCGTTATGATCTAGGATTAGGTTTGAATGAAAAGTTTTAAAGTTGCCCTTGCTCAGTTTTCTCCGCATATTGGCAATATTGACTCAAACACCCAAAAGATGATTGAGCAAGCAAATCAGGCGAAAAAACAAGACGCTGACCTGATTATTTTTCCTGAGCTTTCTGTGATTGGTTATCCAGCTGAAGACTTATTGTTACGTCCAAATTTAAATAAGCGGATGCAAAAGGCTTTTGCTCAACTTAGTGAAGTTAAAGATATTGTGATGGTTTTCGGCTTCGTAAACCAGACAGAAGATGGCCAACGCTATAATTCAGCTGCTGTCATGAAAGACGGTCAGGTTTTAGGTGTCTTCAATAAACATAACTTGCCAAACTATGGCGTTTTTGATGAAAAACGTTATTTCCAAAAAGGCCATCAGCACTTGGTATTTGAGTACTTAGGCCATAAGTTTGGTGTACTCATTTGTGAAGATATCTGGTCAATCAATACAGTAAAACAATTAAGCCAATTAAATGTTGATACTGTACTTGTGCTTAATTCATCGCCATATGAAGTGGGTAAACCACAGCATCGTAAACAGACATTAAGTGAGCTTGCAAAGCAGCTTCATTTAAATATTGTTTATGTTAACCAAGTTGGTGGACAAGATGATTTAATTTTTGATGGTACAAGTTTTGTTAGCAATCAAAATGGTGAAATTGCTTTACAAGCACCTAGCTTTAAAGAAGATCTCTATATTGCTGAATTTGACCGCGATACAAAACTATATAAAGTTGTCGAGTCTGCTCCTGCATTAGAAACTTTTGCAGAGATCTATCAAGGCCTAGTCATGGCAACACGTGACTATGTAGAACGCTCAGTTTTTCCTGGGGTAATTTTAGGTCTTTCTGGTGGTATCGACTCTGCTCTTACGCTTGCTATCGCAGTTGATGCAATCGGTGCAGAGAGAGTTCAAGCTGTGATGATGCCATATACTTACACATCTCAAATTAGTGTAGAAGATGCAGCGGAACAAGCTCGCCGTATGGGCGTGACTTTCGGTATTGCCGAAATTCATTCAATCGTAAATAGCTTCATGCAAACTTTGTATCCGTTCTTTGGTAATTCACCAGCCGATGCGACTGAAGAAAATTTACAAGCGCGCGCTCGTGGCACATTACTTATGGGCTTATCTAACAAGTTTGGTAATTTAGTCCTTTCTACAGGTAATAAATCTGAACTTTCAGTTGGCTATTGCACACTTTACGGTGACATGGTGGGTGGCTTTGCTGTTCTCAAAGATGTTTATAAAACAATCGTGTTTGAATTAGCAAAATACCGTAATAGCTTAAGTGAAACTCCAGTTATTCCTGAGCGTGTAATTACTCGCCCACCTTCAGCAGAACTACGTCCAGATCAAAAAGACCAAGACTCTTTACCAGCGTATGATGTATTGGATGCTATCCTTTATGCATACATTGAAGAAGATTTAGGTCAGGCAGATATTATTGCCAAAGGTTTTGATAAAGAAGTTGTTGAAAAAGTCATCCGTTTAGTTGATCGTAATGAATATAAACGTCGTCAAGGTGCGATTGGCCCGAGAATTACTTCTCGTGCATTTAGTCGCGAACGACGTTATCCGATTGTCAACGGTTGGACAGCGAATGACTGAGCAGAAAAACTCATCAAAAACTACAGCACTTGCTCAAGCACTTTTGCTTGAGCAGGTGGAATTTTTCAAAAAACAATTATCTATAGAAAACTCACCTATTTATTTCCGGCAATTTATTCAGCTTTTTATGCAACATGCCGATGAAATTAAACTTTATGAAGTTGTGGATTTAGAACAATTACAAGCCGTTGTGAAACGCTATGCTTTTGAAATGCAGCTTGGTGCAGGCTTGCTTGAGTTTATTGGGGAAATTGCACAGCGTATTTATTTATCTGCCATGAAATCTCCAGTTCAGCTACAAGACTTGGTATCCGATCACCAGTTTGAAATGTGGCTTTCCAAGTTTTTGGAAATGGAGCATATTCCACATTATCTCAATCAGTTTTTAAGAACTAGCCCTTCTGTTCAACAACTTTGCCAATATATTGCCACTTCAACCTTAGAACAAAAATTACCTAAATTTCTAACGGCCTCTAGAGTGGATGACTACCATTTTGAATGGCAACATAAACTCAAAAAATTCTCTTTTTTACAGCAACAACGTCTTGAGCATAAGCTTGAAACGTGGATTGCCAGCTTTATTCATGAACAACTGACAGAATTAAGCCTTTTATCGGCTGAAGATTTAGAAAGCTTAGTACGTCATATCTGGGAAGATATTAGACATAAAAAAATCTATGAATTTATGAAACAGCTCACTCCTCTCGATGTTGAGGAGTTCTTTGTTTTAATTTATGAATACTGGAAAGAATTAAGACAGTCACAATTTATGCAAGGTCTTATTTTGTATGGTGTCGAAGTTTTTTATGATTTTTATAAAGACCAGAGTTTATTTGAAGTATTAAGTGCAATTGGTTTATCCGAAACTGACTTACAAACTGAAGCTTTACGTTTTTATCCAAAAGTTATGGATGCCTTTAATGAACACGGTATTTTGGAACCGTTACTTCAAGCGCTCTTAGCTCCTTTTTATCAAAGTTCAAAAACACTCGATATAATTGAAAAACATTTTAGTGAGTAAAAAATAGATAAAAAGAAACCACGCAGGAGCGTGGTTTTTAAAATGGTGGCTATGACGAGACTTGAACTTGTGACCCCCGCATTATGAGTGCGGTGCTCTAACCAACTGAGCTACATAGCCGTAAACTGTGTGCGCATTATCTATAGTTCTGTATAGCAGGTCAATACTTCAAAACTCTTTATGCCCACCAAATGAACAAATATGATTCAGATCACCATTATTTGTTCATTTTTTAGCAAATTCTTACTTTAAGCAATTGATCGGCCACAGAAATATATTAAAGATCTAATACCAATTTTTTACCTTTTGCTCGTGATACACAAATCATCATGCTCTTTTGTGAAGCTTTTTCGGCATCACTTAAGTATTGATCGAAATGCTCTGCTTCACCTTCTAAGATAGCGGTTTCACATGTTCCACAAACCCCTTCTCGGCATAGACATTCCACATCAATATTTAATGTCTCGATGGCTTGTAAAATAGTCTGGTTACTTTGTACTTCAATTTCCTGATTAGATTTGGCAAGTACCACCGTAAATGCTTCACCATCTTCAGGAACTGTTGAAGCAAATTGTTCCCAATGAATGTATTCATCGCGGTAACGGTGCTTGTTACAACAATCAATCACAGCATCAATCATGGGTTTTGGGCCACATACATACACATGCGTGCCTTTTGGTTGCGATGAAATTAATTCGTCTAAATTAAGCATGCTGCCTTCTGAGTCAACGTAACTAAATACATGCCCTGCATGTTTCTGTGTTAGCTCATCAAGTAAAGCTGCATGTTCAGGTGAACGGTAAGCATAGTGCAGCTCATACTCTGCTCCACGTGCTGCCAGCTCATCCATTTGAGGTAAGAATGGTGTAATACCAATACCACCAGCTATCAAGATATGTTTATTGCCTGTTTCAGCTAGCGGGAATAAATTTTTTGGTTCTGAAATCTGGATTTCACAGCCTTCATTGCACTGATCATGCATGAAAACTGATCCGCCCTTACCTTCCACATCCTTACGAACGCAGACTTGGTAAGTTGATAAATCTTGCGTACAGCTCATCAATGAGTAGGCATTGGAAAGTTGTTCATTCATTTTGACAATAATATGGCTTCCCCCACTAAATCGAGGAAAGTTCTGCCCATCTTGACGTTTGAACGTAAACCGTTTGATTAAAGGGGTTAGCTGTTCCACACGAGTAACAACCGCTGGGAACATTTCATAATGACTCGCCATATTAGAATCCTTCTTTTACCGCATATTTTTGTTGTTAGGGCTTATCCTTAAAGCCCTAAACACATGTATTTAATGGTCATGAATTCTTCAAGACCATATTTTGAGCCTTCACGCCCAACACCTGATTGTTTCACACCGCCAAATGGTACAACTTCATTTGAAATTGCAGTGGCATTCATACCGACCATTCCATATTCAAGCTGTTCTGACACTCGCCATAAACGTGAAATATTTTCGCTATAAACATACGCTGCCAAACCGAAGATTGTGTCATTTGCTTGAGCAACCACATCTGCTTCATCTGTAAAGCGAATGAGCGGCGCAACTGGACCAAAAATTTCTTCTTGGACAATTTCCATTGTACGGTCAACGTTAGTTAAAACTGATGGTTCGTAAAAGGTTTGTCCTAAAGCATGCTGCTTACCACCACAGGCAATCTTAGCGCCTTTGCTCACTGCATCATCAATTAACTGCTGTGCTTTCAAAACTGCTTTTTCATTAATTAATGGGCCAATTTGTACACCATCTTCCAAACCATTACCGACTTTAAACTTTTGTACTTCTTGTACAAACTTCTCGGCAAAAGCTTGATAAATATTGTCGTGTACATAAATGCGGTTAGCACAAACACAGGTCTGGCCTGCATTACGGAACTTGGCGAAAATCGCGCCTTGTACAGCTTTATCCAAATCGGCGTCATCAAATACAATCAGAGGTGCATTACCGCCCAACTCAAGCGCCAATTTTTTAATGGTGCTTGAACACTGCTGCATCAGTAAGCGTCCCACTGGCGTTGAACCAGTAAAAGTTAACTTCTTCACTTTTTCATGTGAAGTAAATACCGAGCCAATTTCTTGAGATTTACCAGTAACAACATTAATCACACCAGCTGGTATACCTGCCTTTTCTGCAAGCTTTGCAATCGCTAATGCACAGTAAGGTGTTTCATTGGCTGGCTTAATCACGACCGTACAACCCGCTGCTAAAGCTGGCGCTGCTTTACGGGTAATCATGGCAATTGGGAAATTCCATGGCGTAATCGCAGCCACCACACCCACAGGTTCTTTACTGATAATAAAGCGCTGCTGGTTATTTACCGTTGGAATCACATCACCATAAATACGCTTGCCTTCTTCTGCAAACCATTGAATAAATGATGCAGCATAGCGAACCTCACCTTTTGCTTCTGTTAAAGGCTTGCCTTGCTCAATGGTCATGATTAAAGCAAGTTCATCGGTATAATCGAGAACCAGTTTATACCAAGCCAATAAGATATCAGCACGGTTTTGGGCCGTTAAAGCTTTCCAACTTTGTAAAGCCGTATAGGCAGCTTCAACTGCTTGCGTTGCCTCCGCCGCTCCCATATTAGGAATTGTGCCAATTTCTTCGCCTGTAGCTGGGTTACTCACCGGAACAGTCGCATTTGACTGTGCAGCTAACCATTGCCCATTAATATAGGCTTGTTGCTGAAATAGTTCAGTACTTTGTAAACTCGACATATCGTCTTCCTAAATGAAGAATCAGGTGTAAGTCATCTTTACACCTGAATAAATCCCTTTGTTTTTATTGATGGTACTGCGCCACAAGATGTTGGAAGTAAGCAATACCATGCTCACTGATGCCAGAACGTTGCTTGTCAGTCATGATACGGCCTTGACCACGATAACCACGTGATTTCAATCCACGTTGTACGCTCTCTACCAAGTTCAAATCTTCCGGGCGGAATACATTGCGATACCACTCAATCAAATCTTTTTGATCTTGAGTCAGTTCTTCGTTCGTGAAGTAAATATCGTAATGCTGCAAAGTTGTTTCTGCATCAACAGGGAATTCATAAATAACTGTCATGAAGTTACTGCCTGGTGGTACGTTGAACATGGTGCAAGGCCAAGTCCAGAAACCATGAAACTCAGGATCTGTTACTGATGGATCAAGTTTGAATGACTTCTCAGATGAACGTGCAAAGCCATATTGCAGTGTCCAGTTTTGATGTGTTGTATGCCAGTATTTATCGACTTGTACAGAGTCAGCAAAGCCTGGATGTGCAGGTCCACAGTGGTAGCATTCCATATAGTTATCAACAATCACTTTCCAGTTTGCTGGTGTTTCTGTCACAAAGCGTGCTGCCAATTTTAAATCTTTAATCACACCACATGCTTGATTTAAACGCTCAGCAAAGCCCGGTAGCTGGTCTTCTACACAAGTCGCATTTTCATCCATATTAATAAATACGAAACCTGCATATTCTTCGACTTTTAAAGGCACCATGCTTGAGTTTTCTTTATCGAAAGATTCAACGTGGTCACAGTTACGTGCCAATGCCAAGCTACCGTCTAGCTTAAACGTCCATGCATGATATGGGCAGGTAATTACATTTTTTGCTTTACCACTACCGCTTAAAAGTTCATGACCACGGTGCGGACACACATTATAAAAAGCTCGTAAAACGCTATCTTTACCACGAATGATGACAATATTTTCACCAATTACTTTACGGGTAATATAGTCATTTGGCTGAGCCAACTCACTACCATGTGCAACGCAAATCCAGCTTTTAGCAAAGATTGCCTCTTTCTCGTGCTCGAAAACTTGAGATGAAGTATAGAAAACTTTAGGGAAAGTCCATGCAACATCTGGGTTTGCGCAAAAATCTTCAGGTAATTTTTCAACTGCACTCATGTTTTTACTCCATTAAATTCTTTTCGTCCAAATGACTCGATATTAAATTGATGTCTTTTCGGTACTGCTCAACATGCGGTGTATTGCACTTAGCATGTTTTGATATAAATGTTGAACTTCCGGACAGTCACGCATCAGACGTAAACTGCCATGTAATAAACCTTTACCTAAATGAAACTCGTTAGGGATGCCTGCTTGTTCCAGTTTTTGGGTAAAGAGATAACCGTCATCACTTAAAGGGTCATATTCAGCAACGGCTACAAAACTTGTAGGCATATCTGAAAAATCAGTTGCCAATAAAGGGGCTAGACGTAAATCCTGCCAATCTTGTGAATTCGGTGCATATTCCTTTAAATAAAAATGCATATCTTCTGTCGTTAACAACGGCGCATGGGCGTGCTTTTGTGCGGATGGGGTATCAAATGCTGTCGTTAAACATGGATAAACCAATGCCAGCCCTTGAGCTTGCAAACCACTATGTTGTAGCTCCACTGCAAGAGCTGCTACTAAATTACCGCCTGCGCTATCACCTGCTAGAACGATATTTTCACTATCGATTTGCCAAGCTGAACCATGTTGTTTAAGCCAGTGATAGACTGCTAAACAATCTTCAAAGGCTGCTGGAAAACGATGCTCTGGAGCCAAGCGGTAATCCACACTAATAACAACCGCATTTAAGTCCTTACACAAATAACTGGTAATAAACTCATGTGAATCGAGTCCACCCACCATCCAACCACCACCATGTAGATACAACACACATGGCCAACCAGACTCAGGTCGATTTGTTTTTGGTAAATACACACGAACAGGCACAGGATGCTCTTCATTTGCAATCACTCGATCTTCTACATCTAACTTGTCATCACGTGGCAAAGTGTAGTGTCGGCACATGGCATCATATGCCGCACGGACTGAGTCAATATCTGCATCTGCTGGTGAATAAATGCTGCTCCAATACACAAGGCTTTGCATTTCTTCACTTAAGGCATAAGTAGCCTGTTCATATGTCGTCATTACCATTCCCTCTAGCTGGTTTTTCTATCCAGTTTGATTGAGCTTGCAAGTTCAAGCTGCATCCGTTTTGCATGTTCATCTTGAGTCTGGTTTAAACCAATTTCCTGATCATCATAACCTTGTTGCTCAATTAAATGTGATGGGACTTTGGCATAATCCTGTATGAGCCATTTCACTAAGCCATAGGTTTGAATCAGAATAATCACGATGAATGGTAAAGCCGTCACAATAGTTGCCGTTTTCATGGTGTCTAATGGTGCTTTACTAAAGATCATGGCAATTGGAACTAAGGTCAGCATGACACACCAGAACAAACGTGCATTTGGCGATGGATCTTGCCCTTCACTTAAACCGCGTGTACATGTTGCTGAAACTGCATACCCGACTGCATCCATATGCGCTGCCAAGAACACCACCATAATGCCGAGGAAAATCCACATCATGAGTTTTCCGGCAGGTAACAGGCTAAGCAATTGACCAATCGCAACCTCACCACCTTGTTGGCTCAAGATTTGTGGCACATTTACAGCCCCATGAATAAAGCTATAAACACTATAGTTTTCAAACACACCAAAGATGAACCAAAGACCGACACTGCCACCAATCACCATGGCAAAGATCACTTCTTTAATAGTACGGCCTTTAGAAACACGCGTTACAAAGAGTGCTACACCCGGTGCATATGAAATCCACCATAACCAGTAGAAAACAGTCCATTCACGAGTAAACTTGCCGTCACCCATTGGGTCGGTAAACAAACTCATATCAACAAAGTTGGTTGCCATTAACCCGAAACTCATTAATGAATTATTCAAAATGAATTGAGTCGGGCCAAAGCAAAGTACATAAATTGCAAATAACACTACACCCAAGCACACCATATGGCTTAAACGCTGCATGCCCTTGTCCATACCTACATATGAACTGAGTGCGAACAGAACTGAAACTGCCAAAATAATGATGACCTTGGTCATAAAGGTATTTGGAATACCTGTGAGCTGAGACAAAATATTGGTAAATGTCACGGCAGTGAGTACCAATGAAATCGTCAATGCACCGAACATGCAAAGCAAGAACATTAAGTCGACTAAACGACCAACCACACCAGTTGATTTAAAGCCTGTCACAGCCTCAATCACTGAAGCTAAACTTAAACCCTTGTTTTTTCTCACATGGTAGCTGTAGCACAAAGAAATTGATGCCAAAGCATAAATTGCCCAAGCACTTAAGCCAGAGTGAAAAAACGAGTAAGCCACGCTATATTTCAATGCTTCTGCTGACTCAGGCGGTAAGCTCAAACCCGGAGTTTGATAATAGTAGGCCCAGTCCAAAAAGCCCCAGTACAATGTAGAAGACCCAATACCCGACAAGATGAACATAAAAATCCATGACATTGTGCTGTATTGAGGTTTTCCTTCTCCAAGCTTAATTTTTCCGTATTTACTAAAGGCAAGACCAAAAGTAAAAATAATGGCTAAAAAAGCAAACAGTAATACTGGGGTTGTAAATACCGATGTCGTCCACTGCATCCATGTTGCAGCAATCTTTATCGATTCTTGCGAATAAATCGCCAAACCAGCAACTGAAATAAATACAAACAGTAAGCTGGTTACGGCAAGAAATTTATCCGTATAAATTTTTGTGTTTTGATTATCCATATCCATACATCCATTTTTGGATGGCGTTATTCCATAGCGAATACGTCCATTTTAGTTTGGGCTACACATGATGCAATTGCATCTCCTACCTCATAAGTCTTTGCCTGACCGCCGATATCGGCTGTTTTTGGGCCATTAATTAATACATTCTCAATCGCCTGCATAATATCTTGACCCGCTTGGATACAGCGCTCGTCTTCTTCTCCAAAGAATTCGAACATCATGGCACCCGACCAAATCGCAGCGATTGGGTTGGCAATTTGTTTACCGTAAATATCTGGTGCTGAACCATGGACAGGTTCAAACAGTGATGGAAATTTTCTTTCTGGGTTTAAATTTGCCGATGCCGCTAAACCAATGGTTCCCGTACATGCAGGACCTAAATCGGAAAGAATATCGCCAAATAAATTCGATGCCACAACCACATCAAAACGTTCAGGTTGTAAAACAAAACGAGCCGCTAAAATATCAACATGTTGTTTATCAGCTTGAATTTGTGGATACTGTTTTGCCATCGCATCAACGCGCTCATCCCAGTACGGCATGCTCACTGCAATACCATTTGACTTGGTCGCTGCAGTAATTTTTTTTGCATCACGCTGATTTGCAAACTCAAATGCATAACGCAAAATTCGATCTACGCCATGACGTGTAAATACGGCTTCTTGTAAAACAAACTCGCGGTCTGTACCTTCAAAAGCTTTACCGCCAATCGCTGAGTATTCACCTTCACTATTTTCACGAACCACGTAGAAGTCGATATCGCCTGGTTTTTTACCTACCAATGGACATTTCACACCCGGCATTAAGCGCACTGGACGTAAATTCACATATTGGTCAAAACCACGACGGAACTGGAGCAGCGAACCCCAAAGCGAAATATGGTCAGGCACTTTATCTGGCCAGCCTACAGCACCAAAATAAATTGCATCGTAGCCCTGTAAAGTTTCAAACCAGTCATCTGGCATCATTTTGCCGTGCTCAAGATAGTAATCGCAGCTTGCCCAATCGAAAGCATCTAACTGAAGATCAATGCCGTACTTCTCTGCTGCTGCCTTTACAACCTTAATACCTTCTGGTAGAACTTCTAAACCAATGCCATCGCCTGCAATCGTGGCAACTTTATATCTTTTTGCCATAAGCTTCCTTCACACCTTCGACTAATATCCTTGTATGGCTTAAACATGATGTTTTAAGCAAAAATGATCAACAACAGAACTATCACTCCAATGGACACGGATCGTGAATAATCTACCTAACCTATCGGATTTAAAGGTTTTTTGCACAGTCGCCAAACTAAAAAGTTTTGTCGAATCTGCTGAGGAACTCGGGACATCGCCAGCTTTTATTAGCAAGCGAATTAATATTTTAGAAAACACGTTGAGCTGCAAACTTTTTCACCGCAGTACACGTCACGTTAGCCTGACAGAAGATGGCAAACTCATACTTGAGAGAGTTTCAAATATTCTTGAAGAATTTGATGAAGTCTGCGAACTGGTCAATAACCCGCTGAGTACACCCACGGGTCGTATGGATATTATTAGTAGCTTTGGTTTTGGCAGAAAACATGTCGCACCAATTTTGTCTAAATTAATGATGCTGTATCCAAAACTACAGATTCATTTTGATACCATCGACAACACCAAAGACCTGATTCAACACAGTATTGATTTAGACATTAGAATTGGTAATGAAATTGCACAAAATAATTTACAGGCTCAGAAGCTGGCTTCTAATTTTCGTATTTTGTGCGCGTCACCGAGTTATTTACTTAAACACGGTGTACCTGACAGTATTGAAGATTTGCAAACACATGACTGTTTAACAATTAGTGAACGCGACCAATCCTCGGTTTTATGGAAATTTAGGCATGCTTCCGAAGATGTCTCAGTGCATATCAAACCCCGCTTTGTTTCAAATAACGGTGAAATTATTCATCAACTTGCCATAGAAGGTCACGGTATTATTTTCCGTTCGATTTGGGATGTTGCAGATGAATTGATTACCGGCCAACTTCAGCATATTTTGCCTGAGTACTGGCAAGATGCAGATGTCTGGGCAGTTTATCCATCACGACTCAAAAGCTCATCTAAATTACAAACCTGTATTTTGTTTATTCAAAACGAATTGCTCAATCGTTTACAGCATGTGCAAAACCTAAGCCGTGGACAACTCATTTCACCAGCCGTCAAACGAGAGCCACCACCTGAAAAAGTCTTTCTATAAAAAAAAGCCCTAAGTGGGCCTGTTCACTTAGGGCAATAGTTTACTTTTAACTTTTAGAAATAATATCCAATTGAAAGATAAAACAGTTTATCCCAATCATTACTGCTACCTTGTGCAAGGCCATTCGCCCCACCACCTACCATTGGATCATTTTTACTCATAATATATTCACCCTGAATACCAATGGCTTTGTAATTAAAATAAACGCCTGCAATTAAACGCTCAGAGTCTTTATATCCCTCCTCATCTTTGAAAAAGCGGCTATGAGAGATATAGGGCTTAATATTTTCAATTTTGTGGAATGGCTGAGCAAAGGTATAGTTAATTTCATTGACCAGATATTTTCCTTTGTTAGCAACTTGATACGGGTAATCAAATGCTCCAATGGTTGAGCTATTTGGCAATAAATTATCGCCATTAGTGACATCTTGCTTACCTGCTAAGAACATCCATTGCCATGCTTGATATTGCGTTTGAGCAAATACATTCCATGATTTGCGGTGTCCATCTTCATCTGTTCTTTTATTTTCTAAATCTGAATACCAAACTGAACCACCTAACTCGGTCGAAAATTTTTGAGCTTTATCAAGCTCAAATTTTCTAGAGGCCCGCGCAATCCACATATTTTTTTCTTTAATATTGGTTCCTATAGTTAAATCATCAGCTTCAACGAAATTACCACTATATCGGCTTGAGTCTTTTGATGTCCCCTTATAATTTCCTCCATCAGTTGGATAGAATCCTAAGGTTAAATTGTATTTGTCATCTGCAAATTTATATTTAATCCCCAGATTATCAATATTTTCTAAACCAACGGTATTTAAAAGCGTTTCGTAATAACTACTTCC
>OJXO01000266.1_pt1 | contig 12253 bp, 9 predicted proteins | sample 1600721 | NCBI WGS metagenome assembly OJXO01 (sample SAMN04436634, study PRJEB24849) | human gut metagenome | biome: human gut; feature: NICU; material: stool | host: Homo sapiens | place: USA: Saint Louis, MO | collected 2010-01-30
GTAGAAAAGCAATTTTTTATAAAAGATGAGATTAAACAAGCACATGTTTTGTTTAATCTTAACTTCGGGATAGGAAAGGATGCTGTTTGGCTATGTGAATGATTCTTATTTGATGAGTTTTTGCGGAAAAGCCAAAGTCGATTGTTTGTATTTTGATATTTCGCGTTTTATAATTCAGTGTCGTTTATAGGTTAGGCATGAGCTGTGCTTGCCTAACAATGCCAGCTTTCCTTGGAATTAATTCAACAAACTCCGGTCGGAGTTTCTACCTACAGGATGCCCGCTGTGAAAAGCAACAGACCTGTCAATTTGTCCATGGGTCAGGTGTTAGCGGTAAATTTACGCTCACCCGTGGCTATTGCATCAATTTTACACCGTTTATCAGGTGTCATCGTTTTCTTATTAGTACCAGTTCTCTTATGGATTCTAGATAAATCATTATCTTCACCAGAAGGATTTGACTACGTTAAAAATGTCGTTTTTGGAAATATCCTCGTACGTTTTGTTGTGTGGGTATTTGTAGCCGGCTTGATTTTCCACTTTATTGCTGGGGTTAAGCATTTGCTTGCAGATCTAGGTTTTGCTGATGAACTGCAAAGCGGTCGTATTGCAGCGACAATTTCATTGATCTTATCTGTGGTAGCCATTATCGCAGCCTTTGTATGGATTATGTTCTAATGAAAAGTGCTACAGGTTTAACAGGTTCAGGTTCTCGTGATTGGTTTATCCAGCGTGTAAGTGCTGTGGTATTGGCAGCTTATACTGTTGTTCTTTTTGGTTGGATCCTTTGCAAAGGCGGATTTGACTATCAACAATGGGCTGGCTTCATGATGACATTACCAATGAAGATTTTCTCTTTATTGGCAATTTTGTCGCTTATCGCACACGCATGGATTGGTATGTGGCAGGTTTTTACTGACTATGTCACTACTCGTCAAATGGGTCCTTCAGCGAAAGGTTTACGCCTTGTACTGACTACGGCTGTCATTATTGCAGTGTTTGTGTACGCAATCTGGGGTATCCAGATTTTCTGGGCGAATTGATAGGAAGATATCATGGGCGCGATAAACCCTAAAGAAGATTATTCAAATATTCAAAACCTCACTTTCGATGCTGTTATCGTTGGTGGTGGCGGTTCTGGTATGCGTGCATCTTACCAACTTGCTCAAGCAGGTTTGAAAGTTGCAGTACTTACTAAAGTTTTCCCAACACGTTCACATACAGTTGCTGCTCAGGGCGGTATTGGTGCGTCGTTAGGTAACATGCAAGAAGATAACTGGCATTTCCACTTTTACGATACAGTAAAAGGTTCTGACTGGTTAGGTGACCAAGACGCAATCGAATTTATGTGTCGTGAGGCGCCAAAAGTTGTTTATGAACTTGAACACTTAGGTATGCCGTTTGACCGTAACGCTGATGGTACAATTTACCAACGTCCGTTCGGTGGTCACTCTGCAAACTATGGTGATAAGCCAGTTCCACGTGCTTGTGCTGCTGCCGACCGTACTGGTCACGCTTTATTGCACACGCTTTATCAAAGCAACGTGAAAATGGGTACTCAATTCTTCGTTGAGTGGATCGCTCTTGATTTGATCCGTAACGAAGCGGGTGATGTACTCGGTGTAACTGCAATTGACCAAGAAACTGGTAACATTGCAGTATTCCAAGCAAAAGCAACATTATTTGCAACTGGTGGTGCTGGTCGTGTTTACCGTGCATCAACAAATGCTTATATCAACACTGGTGACGGTCTTGGTATGGCTGCTCGTGCTGGTATTCCATTACAAGATATGGAATTCTGGCAATTCCACCCTACAGGTGTTGCGGGCGCAGGCGTATTGTTGACTGAAGGTTGTCGTGGTGAAGGTGCGATCCTTCGTAACAAAGACGGCGAACCATTCATGGAACGTTATGCACCAACTTTAAAAGACTTGGCTCCGCGTGACTTCGTATCACGTTCTATGGACCAAGAAATTAAAGAAGGTCGTGGTTGTGGTCCAAAAGGTGATTATATCTTGCTTGATATGACTCACTTGGGTGCTGACACAATTATGAAGCGTTTACCATCTGTATTTGAGATTGGTAAAAAATTCGCAAACGTCGACATCACTAAAGAACCAATTCCAGTAGTACCAACAATCCATTATCAAATGGGTGGTATTCCTACGAATATGCATGGTCAAGTGTGCTTACCAGAGCCTGGTACAGACAACTACACTAAACCTGTAAAAGGTTTCTATGCAATCGGTGAGTGTTCATGCGTATCAGTACATGGTGCGAACCGTTTAGGTACTAACTCACTTCTTGACTTGGTTGTATTTGGTAAGGCTGCTGGTGAGCACATTATCGATTACGTAACTAAGCATCATGGTGATGAATATGCACCGCTTCCAACAAATGTATTAGAGCAAACTTTAGCTCGTGTACGTAAATTGGATGAATCAACTTCTGGCGAAAATGCTCAAGAAGTTGCTGATGCAATTCGTGATATTGTTCAAGACCACGCAGGTGTATTCCGTACTCAAGCATTGCTTGATAAAGGTGTTAAAGAGATTCTTGCTCTTGAACCACGCGTGCGTAACATTCACTTGAAAGATAAATCTAAAGTATTTAACACTGCACGTGTTGAAGCGCTTGAAGTTGAAAACTTATATGAAGTTGCAAAAGCTACATTAATTTCAGCTGCTGCGCGTAAAGAATGTCGTGGTGCGCATACGGTAGTTGATTATGAATTACCAGCTGATCACCCAACTTATTCATACGGTCGCCGTGATGATGAGTGGATGAAACACACTTTATGGTATTCATCAGATAACCGTTTGGAATATAAGCCAGTGCGCTTCAAGCCGTTAACTGTTGATCCAATTCCACCAGCACCACGTACATTCTAATCGGGAGTATAAAGATGAGTAGAGGTACTCGTACATTCGAAATCTACCGCTATGATCCTGATAAGGATAAAGCGCCGTACATGCAAACTTTCAAGCTTGAATTGACTGATAAGCACCGTATGTTGCTTGATGCATTGCTTGCTTTGAAGGTTCAAGACGAAACGTTAACATTCCGTCGTTCTTGCCGTGAAGGTATTTGTGGTTCTGATGGTGTGAATATCAATGGTAAAAATGGTTTGGCTTGCTTGCAAAACCTTAACGATTTACCAGAGAAAATCGTAATTCGTCCATTACCTGGTTTGCCGGTTGTTAAGGATTTGGTTGTTGATATGAACCAATTCTATGATCAGTATGACAAAATTCAGCCATTCTTGATCAATAACCAACCTGCTCCACCTAAAGAGCGTTTGCAATCTCCTGAAGAGCGTGAACACTTAAATGGTTTGTATGAGTGTATTCTTTGTGCATGTTGTTCAACTTCATGCCCATCATTCTGGTGGAACCCTGATAAATTCTTGGGTCCTTCAGCGTTGTTGAATGCATATCGCTTTATTATCGACTCTCGTGATACTGCAACTGCAGAACGTTTGGCTCGTCTTGACGATCCGTTCAGTTTGTTCCGTTGTAAAGGTATTATGAACTGTGTGTCAGTATGTCCTAAAGGTTTGAATCCAACAAAAGCAATCGGTCATATCCGTAATATGTTGTTAGATCAAGCGGGTTAATTCTGCGCAAATAGAGAACGCACATCCTTGATGTGCGTTTTTTTTTAATTTTATAATACGTGTCTTATACTTTAGTCGGTAAAAGAGGGGTTTTTATATAAAGCACCATATATTAATAGATAAAATTGGATATGTATTTCGCCAATTTATAGATGGTATGTGTCAAAAAAATCAATCGTTCGTTAAGAACATGATACGATTTGCCACAAAGTTATAGGTGAAAAAAGCGTATACTAGTGAAATTAAATTAAGTGGCACGATCTTAGATCTGTGCTTAATTTTTATGGTTAAAGTCATTTTAGAAAAGTTAATTTTAAAGTTAATTTTTCTAAAAAGATTTGCAAAAAATTGCTCGGTTTTTTATCGAGTATAAGGTGAGTGATGATGCCATTGAGGGCGTTGTGATTCATTAATTACCTATGGAGTTTTCTCTCTAGGTAGTATGACGCCCCATGGTCTTGAAGACCTGTTGGGTAAGTAGTGTCATTTTTACCAATTTGACATTATGCATCATGGGTATGCTTAAAAGGCAGCCTGTAATATTTTTTGCAATAGGAAATGGGTCCACAAATGCAAGAAGTTGCTGACGCATTGCGTCTTGACACTGAACTTTCCGCTGATAGTGCAGCGTATATTGAAGAACTTTACGAGCAGTACCTGACTTCCCCAACCTCCGTCGCTGAGGACTGGCGCCAATATTTCGATAAATATCCAAAGGGTGACCAACCACACAGCGCTGTGCGTGAGCAATTCCTATTACTAGGACGTAATGCTAATCGTGTTCAACCTGTTGTACAAAGTACTGTAAGTACTGAACATGAGCGTCGTCAAATTGGCGTTTTACAACTCATTGCTGCTTATCGCAATCGCGGACATCAAAAAGCTAAGTTAGATCCGTTAGGTCTTGCTAAGCGTGAAGATATTCCTGATTTAGATCTTTCAGCACACGGTTTAACCAAATCAGATTTAGACACAGTATTCAACACAGGCAATCTTGAGATCGGTAAAAGCGAAGCAACGCTTGCTGAGATGATTGAAGCAATGGAAGCAATCTATTGTGGTTCGATCGGTGTTGAATATATGCATATCGTGGACACAAAAGAGAAACGTTGGATTCAACAACGTCTTGAAAGTGCCCGTGGTAAATTCAATTTCTCAAATGAACAAAAGAAAGGCTTCTTAGAGCGCTTAACCGCTGCTGAAGGCTTAGAAAAATATCTCGGTAATAAATACGTCGGCGCTAAACGTTTTGGTGTTGAAGGCGGCGAATCTTTTATTCCTATGGTAAATGAGATTATCCAGCGTGCTGGTGCCGTAGGTTGTAAAGAAGTTGTTATCGGTATGCCACACCGTGGTCGTTTGAACCTTCTTGTTAATATTATGGGTAAAAACCCTGCGGACTTATTTGGTGAGTTCGAAGGTAAAGCACTTCATAAGAAAGGTTCTGGTGACGTTAAATACCACCAAGGTTTCTCAAGTAATGTAATGACTCCAGGTGGTGAAGTTCACTTGGCATTGGCATTTAACCCATCTCACTTGGAAATCGTTGGCCCTGTAGTTGAAGGTTCTGTACGTGCGCGTCAAGTGCGTCGTAGAGACATCGGCGGTGATGACGTATTACCAGTTATTGTTCATGGTGATGCTGCATTTGCAGGTCAGGGCGTGAACATGGAAACCTTCCAGATGTCACAAACTCGTGGCTATACGGTTGGTGGTACAGTTCATATTATTGTGAACAACCAAGTTGGTTTCACAACTTCTGATCCACGTGATGCGCGTTCGACAGAATACTGTACAGACGTTGCTAAAATGATTCAGGCTCCTATCTTCCATGTAAATGGTGATGATCCTGAAGCTGTTATCTTTGCTACTCAATTAGCACATGATTTCCGTCACGAATTCCGTAAAGATGTAGTCATCGATTTGTTCTGTTACCGTCGTCGTGGCCATAACGAGGCAGATGAGCCATCTGGTACACAACCATTGATGTATCAAGTGATTGCTAAGAAAGCAACTACTCGTACACTTTATGCTGATCAATTGGTACAAGAGAAAGTACTTGACCGTGCTGAAGCTGACCAAATGGTTGAAGATTATCGTGCTGATTTAGAAGCGGGTAATCATGTAGCGAATGCTTTGATTCTTGAACCGAACACTAAAATGTTTGTAGATTGGACTCCATATTTGGGCCATGAATATACAGACGATTGGGATACTTCATTTGACATAAACCGCCTTAAAGAATTAGGCGAGGGCATGAGCAAGCTTCCTGAAGGGTTTGTAATGCAGCGTCAGGTTCAAAAAGTAATTGAAGACCGCGTGAAAATGCAAACTGGTGAAACTCCATTGAACTGGGGTGCAGCAGAAACTTTAGCTTATGCAACTTTATTAGATGAAGACTATCTAGTTCGTATTACTGGTGAAGACGTGGGTCGTGGTACCTTCTCACACCGTCATGCAAAATTGCATAACCAAGTTGATGGTTCAACTTACATTCCTCTTTGCCATGTGAAAGAGAACCAACCACGTTTTGCGATTTACGACTCTCTTTTATCTGAAGAAGCAGTTCTTGCGTTTGAATATGGTTACGCAACTACAATTCCTAAGAGCTTGATTATTTGGGAAGCACAATTTGGTGACTTCGTAAACTGTGCTCAAGTTGTGATTGACCAGTTTATTGCTTCTGGTGAGACTAAGTGGGAGCGTGTTTGTGGTTTAACAATGTTGTTACCACACGGTTTCGAAGGTCAAGGTCCAGAGCACTCTTCAGCTCGTTTAGAACGTTTCTTACAGTTATGTGCTGAAGACAACATGCAAGTGATCACTCCAACGACACCTGCACAGATTTTCCATGCATTACGTCGTCAGGCTGTACGCCCAATTCGTAAGCCATTAATCGTAATGTCACCGAAATCTTTACTTCGTCATAAACTTGCGACTTCTACTTTAGAAGAGCTAGCACATGGTTCATTCCAAACTGTAATTGACGAAATCGATCAAATTAACAAGTCAGATGTAACTCGTCTTGTACTTTGTGGCGGTAAAGTTTATTACGACTTACTCGAAAAACGTCGTGAACAAAACTTAACTAATGTTGCAATTGTACGTATTGAACAGTTGTATCCATACCCAGAGCAACGTCTTGCGGAAATCTTGGCTGCTTATCCAAATGTGAAAGAACTCGTTTGGGCGCAAGAAGAGCCGAAGAACCAAGGTGCTTGGTTGTTTATCGCACCGCGTTTATATGACGATATCTTAAAATCTGGCAAACAAATCCGTATCAGTTTTGCAGGTCGTGAAGCTTCTGCTGCACCAGCTTGTGGCTCACCGTACTTGCATGCAAAACAACAAGCTCAGCTAATTAATGATGCATTGGCAATCGAAGCTGAACAATCAGGAGATTCTCAATAATGGCAACCGAAATTAAAGCACCGGTATTCCCAGAGTCTGTTGCAGATGGAACCATCGCAACTTGGCATAAAAAGGTGGGTGAACCTGTATCACGTGATGAAGTAATCTGTGATATTGAAACCGACAAAGTTGTTTTAGAAGTTGTTGCTCCTGCAGATGGTAGCTTGGTTGCAATCATTAAAGGTGAAGGCGATACAGTTCTTTCTGACGAAGTTATTGCTCAATTCGAAGCTGGTGCTGGCGCAGCGGCTGCTGCTCCTGCGGCAGTAGAACAAGCAGTTGCTCAGACTCAAGCTGGTGCTGCTCCTGTTGTTGAGCGTAATGAAACTGTATCTGATCAAGCTCCTGCGGTACGTAAAGCGTTAACTGAATCTGGTATTGCTGCTTCTGACGTACAAGGTACTGGTCGTGGTGGTCGTATTACTAAAGAAGATGTTGCAAACCATCAAGCTAAACCAGCTGCTAACGTTACTCCATTAAGCGTTGCTGTTGGCGAGCGTATCGAAAAACGCGTTCCAATGACTCGTTTACGTAAACGTGTAGCTGAGCGTCTTCTTGCAGCTACTCAAGAAACAGCAATGTTAACTACATTTAACGAAGTTAACATGAAGCCAATCATGGAATTACGTAAGCAATATAAAGATGCTTTCGAAAAACGTCATGGTGCTCGTTTAGGCTTCATGTCATTCTTCGTTAAAGCAGCAACTGAAGCGCTAAAACGCTACCCAGCTGTAAATGCTTCAATTGATGGCGATGATATCGTTTATCACGGTTACTATGACATCGGTGTTGCAGTATCTTCTGATCGTGGTCTTGTTGTACCAGTATTACGTGATACTGACCGTATGAGCTATGCAGAAGTTGAAGCAGGTATTGCTGCTTACGCTGCTAAAGCACGTGATGGTAAATTATCTATCGAAGAAATGACTGGCGGTACTTTCACAATCACTAACGGTGGTACTTTCGGTTCATTACTTTCAACTCCAATTTTGAACCAGCCGCAAACTGGTATCTTGGGGATGCATAAAATCCAAGAACGTCCTATGGCGGTAAATGGTCAAGTTGAAATCTTGCCAATGATGTACTTAGCGCTTTCTTATGACCACCGTATGATCGATGGTAAAGAAGCTGTAGGTTTCTTAGTAGCAATCAAAGAATTGTTAGAAGAACCAGCTAAACTCATTCTTGATCTTTAATTTCTTCGAATAAATACCTACCAGGGTAGAGTAATCCTCTATCCTGGTTTATGGAGATAAAAATGTCTCAACAATTTGATCTTGTTGTCATTGGCGGTGGTCCTGGTGGTTATGAAGCTGCGATTCGCGCTGCTCAACTAGGCTTCAAAGTCGCTTGTATTGAAAAACGTATTCACAACGGTAAGCCTTCTTTAGGTGGTACTTGCTTAAACGTAGGTTGTATCCCTTCTAAAGCTTTGCTTGATTCTTCTCATCGTTATGAAGATACAGTGCATCATTTAGCTGATCACGGTATTACAACTGGTGAAGTGAATTTCGATCTTGCAAAACTTCTTGCTCGTAAAGACAAAATTGTTGACCAATTAACTGGCGGTATTGATCAATTGCTTAAAGGCAACGGTATCGAGTGGTTAAAAGGTACAGGTAAATTACTTGCTGGTAAAAAAGTTGAGTTTGTTCCACATGAAGGTGAAACTCAAATTTTAGAACCTAAATACGTAATTCTTGCGTCTGGTTCTGTGCCTGTAAATATTCCTGTAGCTCCTGTAGATCAAGATATTATTGTTGATTCAACTGGCGCATTAAACTTCCCTGAAGTACCTAAGCGTTTAGGTGTAATTGGTGCAGGTGTAATCGGTTTAGAACTTGGTTCAGTATGGCGTCGTCTTGGTGCAGAAGTTGTTGTATTTGAAGCAATGGATGCATTCTTGCCAATGGCTGATAAAGCACTTTCTAAGGAATATCAAAAAATCTTGACTAAACAAGGTTTAGATATCCGCATTGGTGCAAAAGTATCTGGTACTGAAGTAAACGGTCGTGAAGTGACTGTTAAATACACTCAAGCTGGTGAAGACAAAGAACAAACGTTTGACAAGTTAATCGTTTGTGTTGGCCGTAAAGCTTATGCTGAAGGTTTATTAGCTGAAGATTCAGGTATTAAATTAACTGAACGTGGTTTAGTTGAAGTAAATGATCACTGTGCAACTTCTGTAGAAGGTGTATATGCGATTGGTGACTTAGTACGTGGTCCAATGCTTGCTCATAAAGCAATGGAAGAGGGCGTAATGGCTGTTGAACGTATCCACGGTCACGCAGCTCAAGTAAACTATGACACAATCATTTCTGTTATCTATACACACCCTGAAGCGGCGTGGGTTGGTTTAACTGAAGAGCAAGCTAAAGAAAAAGGTCATGAAGTAAAAACTGGTCAATTCGGTTTTGCTGTAAATGGTCGTGCTTTAGCTGCTGGTGAAGGTGCAGGTTTTGTTAAGTTTGTTGCTGATGCAAAAACTGACCGTTTATTAGGTATGCATGTGATTGGGCCTGCGGCATCTGATATCGTTCACCAAGGTATGATTGCACTTGAATTTGTATCTTCTGTTGAAGATCTTCAGTTGATGACTTTTGGTCACCCAACATTCTCTGAAGTTGTTCATGAAGCTGCACTTGCTGTAGATGGTCGTGCAATTCACGCGATTCAACGTAAGCGTAAATAAAATAAAGAGCGGTCCTCCGCTCTTTTTCACATTCGATGGTGTGATTAAAAAATCATCAAGTTGATAGACGTAGACAGCAATTTGCTTATACAACATGAGAATGTTGCGCAAATTGAAGACAACAAACAAAGTTAAGTAGGTAACTAAATGAACTTACATGAGTATCAAGCTAAAGCGTTATTGAAAGAATATGGTATGCCGGTACAAGAAGGTATCTTGGCAACTAATGCAGACGAAGCAGTTGCTGCATTTGAACAGCTTGGTGGTAAATTCGCTGTAATGAAGGCGCAAGTTCATGCTGGTGGTCGTGGTAAGGCTGGTGGCGTTAAAGTTGCAAAATCTAAAGAAGATGTTATCGAATTTGCAAACAATATCATTGGTACTCGTCTTGTAACGTATCAAACAGATGCAAATGGTCAACCAGTAAACAGCATCATTGTTGCTGAAGACGTATATCCAGTTGAGCGTGAGCTTTACTTGGGCGCGGTTGTAGACCGTTCTAGCCGTCGTATTACTTTCATGGCTTCTACAGAAGGTGGTGTAGAAATCGAGAAAGTTGCGGAAGAAACTCCAGAAAAAATTATCAAAGTTGAAGTTGATCCATTAGTTGGTTTACAACCATTCCAAGCACGTGAAGTTGCGTTTGCTTTAGGTTTGAAAGACAAACAAATCGGTCAATTCGTGAAAATCATGACAGCTGCTTACCAAGCATTTGTTGAAAATGATTTCGCTTTATTTGAAATTAACCCACTTTCAGTTCGTGAAAATGGCGAAATTTTATGTGTAGACGCGAAAGTAGGTATTGACTCTAACGCACTTTACCGTATACCTAAAGTTGCTGCTTTACGTGACAAATCTCAAGAGAATGAGCGTGAATTAAAAGCATCTGAATTTGATCTTAACTATGTTGCTTTAGAAGGTAACATTGGCTGTATGGTTAACGGTGCTGGTCTTGCAATGGCAACTATGGACATCATTAAACTTTATGGTGGTCAGCCTGCAAACTTCCTTGACGTTGGTGGCGGTGCAACTAAAGAGCGTGTAATCGAAGCGTTCAAAATCATTCTTGCTGATACGTCTGTACAAGGTGTTTTAATCAACATCTTCGGTGGTATCGTACGTTGTGACATGATTGCTGAAGCAATTATTGCAGCGGTTCAAGAAGTAAACGTAACTGTTCCAGTGGTTGTTCGTTTAGAAGGTAACAACGCTGAGTTAGGTGCGAAATTACTTGATGAATCTGGTTTGAAATTAATTTCTGCGAACGGTTTGTCTGATGCCGCAGAAAAAGTTGTAGCTGCAGTTAAAGCGTAAGGGGAGTATCAATCATGAGCGTATTAATTAATAAAGACACTAAAGTATTGGTACAAGGTTTTACTGGTAAAAACGGTACTTTCCACTCTGCACAAGCTTTAGACTACGGTACAAAAGTTGTTGGTGGTGTTACTCCAGGTAAAGGTGGTACAACTCACCTTGACTTACCAGTATTCAACACAATGAAAGAAGCTGTACGTGAAACAAATGCAGATGCATCTGTAATCTATGTACCAGCTCCATTCGTTTTAGACTCAATCGTTGAAGCGGTTGATTCAGGGGTTGGCCTAATCGTTGTGATCACTGAAGGTGTTCCAACAATCGACATGCTTAAAGCAAAACGTTATTTAGAAACTAACGGTAACGGTACTCGTTTAGTTGGTCCTAACTGCCCAGGCGTGATCACTCCAGGTGAATGTAAGATCGGTATTATGCCTGGTCACATCCACCAACCAGGTCGTATTGGTATCATCTCACGTTCAGGTACATTGACTTATGAAGCTGTTGCTCAAACAACTAAGCTTGGTTTAGGTCAGTCTACTTGTATCGGTATCGGTGGTGATCCAATCCCAGGTATGAACCAAATTGAAGCTCTTCAATTGTTCCAAGACGATCCAGATACTGATGCAATCATCATGATCGGTGAGATCGGTGGTACAGCGGAAGAAGAAGCTGCTGAATTCATCAAATCTAACGTGACTAAACCTGTAGTAGGTTACATCGCTGGTGTAACTGCGCCTAAAGGTAAGCGTATGGGTCACGCTGGTGCGATCATTTCTGGTGGTCAAGGTACTGCTGAAGAGAAATTCGCTGCATTTGAAAAAGCAGGTATGGCTTACACTCGTAGCCCAGCTGAGCTTGGTTCAACTATGTTGCAAGTATTAAAAGAGAAAGGTTTAGCTTAATTGCTTCCTTGAATCTTTAAAAAATACCGCATCTGAAAAATGATGCGGTATTTTTTTGTATTATTGAAAAGTTAAATAAAATAATTGATATAAGGAATAATTTGGTTAAAAAAGACAAAAAAATACGCAATGATTGGGGTGATCACTGCGTAGAACAACGAATCTGTTAAAAACAGTTTCGGCTTAAGGAGAAATGTCGTGAGGTTCATATCAACCTACTCAAGTTATATTAGTGACGCATTCTTATTTGTTCATTAAGGTTCACGTTAATTAGTGTTACTTCACGTTAAAAGGGTAAAAGCGTGTGAATCATAA
>OJXO01000267.1_pt1 | contig 12181 bp, 10 predicted proteins | sample 1600721 | NCBI WGS metagenome assembly OJXO01 (sample SAMN04436634, study PRJEB24849) | human gut metagenome | biome: human gut; feature: NICU; material: stool | host: Homo sapiens | place: USA: Saint Louis, MO | collected 2010-01-30
CACCCCCAACAAGCCCACCCGCGGAGTTGACAACCTATATAGGAACACCCCCCTTTGCCCCACCGCACCACACCCTCTAACGGGGGCGGGCACAAAGCCCCGGCCATTCACCACACATTCCGTAGATGAATGCGCCGGGGCTTATCCTTTCCTTAAATTATGCTGAGCCCGATTATGAGGGTTAAGCTGCAGAAACAGGAGAACACTAAAATTCCTCTAGATCACAAGAATCACAGTAGTAAACACGCAGCACACAGCGGGCTTTCAGCTAGTTCAGCCAATGAGCAAAAACCTGCCGATACTGTTGCGGAAGCCTGTCAGCCTGTCTAGTATTTGAAACGTCTTTGAACACACCAAGCTTGTTAGGAATCAAAAAATGAAGCTTTTCTCCCGCAAGGCACTTGTTGCTGGCGCAACCGCTCTGTCCATGACCTTTGCTGGCACCACTGTAGCTACCGCTGCTGAGCCAACCACTGCTACCGAGTCCGTAGAGGCTAAGCCGGCAAGCACCCCGACCAAGACCAAGCCGTCTGAGGAGCCAAAGGAAGGCTCTTCCATCAAGGACTTGGATCCAAATGAAATCAAGGCTTGGATTGGCGTATTCACCGCCGTCATCGGCGCTCTGGGCACCCTGTTCGCATTCGCAAACAAGTACCTCGACCTGCCTTTCGGCACCAAGTAAGGTCATCGCTTCATAGCGATTCTTAAGCTGCTGCATTCCAAAAGGGAGTGCGGCGGCTTTTTCATAGGCTTTTGAGCAATCGGAAGTATTGCCCGACGCTTGTTTTCCAGGTCTAGAGATTCATCTAGGACTCTTTGGCGTCCTCAATGTACTCGGCCCCTACGAGATCCTTGAAAAGCTCTGGGTCGATTATTTGACCGACCCTGATGACAGAGATATGACCCGTGGGCTCAAGGATCATAATCTGGACGTCCTGCATGCGGCTAATGCCTGCCTTGCGGGCAGCAGAATAAATATCTGACTTAGTAATATGTGCCAGGGTTAAGTTCTCCTCAACCATCTTCCCGCGAAAGACTAGGAGAACTGGGCGCCGGTCAAGAAAGCGAGTCCACTTCACCACTTTGCGGATAGTACCAAACGCGGCCTCTAGAGCCATCAGGGTAGTCAAGCCGATGACGCCGGCGGCCAGGGTCGGTGGATTACCCACAATGACACGGCCTGCAACCGCGCCAAACATAATGATGATGATGGCATCTGAGGCCGTCATAGAGGTAAGGACGCGAGAGCCAAATACCTTCACCAAAATCATGAAGGATAGGTAGATACCCAAAGTCGCCAGCACGACAACGGGAATACGGTGCCATTCAATACCCAGCTGATAAGTAATCTCGCGCAGGAAGAGTTCTAGAGTATCCACGACTGCTTAGGTTACCCGGCAGCCGCGAGGTATACAGAAAAGGCGGAGCGTCACTCCCCCGTTCAGGAAGAGCCGCTCCGCCTAGTGCTGTGCTGTCCTAGATGTGGAACTGCTTGCGCAGGTCCTCAATCATCTTGCGAGCTGGGGCAGGAAGAATCTGCGGGTTCATGCCCACAACCGCAACGCCAGCTACCAGCGCTGCAACGATGGCAAATACTGCGCCGCCCACGGAAGAGCCGTTGGAGGACAAGGAAGAGCCCTTTGGCGCAGGCTTAGCTCCCGGCTCTTCGGAGCCCTCGCCGCTTACCTCGAGTGGCAAAGTTGCCTTAGTTCCGGCGTCGGTGGTGATTTCTAGGTTCTGGGTACCGCTCAGGTTCTCTGGAACGGTGAGCTTTACCGTTGCGCGACCGCGCTCACCAAATTGCGCATCGCCTTCTTGCGCAGCGTTGTCGATGTCGACGGTCTGCTCAGCCTCGCCCAACTTGACGGTTGCCTTCTTGGCCATCGGTTCGCCCTCGGTGGAGTAATTAAGGCTAGATAGATTGACGGTGATTTCTTCACCCGGCTTCACGTCACCCTCAATGTGTGCACCGATCTGGCCCTGGCCCGTGCGGATCTCCGATTCACCCGACTTGATGTAATCAATCATGGCCTGAGTGTCCATGTAGCCCACATCGTTCTTGTCCTTGATGGAACCAGCGTTGAAGTAGCCGTCACCGCCGGCTTCTTCATCACTGGAAGCAAGGAACGAAGACAGCGCGATGGAATAATCCTTCTTCGGGTCAATCTGTTCACCGTTGATGGTCACGGACTTTACCCGCTCGCCCTTGCCAGCCTTCTGGTCGTAGACAACCTGAACATTATTAGAAAGGCCCATGGCCAGGCGTGGACGGCTGCCTTCCTGCCACTGGTTTTCCAAAGCCTTGATGAAATCTTCACCAGAAATCTTGGCGGTAATCACGGAGTTGCCAAACGGCTGCACCTCAAAGATGTCCTTGTAGGTAACGTCACCACCCTTCAAGTCGGCCCGCACACCACCGGCGTTCATCACACCGATCTCGATATCCTTGCCTACCTGCTTGCTCATGGCATAGCGTTGGCCTTCTGCGATGAAGTTATTGAGGGTGGATTCTACGCCACGGTTGGAGCCTGCCTCTGCGCCTTCGTCAGAGCCACGGAACAGGTCCTGCTTGACGGTTCCTGCAGTCTTAGAGCCTTCTACCTCGGCTTCCTTTTGTGCCTTCTCAACGACGTCCGCAATCTCGGCATCCGGCCCAACATCGGCAGCATCCGTAGCATCGTACTGGCTGAGCTTGATTTCGGTTACCTTCTTGGCGGACTTGTCAAAGGTAATGTCGACGTCGTTGAGCAACTTGCCATACTCATGACCCTGCGCCCACTGCAATGGAAGGGCACCTTCGCGCGGGATTTCGCCCTTGGTGCGCTGGTGAGTATCGCCACCGAAGAGCACGTCTACGTCTTTATTGAAGCCCTCGGCATATTCTTGGGCATCCTCGTGGAAGAGCGCGACGACGACGTCCGCCTTGCCAGATTCCTTCAGGCGGGTGGCCTCTTCATTCGTTGCCTTTACGGGGTCCGTGAAGGTAACGCCCGGGATCTTCGCCGCGGATACCTTGTACTTGGTATTTTCCGTCACGGTTCCGACATAACCCACCTTGACGCCGTCCACCTCTTCAACGTGAGAAGGCTTGAGCAAGGGTTGGCCATCCTTAAGCACGTTTGCACCCAGGATGGGGTACGTGGAGCTCGGCTGAATGCGCTCGGTGAGATCCTTGGTGCCCTTATCGAACTCGTGGTTGCCCACCGCTGACACCTTCATGCCCATCTTATTGAGAGCCTCAAGGGTGTACTTGTCATCAGAAATTGCAGATACGAAGGCGGAGCCACCCACGTTATCGCCCGAGGAGGTCAGGTTGAATTCCTGATCCTCATTTACCTGTTTAATGAGGGTCTGCAGACGAGCTACGCCGATCTCATCACCGGCCTTGGCTGGGTCACCAATCTTGTCTTCCAAGTGACCGTGAATATCGGTGATATTGGTGACGGAGATGGTGGTCTTGTTTTCCTGTGCCACCGCCTGCGCGCCGGAGAGAGCAACAGCGGAAACGGTAGTGGCGGCCACAAGCTGGCCGATGCGACGGAACTGCATTGAAGTACTCCTAGATAGTAGAAAGCGACAGGATAATTTATATCGCTTCGCCAACTACTTGGCAGGAGAAATTAAGCTTGCTTGCTGGAGTTTTACCTTGCAGCAGTCAAGAATTCACATACAAGTAACCTCCCCGATGCCTTTGCGTTGCTTGCCCCGCCCCTCCTTGAGGGTGGGGCACAGCGCCTTAGGCGGTTACGCGGTAAACGTCAAAGACGCCTTCGGTATTGCGCAGTGTGGTCATCAAGGTTCCCAATTGCTTGGTATCCGAGACGGAGAATGTGAACCTTACCGTCGCGATATGGTCATCGCCACGATTAGAGTTCATGGTCAAAACGTTGATGTTCTCCTCGCTCATTACCCGAGTGAGCTCCGAAAGGAGGCCCTGACGGTCGAGGGCTTCCAATTGCAGCGTCGCCGAGAAAGCGCCCGTTGCGGAGGTACCAGAAGACCAGGCCACCTCCAACATGCGCTCTGGTTCTGCCTTGAGCTTTTCCGCATTAGTGCAGTCGGCTCGGTGCACGGAGACTCCCCCGCCGCGGGTAACGAAACCGAAAATGGCATCGCCCGGCACGGGCTGGCAACACTTGGCGAGCTTTGCCATCACATCGGGGCTGCCTTCCACCAAGATGCCAGTGCCCGATGCCGAGTCTTCAGTGTGTTGGGCGCGGGAGTGCTCAATCTCAGACAGTGGCGTGCGCGAGGCCAGGGTGTCAATGGCATCGTCTTGGTCGCCGAACATGGCAACCAATTGGTTGGCCACGTGTTGAGCAGAAACGTGGCCCGCGCCGATGGCGGTATACAGCGAATCGACGTCGGCGTAGTGCAGCTGCTCGGCTACCTGCTTCATGGAGCTGGCGGTAAACAGGCGGTGCATAGGCAGGCCGCCGCGCTGGACTTCGGTCGCCAAGGCATCGCGGCCGGCTTCCAAGTGTTCTTCACGGCGTTCCTTGGCAAACCACTGCCGCACCTTGGTCTTGGCGCGAGCGGACACGAGGAAATCCTGCCAATCGCGGGACGGACCAGCATTGGGATCCTTGGAGGTAAAGATTTCCACCTTGTCGCCGGACTTTAGCTTCGATTCGAGCGCGACGAGCTTGCCATTGACCTTGGCGCCGATACACCTGTGCCCCACCTCAGTATGTACTGCGTAGGCAAAGTCCACCGGAGTTGAACCGGCAGGCAGGTTCACCACATCGCCTTTCGGGGTAAAGGCGAAGATTTGCTTGGCGGTCAGGTCGTAGCGCAGCGAGTCGAGGAACTCGTTCGGATCGGCAGCTTCCTTCTGCCAATCCAGAAGTTGGCGCATCCAAGCCATCTGGTCCACTTCTTCCTGGTGGCCCGAGTTCTTGCCTCTGGTTTCTTTATAGCGCCAGTGAGCGGCCACACCGAACTCAGCGTTGTAGTGCATCTCGTGGGTGCGTACCTGGACCTCTAGCGTCGCGCCACCATTTCCCAGCACGGTGGTGTGCAGCGACTGATAGACGCCAAATCGCGGCGAAGAAATATAGTCCTTAAAGCGCCCGGGCAGAGCTTGGTAGATCGAGTGAACCACGCCAATTGCGGCATAACAGCTATTGACGTCCTCTACTAGGATGCGGATGCCCACTAAGTCAAAAATCTCCGCGAAGTCCCGGCCGCGTACGATCATCTTTTGATAGATGGACCAGTAGTGCTTTGGGCGGCCCATAACTTCGGCTTCAATGCCGTTTTCCTTCAGCGCCCCACTGACCTGGCTAATGATCTCCTTGAGCGCGCGATCGCGCGAGGGGGCGCGATCTGCCACCATGCGCACGATCTCGTCGTACTTCTTTGGATACAAGATGGCAAAGGACAGATCTTCCAGCTCCCACTTCACGCTGGCCATGCCGAGTCGGTGAGCTAGCGGCGCGATAACCTCGAGGGTTTGCCGCGCCTTCTTAGCCTGTTTTTCGGGTGGAAGGAACCGCATCGTACGCATATTGTGCAGGCGGTCGCTGACCTTAATGACCAGGACTCGGGGGTCGGTGGCCATGGCGACAATCATCTTACGAATGGTCTCGGCCTCTGCGGCCGACCCCAGTGCCACCTTGTCCAGCTTGGTCACGCCATCGACCAAGCGAGCCACCTCCGGACCGAAGTCTCGGGTGAGGTCCTCTAGCGAATAGTCCGTATCCTCCACGGTGTCGTGCAGCAGTGCTGCCACGATGGTGGTGGTGTCCATACCGATCTCCGCCGCGATCGTCGCCACGGCGAGCGGGTGGGTGATATACGGCTCTCCGGATTTGCGAAAGACACCCTCATGGAGCCGCTCCGCGGTGTCATAGGCGCGATTGAGCAAATCAGCATCGGCCTTGGGATGAAACTTGCGGTGAATGGACATCAACGGGTCCAGCACCGGATTCACCTTCACTCGACCGCCGGTAAGCGAACGAGCGAGGCGAGCTGACATGCTGCGCATTCCGCCGCCGGACTGGCGCTTTACGGGTTTGTCCATGGCCAAATCTACCGCCCTTCACAGTGCCACGGGCCTTGTGGCCTCATGTCCATCTAGATCGTGGAATCTAGCTTAGGCATCCCATCTTAGTCTGTGGCATTCAACACAATGAGCGGCGGGCCGGATAAGCGCTCACGACCGTTGAGACCCTTGACTTCCAGCACCACCACATTGCCAGCGACTTCGGCACCTGCGGACTCCAGCAAAAGCTTGGCACCGTGGAGGGTGCCACCGGTGGCTAAGACGTCGTCGACAAGCACTACGCGCTTGCCCTTGATGTCAACGCCGCTGGCTGGAATCTCCAGCGCCGCAGAACCATACTCCAGCTCATATTCCTCGGTATATACCGGAGGCGGAAGCTTGCCCTTCTTGCGGATGGCCAAGATACCCAGGCCCATCTTGTAGGCGACGGCCGAGCCGAGGAGGAATCCACGGGCGTCTAGGCCGCCAATCATATCTGCGCCCAATTCCTCGCAGGCGGCCGCCAAGCCGTCTACTACAGTGCGAAATGCCTCTGGGTCCGCCAGGACTGGGGTGAGGTCCTCAAAGAGTATGCCCTCCTCTGGGAAGTCTTGAACGAGGCGAACCTTGTCCTTGAGTGCCTGTGCTGCTGATTCGTAGTGCGAACTCATAGTCTTCCTTGAGAAATAATTGCGAGAGGTCGTAAACGCCCGATATTCGGGGCCTATTCCTTGTCCGTTGGGGCGGTGCTGTGCCAGCGGTCCATATTCCAACCGATACCCGAGACGCCAGTGTACGGCAGGACACCCTCCACGTCGCGGCGGACGAGAAAGACGCGCGGCTGCGCGGAGAGCGGAATGGATGGCACATCCTTCCACAGAGCCTCTTCTGTTTTCTTCAGCTCCGCAGAGTTCTTCATGCTCGACTCCACCGTGGAATACTCCGTCTGGGGATCGACCGGTCCGAGGAAGGCATCGACGGTAGGCGCCCAGGTTTCCGGATCCATTTCCAAGTAGTGCTGGGACATGAACTCCGCAGACGCGTCCTCGATGGTGATACCAGCCGGCTCACAGGATGCTCGCAGTTGCTCCACCATGGCGGCGTAGCGTTTGTCTGGCCCCAAATAGCCGACCTTGATGGTCGTACCGTTGAGGTCGCCGGCCTTGGCTAAATCGGTGCCTTGGTGTTGCTTGCCCACCTTGTCTAGACCGCCGGCGACTGGGTTGGTCGCGGAAACGGTACGCAGGTAGGCCGGTGGCACCTCCACGCCTGAGGCCGCTGAGCTTGCTTGCGCAACGGCCTGCTGATCGACGCAAGCGGCAAAGCTCTCGCGTGCCCACGGCTCCGCGAATATTCCAGCTTCAGATAGCGTGAGAGTGTCCGTAAGCTCGCCAACCATTGGAGTGACCTCGTAGGGGGACTCCCCTGACTCATCCTTCGTGCTGTCCAGCCAGTCAGGGTTTTCACTTGCGGCATCCACTACGCGCAACGCACCTTTATCTGCGAGCTTTTGTGCATCAGCATCCGAAGGCCAGACCACAACATGTTCCTCGGCGGGAGCGTCTCCGAAGTACTTTTCGTTTGCTTTAAGAATGATCTCCCCTTCGTCGCCTACCTTGTCAATGACATAGGGTCCGAAGGAGACCTGCAGCTCGGGATCTAGTTGATCCTTGTCCACGGAAAAGCCATAGCGCCATTCCTCAGCAACCGGCGCAAGCGCCTGCATGTCTTCTACTGTCAGCGCCGCGTTGAGTTCCTTAACGCTCAACCCGGACTTTTTGGCTAGGGCATGGGCCGGCATGATCGTGCCGGCGCCAAACATGTGGCGCCAGCGCTGCCCCTGATCCTTGTTAAAAGTCAAGGTGAACCTTTTACCGTGGGGCTCACAGTTAAAATCCGCGATGTCATTCATCAACGGCATATGTGAGGCAAATTCAGCTGGATGAGTACCGGCCACATACGCCAAAAAGTAGTCATCACAGGTAACGGGAGTGCCATCGGAAAAGACGGCATCCTCCTCCAAAGTGAGCTGGACGCTGCGCTGGTCACTGCCGGCTACAGGCGGAAGCTCTTCCGTCTCCACTAGATCCGCATTGGGGATCAGCTCGCCGGAGGGCCCGGGCACGAAAAGTCCTGGATAAAGCCGCGTAGACAACAGACCGGCGGAGGTGACATCACCAAAAGACGTGCCGGCATTGGTCGTGGCCAAGCGGGAATTTACCTGGTAGCCAAAGTATCCGTAGGATTCTGGCTCCTGCGGCACGCTAGCTGTCTCCTCCTCACTGCCCTGCCCGCTACAGGCAGAAGCAGCTAGGGCTATGGCCGAAACGCACGAGGTAATTACTTTCCTTCCCCAGTGACGTTCACTAGGACCGCTCTTTAATTTAAGCACCGAATTTTGCCCTCACTTCAGCTACCACTCCGCGAATATTTAACTACCGGAGGCTACCGGCCCGGGCGCCAGGTTGCGCCGGGTTGTCCAGTGGACTCGGACGGATCATCATCGATCTCAGCCGGAGTGGCGGTTGCGCTCGTTGGTGAGACCACGGTGCGGGCGGGGGATGCTGCGCCAGATTCTGCCGCGGCATTCTCGTCCTTGCCAGCACGGTAGTCCGTGACCCGCTTGTTGTGACGCTTGATCCTCTTAGACATGTTGGCGAAGGTCACGACCAAAGGCGTAGCGAAGAAGATGGAGGAGAAAATACCTTCGACCACGCCAATGAGCTGGATGAGCGCCAAATCGCGGAGGGTACCGATACCCATAAGCCACACAGCTACCACGAAGAGCGCGATGATAGGCAGCGCAGAAATAACCGAGGTAGAAATCGAGCGCATAACGGTCTGGTTAATAGCCAAGTTTGTCAGCTCAGCATAGGTCTTCTTGCGTTGGCCCTCGAGGCCTTCCGTATTCTCGTTGATCTTGTCAAAGACGATGACCGAGTCATACATGGAGAAGGTCAGGACGGTGAGCAGACCAATGATGACAGCCGGGGAAACTTCGAAGCCAAAGAGGGCATAAATGCCGGCGATGATTACCCCGTCTGCAATCAGTGCGATGATCGCGGCGAAAGCCATGTTCTTCTGCAAGCGAATGGCCACGTAGACGGTCGCAGCCACCAAGAAGACCAGCATGGCAATGAGCATGCGCTGGGTAATAGAAGAACCCCAGGATTCGGATACCGTGGACGAGCCAATGGCGTCTGGGGTGGCCTTGCCGTTTTCATCCTTCGGCTGGAAGTTGTCATAGATAGCCGCGCGGGCCGCATTCACATCCTCTTGGCTCAAGCGCTCAGAAACGATTTCCAAGGTCTCGGAATCGCCAGCGCCCACGATGTGAACCTGCTCGGGCTCTACACCGGTGGAGTCTTCGAAGACCTGGCTTACCTCATCTTCCTTGAGGTCGCCTGCCGGCATCGACAACGTGGTGCCGCCTTCGAAGTCAATAGAGAGCGAGAAACCACGAATGAGGATCGCGGCCACTGCGGCCACGATAAGTGCTGCAGTGATGCCGTACCACAGCTTGGTGCGGCCGATGAAGTCATAACCGCGCTCGTCCTCGTAGAGGCGGTCCATCCGGGAAATCTTATGCTTAGTCGAAACAGCCATGCTTATTTCTCCTCATCTTCCGCAGCATCTACGGGACGTGCGGTACTTGTGGCAGAATCTCCTGCCGTTGCTTTGGTGGCTGACTCCTTCGCGCTCGCGGACTCAGCAGCGTGTGCTTGACGACGTCCCGAGCCGAAGTAGCCGCGCTCACGGCGCTCTTCCACCAGTGCGTAGATACCACCGAGGCCGTTCATCGAAGGTTTAGCAGCAGCCGGACGGCGGCCGACCAGCTGCATCAGCGGCGCCATGACCAGGAAGGATACGACCAGGTCAAATACCGTGGTAAGGCCCAAGGTAAAGGCGAAGCCCTTCACCTCGCCGATGGCGAGGAAGTAGACCACAACAGAGCCAATCAAGGTCACCGCGTTACCGGTCACAATGGTGGCACGAGCGCGCTCCCAGGCCTTTTGCGTAGCGGAGCGGAACGTGCGTCCCTCGAGGAGCTCATCCTTGATGCGCTCGTAGTAGACCACGAAGGAGTCAGCAGTTGCGCCCACACCAATGACTAGGCCCGCGATGCCGGAAAGGTCCAGCGAGTAACCGATCCAGCGGCCCAGCAGAACCAGGGAGCCATAGGTCAGGAGGCCAGAGGCAATGAGGAAGATGAGGGATACGCCGGCAAGCGCGCGGAAGTAGTACAGCGAGTACGCCATCACTAGTACTAGGCCAACGAGGCCTGCAATGAGGCCGGCCTGCAGTGCGGCCTTGCCCAGTGTCGGCGGAATGGACTCGACGGTGCCGCCTGGTTCGCCATTTTCACCTGCGAAGGACAACGGCAGTGCGCCATACTTCAGGTTATTTGCCAGACTCTGTGCCTCTTCCTGGCTAAAGTCACCAGTAATGGAGGTGGCAGAGCCTACCGGGGTCGCACTCTGGATAACCGGTGCGGAAATAACCGCAGAGTCAAGCGTGATGGCAACTTGGTCCTTAAGGTGTTCCTGCGTCAGGTCTGCCCAAGTCTGAGAACCGTTCGGACCATCACCGGTCTTGAAGGAGAAGTTGATCTCCATCTGGCCAGACTGGCCGTTGAGACCGCCTTCGATCGGAGAATTGGTATCGATCTCGTTACCGGTGAGGCGGGTACCGTTTTCGTCCTTGATGCCATTGAGAAGCGGTGCTGGCTCCAGTACGTACGGGTTGCCGTTGGAGTAGTCACAGGTAACAAATGGCTTGGCAGGATCGTCGGCTCCGGCCAGGGGATCGGTACTGCCTTGGCAGGTCATCAGCGCAGAAGCTGCAGCCTGGGTAGTCGGATCCTCGGACTGACGGTCCTTCAGCAGCATTTCCGTTACTTCATCGCGACGCTTAGTCTGCTCAATAGAGTTGCTTGGCTCCTCAAGCGGCTTGGCGCTGACCTTGGGAGCTTTCTGTTTCTTCGGCTCCTTACCAGTCATCTGCGCTTCTTGCTGGGCGATGGCCTGGGTCATCTGCTCCATCTGCTTGTTGGCCTCGTCTGCGCTGAGTACGTCGTACTTCACCCAGCGGTTGGCCATATCTTCAAGCTCCTTATTGAGCTTTTCCATATCCGGCATGGATGGCTTAGCCACCGGACGGAAGAACAGCTGCGAGGTTTGGCCGACGGCCTGCGCTTGGGAGGCATCTTCTCCCGGAACGGTAATGACCAGGGTGTTGCCGTTGATGACAACCTCAGAACCAGAAACACCCATGCCGTTGACACGCTGTTCCAAAATGCTGCGTGCTTGCTTGAGTTGGTCTTGGGTGGGTTCCTCGCCTTGCGGCGCCAGCGTTACGCGGGTGCCACCCTGCAAGTCGATGCCGAGCTTCGGGGTGCCTTGACGGTTACCAGTTAAAAAGATAAGCGCGTAGATAACAACCACAATGAGAACGAAGAGCGCGATCGCGCGCTTCGGCCATTGGCGTTTGCTATTTTTCATAGCGCCACGGGTTTTTGCGGACAACGATAATCTCCTGTGCTGCTTATAACAGGGTGTTTAAACATTAAATACGGCCCAGCCACATGGCGCAGGCACGTTAACAACGCACAATCGTACGTCATCAAGCGGAATTTTCCTTAACGAGGTCCGGAAAAGACTCAAAGTGTGGTGGGGTCTACGCTCCCCGAAGGCCCCACCCGCCTAGCAAACGTTAAGGCAACTCTTAGGAAATAGCGAGCTATTTCTTCTCCTGGCCGTCAAACGGAGGATATTCCTCATCTGGCAGGTTATCTGCCGCATCATTCTTGGCGTCCCCAGCAGCAGGGCGCTCAAGGCTATTGGCTTCCTCCTCCGTGCGAATGACGGCCATCTTGTCAAAAGTAACCACCACCCCAGGGGCGATTTCTAGATCCACATCCTTGTCGCCAGTGCTGCGCACCACGCCGTGCACGCCGCCCGCCGTAACGATGGCGTCGCCCGGCTGCAGGGAATTCTGGAGGGCCTGCATCTCATTTTGGCGCTGGCGCTGCTTTCGCATGGCCATAAACGAGGGAACGACGAAGAGGATGCCAATAATGATGAGAATGATGATTTCCATAGCACCCTAGTGTGCCAGACGGCGGTGCGCACAGAAACCCCAAGGGGGGTGTTCCTATATAGGTTGTCAACTCCGCGGGTGGGCTTGTTGGGGGTG
>OJXO01000270.1_pt1 | contig 11992 bp, 11 predicted proteins | sample 1600721 | NCBI WGS metagenome assembly OJXO01 (sample SAMN04436634, study PRJEB24849) | human gut metagenome | biome: human gut; feature: NICU; material: stool | host: Homo sapiens | place: USA: Saint Louis, MO | collected 2010-01-30
TACATTTGAAACCTGATTCATTATCCTTTAACCACTCACTGAGTGATTCTATTTTTATGGCAACCAATAAGTTCACACAACTTATGCTCGTATTTGTCCTGTTTTTGTTTGCTATAACAACTACGGGGATTTATACGTGGGCGCCTGTAATAGCAAAAAATCTAGATCATTATCATGAATTAAGTATTTCTGTAGAAACAGAAGATTCTAGCCAATGGTCATTAGTTCATCATGATGAAGTTCTGAATACAGCAGATCAAGATAAAAAAAATCATAACTGGACAAGTTATGATGAACCCGCATTTCATCATTCAGTAAAACCAATTCAAGCTGATGATCATTTCTCAATTGATCCAGTCTTTTTCCTTAGTTTTGCTTTACCTTTAATCCTCTTATTTTTAGGTTTATTTGAACGCCCAATTCGTTCTTTTAAGCTTAGGAAAAGGATTCCCTTTCTTTGTAATACCTACGCATTTACCAAAACTCTCATTGTTCTAAGGAATTGATTTAACTATACAAAAATATTTTTCATTTTTTGTATAGGTATAGTCATGTCTAAAAAAAGTCAGGTAATTTTCGCCTGTGGCTTAGTCATCATTGCTCCTCAGTTATTAGCAGGAACAAATTATGCACAGTTACAGCAGCAAGCTATTGCAAATGATTCAGTTCTAAAAAGTTTGCAGCAATCTCAGCAAGCTTATGATGTAAATCAAAAATATGCTGGTCGGATGAACAATCCAACTTTCAATGTCGAATTGGATAATTTGGGTAATTCTAAGCTGAAAGATTTGGATGGCCCAACTGCATTCATGGGTTTGTCCCAAGAAATTCCGTTGAATAATAAACTCGCTTTGCGTAAGCAATTGGCAGGTTTGCAAGGAAATAATAACCAATTTGAGATTACTCAACGACAAGCAGAGTTAAAAGCTGATTTTCGAATCTGTATGTCTAATTGGTATGCAGCTTCTCAGCGAGCAGAAATTTATGCTGCAGAGAGCAAGCTGAGTGCAAGACAAGCAACAGTTCTAAATGAAAAGCTAAAGTATGGACGTGTGATTCCATCTGATGTTCAGCTTAATTCAGCTTTATCTGCTGAGTCCAAGTTACGTTATCAAAATGAGCTGAAAAAGGTTCAGTTTCAGAAAAATCTCTGTTCAAAATTTGCTTTTGATTTGCCAGCCAATGCTATAGATGTTCCTTTAACGATTAACTTCACTGACAAGGTTAGCTTATCTGAAAAGCAGGCTTTACTAAAAAAGCAGCAGGCAAAAACTCAATTTGAATTAGCAAGAAAAGAAGCGGTTCCTGATATCACGCTTGGCGTTGGTGTACGTAATTATCAAGAAACAGATGACAAAGTTTTTTTGGTTTCCACTTCTATTCCGCTTTCGATATTCAATCGCAACAGTGGAAATATTGCACTCGCTCAAGCACAGCAAACCAATGCTGAAACTCGTTCAGAATTAATCAATCGAAATTCAAAGATTGAATTGGATAACAAATCTATTGAGGTATCCAGTTTGATTGATGCAATCAAGCAATATGACCAATCTGTTTTACCTGCAACAAAAGAAAGTTTACACATTGCAGAAATGGGTTATCAGGCAGGAAAAATTTCATTATTGGAATTTAATAGCATTAAACAAGTTTGGTTAGACAAACATCTCGCTCGATTTGATCTGTGGTTGGCTTTGCAAAATCAGATTGCAGAAGTTGAACGAAATTATGTAACGAATTTAGATCAAGAATAAGGGCAGAGAATATGAATAAACCAAAGAATACAGTAATTGCTACAGGCGTTATAGCTTTACTTGTCATGTTGTGTGCTCTGGCTTGGTACAAAACAGGAAACAAATCACAGACGTCTTCAGCACATGGTGAAGCTGTCGAAGAAAAAGCTGCTGTCGCAGGCGATGAAAAAGGTCCACATGGTGGACGCTTATATCGTGATGGAGACTTTTCGGCAGAGGTAAAAATTTTTGAAGAAGGTGTAGAGCCTCATTTAAGGGTCTACGGATACTACAAGGATCAGCCTTTAAAGCCGAGCGAGATTAACGCTAATATTTTTATTAAGCGATTAGATGCTGAGCAAACCATTCGATTCAAGCCTGAAAGTGATTACTTGATTGGCGATGAAATTGTGTATGAACCTCATTCGTTCTTGATGGTGATTAATGTTGATTATCAAGGCAAGAAACACAGCTGGAAATGGGATACCAAAGAAGGCCGTGTAACCATGTTGGATAGCAGTATCAAAAGCAGTGGTTTAGAACTTCTTAAAGTTGAACCTATGACGTTTGAGAATGCGCTTGAGCTTAAAGGCGAGCTTAAATTCCCAGACAATTTTGAAAGTTTCATTACACCTAAAGCAAGCGGAACACTCATCAAAACCTATCGCACTATTGGTGATAAAGTTAGTCAAGGTGATCTGTTAGCGACTGTTCAAAGCCAAGATCTGATTCGTTTAAATGCTGAGCGATCTATTGCTTTAGATAATTTGCAGTTTTCACGTAAAAAAATGGACCAGGAACGCGCATTATTTCAAAAACGTGTATCGCCTGAAATTGATTATATCAATGCAAAGCGTGAATATGATGATGCACAGACTCGTGCTAATGAGCTGAATAGCTTAATCAGCTCTTACGGTGGTTCAGGTAATGGAACGATTGAGGTAAGAGCAGCAATGTCGGGCACAGTTTTACAAGTGCTTGCTGCGGTGGGCTCAAATGTAACACCAGCTTCACCACTCTTTAAAATTGCCAATACCTCTCAATTATTGGCAGTGGTGAATGTTCCAGCGGATAAGCTGAATGCAATTAATCCAAATGCAAAAGTAACAGTTAAACCTCAAGTACAGGAAAGTACTGAGGAAGCACTAGGTAAGATTAAATACATTAGTGATGTGATTGATCCTAAAACACGTACTGCTCAAGTCTTTATTGAGATTGCGAACCAATTCAAATGGCGTTCTGGTCAGCTTGTTACCGCACAAATATTTGAAAATCAAAGCACGAAAGCCATGGTTGTTCGTGAAGATGCATTGCAAAACTTCCGTGATTGGGATGTGGTATTTATCCGTGTAGGGAATGACTTTGAAGCACGTCCTTTAGAACTAGGCGATAAATATAATGGTTTTGTTGAGGTGAAATCTGGTCTTAAAGCAGGTCAGGTGTATGCAGCAGGCAATTCCTACTTATTAAAAGCAGAGCTGGGTAAATCTGGCGCTACTCATGATCACTAAGGGGTAGCGACTATGTTTGATCAAATTGTTAAGCTCTCGATCAAGAATCGATGGCTTGTACTGATTGTCTTTCTGTTTATTGGCGCATTTGGTGTTTATAACTATTTTAAACTGCCGATTGATGCTGTACCTGACATTACCAATGTACAAGTCCAAATCAATAGTGAAGCGCAAGGCTTATCTCCAACGGAGATGGAGTCACAAGTGACCTATCCAATTGAAACGGCTTTGGCTGGTATTCCTAATCTTGAATATACACGTTCTGTGTCGAGATATGGGCTATCGCAGGTTACGGCCATTTTCAAGGAAGGCACGGACATCTATTTTGCTCGTCAACTTGTGAATGAAAAGTTGCAAGGGGTCACACCAACACTTCCGAGTGGTATATCGACTTCAATGGGGCCTGTTTCAACAGGGCTTGGCGAAATCTTTATGTACACCGTTGAGAACGCAAAAGATAATCCGAACCCATTATCACCCACTGAATTAAGAACCTTGCAAGATTGGGTGATTAAACCGCAGCTTCGAAATGTTGAAGGTGTGAATGAAATCAATACGATTGGCGGTTATTTAAAACAATTCGTGGTACAGCCTGATTATGCGTATTTACGCAGCATTGGCTTAGATCAGCAGGATATATTGGATGCTATTTCTAAAAATAGCATGAACAAAGGGTCAGGCTATATTGAGAAGAATGGTGAGCAGTATTTGATTCGCTCGGATTCTCAAATTAACTCAATTGAGCAAATTCAAAATATCCCGATTACGACAAGTAGCGGTTACATTCTTCGATTGAAGGATGTGGCAAAAATATCAATTGGTCACGAGCTACGTACAGGTGCAGCAACTAAAGATGGGCAAGAAATTGTCCTAGGTACTGCATTTATGCTGATTGGTGAAAACTCGCGAAATGTTGCTCACGCAGTAGATCAAAAGTTACAAAAAGTCCAAGAGTCATTGCCAGACGGTGTTGAGGCGAAAGCCGTTTATAACCGTACAACTTTGGTTGATGCAACGATAGACACAGTAAAGAAAAACCTTCTTGAAGGTGCAATCCTTGTTATTGTTGTTCTCTTCTTATTCCTTGGACATTTCCGTGCAGCGCTCATTACTGCGATGGTGATTCCTTTATCTATGCTCATGACCATTACTGGCATGGTGAATCAACGAATAAGTGCAAACTTAATGAGTTTAGGGGCGCTAGATTTCGGGATCATTGTCGATGGTGCTGTCGTTATTGTTGAAGCTTCACTTGCAAAATTAGCGATGAAGCAAAAAGAGTTGGGTCGGATTCTGACGCGTAAAGAACGTTTTATTACCGTATTTGAAGCCACAAAAGAAACTCGTAAAGCGATTATTTACGGGCAGTTAATCATTATCTTGGTGTATTTACCTGTCATGACCTTAACTGGTGTGGAAGGCAAGATGTTCACGCCTATGGCGGCTACAGTCGTTATGGCTCTCGTGGCTGCAATGATTCTTTCGATTACTTTTGTTCCTGCAATGGTGGCTTTGGTCACGACAGGTGAAATTAAGGAAGAGGAATCTAAGATTGTTCATTTCATTAAGAAAGTGTATAGCCCAATTTTAGATTGGTCTTTAAGTCACCGTTATAAGCTAATCGCCTTCGTCGCTATTTTCTTTGTATTCAGTGCGAGCCTTTCAACTCGTTTAGGTTCTGAGTTTATTCCCTCATTAGATGAAGGTGATGTGGCACTACATGCGCTTCGAATTCCTGGCACCTCTTTAACTCAAGCTGTTGAAATGCAGTATGCACTTGAAAAAGAAATCGTCAAAATTCCTGAAGTAAAAACCATGTTTGCTAAAGTAGGTACAGCTGAAATTGCGACTGACCCAGTTCCACCAAACGTTGCAGATAATTTTGTGATATTGAAGCCACGTAGCGAATGGCCGAATCCTGATAAAGAAAAATCAGCGGTTGTTGCTGATATTGAACGTGTGGCAAAAGGCGTTTATGGGAACAACTATGAGTTCACTCAGCCGATTCAAATGCGTTTTAATGAGCTGATTTCAGGTGTCCGTACAGATGTTGCAGTGAAGATTTATGGTGATGATTTAGATCAGTTACTTGAATCTGCAAATGCAGCAGCGAAAATTTTAGAAGCTGTGAATGGCACAGCTGACTTAAAAGTTGAGCAGATGACTGGTCTGCCAATGGTCTCTGTTGAACTGAAAAAGGACATGATCGCCAACTACGGTCTTGATGCTGAAGATGTGCAAAAGCAAGTATCGAGTCTGATTACGGGGCAAACAGCAGGTAAGGTTTTTGAGGGAGATCGTAAGTTCGATATTGTTGTTCGAATGGATCAAAACTCTGTTACGGACTTAGAAAAGCTATATCAAGTTCCTGTGAATTTGCCTGATGGTTCAAGTGTACTTTTGTCTGAACTGATCGAATTGAAGAATGTTCAGGGTCCAAACCAAATTTCACGTGAAAACGGTAAACGCCGAATTGTAATTACTGCCAATGTTCGTGGTACGGATATCGGAAGTTATATCGCAGAAGCCCAATCTAAACTCAATGCTGACTTTAAATTACCTGAAGGCTATTGGCTGACATGGGGCGGTACATTTGAACAAATGGAATCAGCTTCAAATCGTCTAATGATTGTTGTCCCTCTGGCTTTGATCTTAATTTTTGCCATGATCTATATGGCATTAGGAAATGTCAGAAATAGCGTGCTGGTATTTACAGGTGTCCCATTTGCATTAACCGGAGGTGTGATTGCATTAGCTCTGCGTGATATTCCATTCTCTATTTCAGCAGCAGTTGGTTTTATTGCACTTTCAGGTGTTGCTGTGTTGAATGGTTTAGTCTTAGTTTCTGCTATTCAGCGATTGAGAGATCAAGGTGAGGGATTACTTGAGGCTGTTAAACAAGGTGCTTTAGGGAGACTTCGTCCAGTACTAATTACCGCTTTAGTGGCATCTTTAGGCTTTATCCCAATGGCACTAAATGTGGGAATTGGATCTGAAGTACAGCGACCAATAGCGACTGTTGTGATCGGTGGAATTATCTCGTCAACTTTATTGACGTTGATTATTTTGCCTACTCTTTACGTTTGGTTTAACCAAGGACGCAAAAAGCAATCAGATGATTTTTCTGAGCAGCAAGATGCCTAGGTGAAATTGAAATGATGGGTATGGTGCGAGATAGAAAATATCGAAATATGGTGATGTGGCTTGTCTGCATCATCAGTCTTGCACTATGCCTGCATTTTAATCAGCACAATACAGATACAGCATTCCAAGAACATACAGTTTATGAATTTGAAAGCGTACATTTTCATGATGTACAGCAACATAAACAGAATCATATTCATCATGATAATTTTCATGAGCATTTTGGTGAACATCAGTCTAGTCAGCAGACCAAATTGTTATTCACTTTATCTTTTATATCCATCATTGATAGCGTAAAAAATTATCTCTATCTCATGATCAGCCGTATTTTCAAACCTCCAAAAACAGCCCTAAAAACTTTTCTTTTTAGTTAACTTTGGAGTTTGATTTACATGCAATTTATTTTTTCACAATGGGTGAGACTCAAGGCATTTTTAAAGTTGTTGATTACTTTAAGTGCTGTTTTGATGAGTCCTGCACTTTTGGCACATGGCGTGGCAGAAGGTGACAAAGGCTATATTCAAGAAATTTATGGGGTTCACATCATTCCCTTTATTTACCTCGGGGCAAAGCACATGGTTACAGGTTATGACCATTTGCTGTTCCTCGTCGGGATTATCTTTTTCTTATATCGCATGAAAGACATTGGCTTATATGTCAGCCTTTTTGCGATAGGTCACTCAGTGACGATGCTGATTGGGGTGTATTACAACATTTCCATGAATGCATACATTATTGATGCAATTATTGGTTTTTCTATTGTATATAAAGCCTTGGATAACTTAGGTGCATATCAGCGCTGGTTTGGTTTCCAGCCAAATACAAAAGTAGCTACGCTTATTTTTGGTTTGATTCATGGTTTTGGTTTAGCCGTCAAAATTCAAGAATATGAAGTGCCTGATGATGGGTTGCTGGCTAATTTAATCGCTTTCAATGTAGGAGTTGAATTAGGACAGTTCATGGCTTTAGCAATGATTTTGCTGTTAATGACAATTTGGCGAAAAACCCCTTATTTCTTCAAAACAGCTTATCAAAGTAACGTCTTTTTAATGTTCCTCGGCTTTTTACTTGTCGGCTTTCAGCTTACTGGCTTTGTCACTCAATAAGGATTTTCAAATATGTACAACACTCAAATTCCACAAGATGTTGAATTACCATCTACTAAGAAACTTGTTAAATCGACCATTATCGCTGCAGTGAGTGCTGCAGTTGTCTTAGTTACAGTTGTTATGCCAGCTGAATACAACATTGATCCTACTGGGGTTGGTAAAGTTCTAGGCTTAACCACGATGGGAGAAATTAAGCAATCTTTGGCTCAAGAATCTGAAAATGGTATGGGAATGGCTGCTTCAAACACGATATCGAGTGAAGCTGAAAGTGACCCTAATATCCAATCATCTATGCCAATAGGTGAGACAGAAAAAATGACTATGCCTGCAATTCAAAAGCAGCAGATGACAATTGAATTGAAGCCTGGACAGGCGACTGAGATCAAGTTGGCGATGCCACAGAGTGCCAGCGTTAACTTTAAATGGACGACATCCGGTGGCGGCCTAAATTATGACACGCATGGTGACCCTGTAAATGCACCTAAAGACTTTTATCATGGTTATGGAAAAGGCCGTAATGAAACACAACAGTCTGGGACAATAAAAGCAGCATTTGATGGACAACATGGCTGGTTCTGGCGCAATCGAACTGAAAGTCCAGTTTCCGTGACGCTGGAAGTTGAAGGTCAATTCAGTGATATGAAGAAGGTCTTTTAAGCTTCAGGTAATCTCCTTGGAATAAATTCCAAGGAGATTTTATTTGGCATAAATATTAGGTTCTAAAAGGAGTCCCTAAAATGCTAGAGGTTTTGAAAAATACAACATATAGGCATTTGTTCTTAGCCCAAGTTATCGCATTAATCGGTACAGGACTGATTACAATTGCTTTGGCTTTACAGGCGTATGATCTTGCTAAAGGACAAGCGGCTCAAGTGCTTGGGATCGCTTTAGCCATTAAAATGATTGCTTATATTGGTGTTGCACCCATTGCTTCTGCATTTGCTGAAAGGCTACCGCGTAAAAAAGTTTTAGTGGCTTTAGACATTATTCGTGCCTTGACTGCTTTATGTTTGCCTTTCGTGACTCAGATTTGGCAAATCTATATTCTAATTTTTATTCTGCAATCTGCATCAGCTGCATTCACACCTACTTTTCAGGCGATGATACCTGATGTGTTGCCTGAAGAAAAAGATTATACCAATGCCTTGTCTCTTTCTCGATTGGCTTATGATTTAGAAAATATTATTAGCCCAATGTTGGCAGGATTTTTACTCGGATTCATAAGTTATCACAATCTATTTTTAGGAACGGTGATTGGCTTTATTGGTTCAGCACTTTTTGTTGTCAGTGCAAAATTGCCTGCAGCTAAAGTACCTGAATTTAAAGGGGTGTATTACAGAATAAAGCAGGGGACAAAAATTTATTTTAATACCCCGCGTTTAAAGGCACTCCTAGCGTTAAACCTTGCGATAGCTTCAGCTAGTGCTGTAGTGATTGTAAATACGGTTGTACTTGTTCAATCAACCTTTAAGCTAAATGAACATGCAACAACGTGGGCATTTGGGCTATTTGGTTTGGGGTCAATGCTTTCAGCATTTATATTGCCCAAAGTTCTTGATAAGTTTAATGATCGTTCAGTGATGTTAAGTGGTACAGCAATATTAGTTGTTGGATTGTTTAGTGGATATTTTATTTCATCGTACAACTGGCTACTAGCGTTATGGTTTGTACTAGGAATAGGCTATTCGGTATCTCAAACGCCAACAGGACGTTTAATCCGTAAATCAGCATCTAGTGAAAATAGAACTTCATTATTTGCAGCTCAGTTTGCATTTTCTCATGCATGTTGGTTAATTGCTTACCCTTTAGTTGGTTGGCTGAGTACCAATTTTGGAACGCTTTTTACATTTGTTCCTATGGCATTTATTGCTTTAGTGGCAATGAGTCTGGCTTTTGTCATTTGGCCAAAACAAGATGACTCAGTATTACCACATTCACATGCAGATTTGCCTGCTGATCATGAACATTTATTAACTCACAATCATGATGGGAAGCATGCACATGACTATGTGATAGATGAATATCACCAAAGATGGCCGAAATAAATAATGGCCTATGTTTTATTATTTTTAAGTGCATTTGGTGCAGCAACATTATTACCCCTGCAATCAGAGACAGTATTGGCAGGCTTATTTCTGTTAGGTAAGTATTCTGAGCTGTTGCTCAAACTTGTAGCAACAGTTGGGAATGTACTTGGTTCTTGTGTGAACTGGTGGTTGGGTATCAAGCTTGAAGCCTATAAAGACAAGCGCTGGTTTCCAGTATCAGAAAAGCAATTATTGAAAGCGCAAACTCTATACTCAAAGTATGGTTCACCCATTTTATTGCTCAGTTGGGTGCCAGTGATTGGTGATCCACTTACCTTGGTAAGTGGAGTTTTAAAGGAAAAATTTATTACATTTATAATTTTGGTTTTCACATCTAAATTTTTAAGATATATCGCGGTTTACATGATCTATTTAGAGGTTGCTTGAAATATACTCTAATCAAAAAAATGAAAATGGTTGTTTTATACTCTGATAGTTCTATTCAATTTGGGGAGATATAAGAATGAAAAAACTAATTTTAATTTGTGTGTTGGGGATGCTTGTCACATATGCTAATGCACATTCAGGTGGTACAAATAATCAAGGCTGTCATACCAACAGTAAAACAGGTGACTACCACTGTCATTAAAGTGTACAAGAGGTCGAAAGACCTCTTTTTTATGTGTGTAAATTGAATAGGAATGTACTCATTAATGCATACCTAAAATACAAAAGCCCCATACAAAGTATGAGGCTGACTTTAAAAATTAGTTTGTTAATACGGAAATTTCGGCAGTTGTATAGCCGCGCTCATAAAGGATACTGCGAATGGCATTTTTTATGCTTTGGCAGTTCGTTTTTTTAACCTTTTTAAGCAGTTCAAAGTCACAGTGACTACTTAAATTGAATTTTATTTCGAGAGCTTTTGAATCTGGGGTTGAATAAAGAGAAGTTAAAAACTTACGTATTCGGGGTCGCATATAAACTATTAAGCAATAAAGATGTACTCATTATATCAAGTCTATAAAAATTGAAAAGAGATTTTTTTTAGTATCATCTTATTGATAGCGGCTGAGTAATGCTAAAAACTCTTTTAACTCTTCTTCATTAATCGGGTAATACCGCAATTTTTAATTGAATTAATGGGTAGAAAATCTAAAGCCCTTGTTATTGTTTAAAAATAGGTGGACAACCATTTACTGACATATGAGGTCGTTCATGATTATAAAAGTACTGCCAGTCAGTTGTATAGTCCTGCACCTCGCTCAGATCTCGAAATAAATACTGATTTAGACACTCATAACGTACTGTACGATTAAATCGCTCAACATATGCATTTTGCTGCGGATTGCCTGGTTGACTAAATACATGCTCAATACCATGCTGATCACACCACTTTTCCATCAGCTCACTTATATACTCTGGGCCGTTGTCGGTCCTAATGCGTTTAGGTTTGCCTCGCCATTCAATGAGCTGATCAAGTGCTCTCAGCACACGTTCTGCTGGCAATGAAAAGTCAATCAATATATCCAATGACTTGCGATTATAGTCATCAATCACGTTGTGAACTCGATAACTATGTCCATCACTGAGTTGATCATGCATAAAGTCCATTGACCATGATTCATTCTTAGCTGTCGGTACTGCAAGGGGTTCTGGTTGTTCTCGTTTAATCCGCTTATTAGGCTTGATTCTTAAATTAAGCTCAAGCTCCTTATAAATGCGATAGACACGTTTATGATTCCACTGATAGTTTTTGATATTACGTAGATACAAAAAGCAGAGTTTGAAGCCCCAAGTCTTGTGTTCATTGGTCAGTTTAATCAGCCAATCTGCGATTTGAATATTCTTCTGATCCAAACGAGCTTTATAGCGATAACACGTTTGACTGACTTTAAAAATTAAGCAGGCCATGCTGATTGAAATCTTAAATTGCTCAGTAGCTTGCTGAGCAAGTGACTTTCGCTGAACAGGCCTTAAAACTTATTTAAAAGTGCATCTTGCAAGATGTCTGACTTTAGCCGCTCATCAGCATACATGCGTTTTAAACGGGCATTTTCAGCCTCAAGTTCTTTAAGCCGCGTCATCATTGAAAGATCCATGCCGCCATATTTGGACTTCCACTTGTAGAATGTAGCAGAGCTCATACCATGTTCGCGGCACAAGTTAGGTATAGGTGTTCCTGCTTCAGCTTGCTTCAAGATACTCATGATCAAGCTGTCTGAATACTTAGATGTTTTCATAGAAAATCTCCTTAAATCAAGGTTATTCGATTTTCTACTTTTAAATGCAATTATTTTTAGGGGGGATTACCACTTGGCTTTACAATGTGGTATAGATCGAAGCTATTTAGGAAGAATCGAAAGGGGGGAAGTAAATATAACGATCAAAAAACTGTATGAAATTGCTTTAGCTCTAGATACTGATCCTAAAAATTTTTACCTTGAAATACTATTCAGTAAATATGTATT
>OJXO01000271.1_pt1 | contig 11961 bp, 13 predicted proteins | sample 1600721 | NCBI WGS metagenome assembly OJXO01 (sample SAMN04436634, study PRJEB24849) | human gut metagenome | biome: human gut; feature: NICU; material: stool | host: Homo sapiens | place: USA: Saint Louis, MO | collected 2010-01-30
CTCAAACAATATGCTAGATATCATCAGTATACTTCAGCTTATTACGGCCCGTATATTTATTCGCAATTTCTTGTGCAGAAGGTTCTGCTGGTGTTGCTGGAGCTGCTTGTGGTTCTGCTGGTGCGGTATTTTTCTTACCAATACCTTTTACAAAATCAAAAAGACCCATTATTTAGTCCTCATATTATTGTTTATAGTAAAGTCATTAAACTGACCCTTATTGTTATACTTGAAAAAAGAGATACCTCTGCTATCAATTAAGGTTGATCTTGTAAAAATATGTATCTCTATCAATTATCTTACTCGTATAAAAAAAGCCACCTTACGGTGGCCTTCTTTTTTAATCAGCAATATGCGAATTAACCAAGTTTTTTAGTTACATAGTCAATTGCAGATTGAACTGTAGTGATTTCGTTTGAATCTTCATCAGGGATAGTGATGTCGAAGTCATTTTCGAAAGACATAACAAGTTCAACTAAATCTAAAGAGTCAGCACCCAAGTCATCCATGAAAGATGCTTCGTTTTTAATCTCTTCAGCTTTAAGACCAAGTTGTTCTGCAACCGCTTGTTTAACGCGTTGTTCGATATCGCTCACAGGAATTCTCCTCATTGCTTGTGGCGTTTGATTTGCCACTAGTTTAATTGAATATAAAAATTTTTAAAAGTTTATACATCGGCGTTAGGCCATGTATAAACCACCATTTACATGTAATACCGTACCGGTAATGTAACCTGCTTTATCACTTGCAAGGAAACTCACCGCATTTGCGATATCTTGTGGCTCGCCTAAGCGATTTAAAGCCACTTGATCACTCATTTTTTTGCGAATGTCTTCACTAAGTGCATCTGTCATTTCTGTTGCAATAAAACCTGGTGCCACACTGTTTACAGTGATTTGGCGGCTACCCATCTCTTTTGCAAGACTACGGCTAAATGCTTCAATACCTGCTTTAGCAGCAGAATAGTTCGCTTGGCCTGGGTTTGCAAAGTGAGCTACAACAGAACTGATATTAATAATGCGACCAAAACGTGCTTTCGTCATACCCTTAAGCACACGTTTAGATAAACGATAAACGGCTTTAAGGTGGATATTGAGGATGTCATCCCAATCATCTTCCGACATACGAAGCAACAAATTGTCTTTCGTAATACCTGCATTGTTAACTAGAACAAGTACAGGACCATAGTTCTGTTCAATATGAGACACGACTGCTTCAATCTCATCGAGATTACGCACATCGAGAGCCAAACCTGCACCTTGTTCACCAAAGCTATTAGTTAGCTTTTGTGCACCAGATTCAGAAGTCGCAGTACCTACGACAAAATAACCGTCTTGAATAAGTTGCTGGGCAATTGCAGCGCCAATGCCCCGACTCGCGCCCGTTACTAATGCAACTTTGCGTTCTTGTGTCATGCAATTTTTCCTTCTGCCACTAAAACAGCATTTAGGGCATCTTCCATTTTGCTCTTACTATCAATAGAAAAAGCTTTTTCAATATTTGGTAAACGCTTTGCGAGATTACTCAATACTGTACCTGGACCACACTCAACAATGTACTGAATACCTTGGTCTTGTAGAGACTGCATGGTACGTGTCCATTGTACAGACTGGTACAATTGTGCTGTTAAAGCCTGACGTAATTGAGCAACATCGGTAGCAATTTCCGCGTTGACATTTTGTATTACAGGAATGGTAGGTAGCTCAATGGCAGTTTGTTCCAAAGCTTCTGCAAATTTTTCTGCTGCCGGCTTCATCAATGAACAATGTGATGGAACAGAAACCGGTAAAGCAATTGCTTTAGCAGATTGTTCTTTTGCCAATGCCATAACTTGCTGTACAGATGCAGTACTACCAGCAATCACAACTTGACCTTGTGAATTATAGTTTGCTGCTTCAACTGAACCTTGGCCTGATGCAGACACGCTCTGGCACAATTCAACTACTTTATCATCAGCTAAACCAAGAATAGCAGCCATAGCGCCTTCCCCTTGAGGAACAGCATTTTGCATGAGTTTTCCACGCAAATTAACTAACTTAACTGCATCCGCCAAACTCATTGAACCTGCTGCAACTAAAGCGCTGTATTCACCTAAAGAGTGACCTGCAAGGTATTTAGGGGCTAAACCACCTAAATCTAACCATAAACGCCATAAAGCAATACTGGCAGTTAATAATACAGGCTGGGTATTTTCTGTTTGGTCTAAACCTTCACCACTTTGTGCAATGTGCCAAAGATCAAATCCTAGCGCGTCTGAAGCTTCGGCAAAAGTTTGCCCAACTCCACTAAACTGTTCTGCGAGTTCAGCGAGCATACCAACTTTTTGTGAACCTTGACCTGGAAACACAAATGCAGTTTTTGTGGCTAAAGCTACTTGTTCAAGACGTTTAGCAGACATAAGAAATCCTTTTTGGGTTTTCACTCATTTCTCTGGAGCGGAAATTTAACATTTAATTTGTATATTTATAATTGCGAAAAACAACAAAAAAAGGGAGCTTTCGCTCCCATTTTTTCTATACTTAAGCATCACGCTTAATGCATATCATGCAATTATTCAGCATCAGCTGCTTTAGCGAATAATTGGCGACCACGGTAGAAACCGTCTTTAGTCACGTGGTGACGACGATGAGTTTCACCAGTTGCTTGGTCTACTGTTAATGCATTCTCGGTTAAAGCGTCATGTGAACGGCGCATGTCACGGCGAGAGCGACTTTTACGGTTTTGCTGAACGGCCATGATGGCTCCTTACAAAGATCGAAAAAATGGATCAGAACAAATTCAGTTGTCTTATCCCATAATCATAACACAAATTATGAGTTAAGTTTACCCTTCAAACCTGCCAAAACATCAAACGGATTATCCCGTTTCTCTTCGACAACGTTCTGAATGGTAGGTTGATGTTTATGTTCACAAGCATCATGCTTGGGAGATAAAGGCATCAACAATAACAGTTCATCTTCTAGTAATGCGAGTAAGTTGATCGAGGCAGGTGTATCAAAATCACCTTTTGTCGAAGACTCACTTTCACCTAAAACGATGAAATCAGCATCCTCATCCAAGCGCTCTATCAGTGACTCATCATCTACAAGTGCAATATGAAAGTCAGAAACAATTGGCATTTCAACAGGTTCCAAACAACGTTGGCACTCCATTGGAACTTTTGTTTCCATGTGACCATCTAACCACACAATGCGATGATAGGCATCCATTGATAGCTTACAGTTTATGTTGATCAATTGGTTATCAATTGACCCAACAGCTTCACGAGCAATACGAGCAAAGCGAGACAATGGCAGTTGACCTGACCATGTAAAGCCTTGTTCAGCCCATTTAAACGGCTCAATCTGTGCCGGAAAGGTATTTGCTGACATAATTAAGGCGGCAATTCTACAAATTCATCGGTACTCTGTCAAAGATTAAGATACAATTTTGTACTTCTTTAGACAGAACTCGGGGTAAATTAAGCAATGCACCTGTTGCAGCCGCAACCTGAAGTTAACACTTCATTACTCGTTTGCACCCATTCAACCCACCAGAACCCTCTTTTACCTGACGTGGTGCAACTCTCACCATGGCCAAGCTCAAAATTAGAGTCTGAGCAAGTTGATTGGCTTATTTTACACTTTAATCACTGGTTTTCCCACCATAATGTGACATTAGTTCGTGGAGAATTTGAACCAGAATATTTCCCGGCGAACGAGCATGAGCCAGCGAAAATTCAATTTGCTCATGGTTTTTTCAATAGTGCTCTTCACGAAATTAGCCATTGGACGATTGCAGGTGCAAAACGTCGCCTATTACCCGATTTAGGTTATTGGTATGCGCCAGATGGCAGAACTAAAGAACAGCAAGATTTATTTGAACAGGTAGAAATCAAACCTCAAGCCATTGAATGGTTATTTGCACAGTCTTTTGGCAGAAAATTCAGAGTCTCGCTAGATAACCTTACGGGCGATAGTGGAGATGGCAGAAAGTTTAAAGATAATGTTTATGCCCAAGTTCAACGTTACTTTTCTGGTGAGGCAAAGCTGCCTGCCGATGCAGCAAGATTCATTGAATGTATTTGCCAATGTACGCGAGCAGGTGCAGCATTACAATTAAATGAATTTAAACGTGAACTCCTTGATTAAATGACAAAAAAACTACGTAAGTTACTTGCTTCACAAGTTTGAAAGGTCTAATACTATTTTTAATAATGGCGTGATGGAGTCTCTAAAATATGCTGCATTTACATGTACATCCTGAAAATCCACAGCAACGCCTCATTGAACAAGCGGTTGAGCGTATTCGTGCCGGAGATGTTGTGGTCTACCCTACCGATGCTGCCTATGCAATCGGATGCCAGATTGGTAATAAAAATGCGATGGAACGGATTGCCCATATTCGTGGTTTAGGTCCTAAACATCAATATGCAATTATGTGTTGCGATTTATCAGATATCGCGACTTATGCCAAAGTTGATAATGCGACGTACCGTTTATTAAAGGCAAATACACCAGCCATCACTACTTTCATTTTACCGGCAACCAGCGAAGTTCCACGTAGGTTAATGCATCCTAAAAAGAAAACGATTGGTCTACGTATTCCGAGTAATCCAATTTGTCAGGCTTTATTAAAAGAGCTGGGTGAACCTTTACTCACCAGTACATTAATTTTACCGGGGCAAGAAGATCCACTAGATGATCCTTACGATATTGAAAATCAATTAGCTAAGCGTATTGATGTCTTTATTGATGGCGGTTTTGGTACTTTAACAACTACGAGTATTGTTGATTTATCAGGTGAGCATCCTGAAATTATTCGTCGTGGTGTCGGTGACGTAAGTGCTTTTGAATAAGCACTTACTTTTCATTTTTTACCAATAGTTTAAAAAAAAAGCATTATCAAGAAAAAAAATACTCTTTATTTAGTTTGGATTTTTTTTACACTTTAGTCGTTAAGCAATTTATTAAAAGTCACAATTCCTTTAGAATGCTTCTCACTATCTGCTGTTCTTCTGCTACAGCTATTATTGACTTGAAAAACAAGTCTCATGCTTTTGAAAATTCGCGTGGCTTATAATCGTAATGAACCAATCACTTCATCAATCCATGGAAGACGTTCCACACATCCGTGTTTTAGATGAGTGGCACGATACGATTCCTGAGGATCTTTATATTCCTCCAGCTGCCTTTGAGATTTTGCTCGAACAGTTTGAAGGACCACTCGACTTTTTAATTTATCTGATTCAAAAAAACGGTTTTGATCTCATCCAGCTTGATATTGCTCCTATTGCAACTCAATATTTGGCTTATATGGATAGTATGAAATCCTTAAACATTGAGCTGACTGCCGACTATATGGTCATGGCTGCTTTATTGGCTGATTTGAAATCTCGCTTACTTTTACCTAAGCCTACTGTAGTAAGCATCGAAAAAGATCCTAAACAGGATCTTATTGATCGACTCGAAACTTATTTACGCATTAAACAAGCCGCTGAACGTTTAGGCCAAATGCCAGTTCTTGACCGTGATACATTCAGTGCCAATGTAAGCTTAGGTCATATTGCACCTGTTTATGAAGGTTATGATGTTTCAGCATTACACGATGCTTTGTTCTGTGTATTTAACCGTCCGGAACCTGTAACACACACAATTGCGCAAGAGCCTGTACTGTTAGAAGAACGTATTGCTTATATTGAAGAGAAATTAGAGTCAGGCGACGTGTTAAGTTTTAAAGAATTACTTAATCCCCAACAAGGCCGTATGGGAATGGTTGTAACTTTTATGGCTGTTTTAGAATTGACCCGACAACAAAAGATTAAGATTATTGCTACAGGAGTTGAAGCTCCACTAGCTATTCAAGGGTCTTCAATATGAGCAGTTTTGAACAAAATAATAATGATTTGTCATTAGCCGATATTCATCATGAAGTTTTATTACAGCTTGAAGCCATTATTTTTGCGAGTGAAGCGCCTGTCTCAATTGCCCGTTTAAAAGAAGCATTTAATAATCAATATAACAAACAACAGCTTCGTCAGCTTTTACAACAGCTTGCCCTTTTACAACATGGCCGTTCCATTGAGTTGATTGAAACTGCGCAGGGCTTTCGTTTTCAGGTAAGATCCAAATATCGCAATATCATTGCGCAGATTTGGCCAGAGCGACCAACAAAACTGTCGCCATCATTACTAGAAACGTTGGCTGTCATTGCGTATCATCAACCGGTCACACGTGCTGATATTGAACAAATTCGTGGTGTATCTAATAATAGTCAGATTCTCAGAACGCTATTTGACTGGAACTGGATTAAAGAAGCCGGTTTTAGAGATTTACCCGGAAGACCTGCGTTGCTAATTACAACGCCTCAATTTCTGAATGCTTTTGGTCTAGCCTCTCTAGGCCAATTGCCTCCCCTGCAGAACGCCAAGGAAGCATTTATGGCTCTCGATGCAAATGCACCGAAGTCATAAAGAGGTGGACTGTTGATCATTATGTCTAAGGTTGTGCTGTCATGAGTGAAAAATTGCAAAAAGTATTAGCGCGAATCGGATTAGGTTCTCGCCGATATATGGAAGAGGTTATTGCCGCAGGACGCGTGAGTGTGAACGGCCGCGTTGCCCAAGTTGGCGAGCGCATTGAACCAGGCGATGAATTACGCATTGATGGCCGTAAAGTTCAGTTCCAGATCGAAGATGAAATTCGTCGTCGTGTACTGATTTATTATAAACCAGAAGGTGAAATCTGTTCACGTAATGACCCTGAAAAGCGTCCAACCGTATTTGATCATTTACCACAAATTGCAAATGACCGTTGGGTAATGGTAGGCCGTCTAGATATTAACAGTACAGGTTTATTACTTTTTACAAACGATGGCGAGCTTGCTAACCGCTTAATGCATCCATCTAATGAAATTGAACGTGAATACGCTGTACGTGTAATGGGTGAAGTAACACCCCAATTACGTCAAAACATGGTCAATGGTGTAGAGCTTGAAGATGGCCCTGCCAAATTCGAATCTTTCTCTGAAATTGGTGGTGAAGGTATTAACCGCTGGTATCAAGTTGTAGTGAAAGAAGGCCGTAACCGTGAAGTACGCCGTATTTTTGAATCACAAGGCCTTAAAGTAAGCCGCTTATTGCGTACTCGCTACGGTACTGTCATTTTACCACGCGAATTACGTACTGGTCGCTGGATGGAACTCGACAAAACTGACATCGACAACTTGGCAAAATCTGTTGAGTTAAAACCACGTCAAGGTACAGGCTTATTTGGCATGGCAAAACGTCGCACCGAACGTATGACAGAAAAGCCAATGGCAGCACGCCGTGGTGGTTACTTACGTCAGCAACGTCGTGATGATGAAAAAGAAGCGCCAGCTAACACAGGCAATCAGCGCAAATCGACTGGTTTTAACCGTGGATTTAAAAAGTTCTAAGTAAAGCTTTTAAATCAAAAAAACCGCTCTAAATTGAGCGGTTTTTTTATGGCCTACTTTTTTAATTAATTCATTTTTGCTAGTTCAATCCATTCAGCTTCAGGGAAATGAATCGCTATATAATCCTTCAAATAATTTGAAGTATCTTGAGAGATTAATGGATCTTTTGATTCATCTTTTAGGTTGTAAACCAAAGCTTTTAATTTCAGACCACGTGACTTAAGTGCCTCGAGACTAAGCAATGTATGGTTAATACTCCCCAAACGACCAGACGTCACCAAAATAACAGGAAACTGATGCTGAGCAACGTAATCAATAGTAAGTAAACTGGTGGTTAAGGGTACCATTAAGCCACCTGCACCTTCTAACAATACAATTTCAAAACGCTCAGCCAATGTTTTAGTCGCATTCTCAATTTTTTGAAAATCGATCTCTCGGTTATCAAGACGCGTTGCTAAATGAGGTGAAGCAGGATAACTAAAGATTTCCGGCATAGTTAGCTTGTCATGATCTTCCTGAAACCAACCTTGCCCCATAATTTCACGATGCTTCTGGATATCCTCTGAGATATCAGCATTACCTGTTTGAATGAGTTTTTGGGTAATTACTTTTTTACCCTGCTCAGTCCATAATTTTGCTAAAAAACCTGTCGCGTAGGTTTTACCAATTTCGGTATCAATCCCACTCACAAAATAGATCTGGCCACTCATTTACTTCATTCTCCGGGCAATACAATAAATCGGGTGATATGTTAGGGAATACCCCTCGGTGTGCTTAAACCGGTCATAATCTTGATAAAACTGCTGTAAAGATTGCTTAGTCCAACGATGCTGAGCAGTTGCCGTTACACCTGTTGCTTTTAAATGCTGCAACACAGCTTTAGGCGAATCGAAATAAAGCTGAGTTTCTGACTGTGCCAAATGCAAAATCTCAAAACCAGCCTGAGTTAAGGCACTATTCCAATTTTCAAGATTCCAATAATTTAAACCTTGTCCGGTTAGCTCTTTAATTTCAATGAGGTTTTTAGGACCAAATGTTGAAAAGCATAGCCAGCCTTGCTCATTTAAAGCAGCATAGCAATGTTGAAGTAACCGTGGTAAATCTTGCATCCATTGCAAAGCTGAACCGGAAACAATCATATTGAGCTGCTGAGGGAATTCTAAGGTTTCAACGTCTCCAATTAACCATTTCACATGTTCTTCATGATTAAAGTGCTGTTGCACCTCTGTATACAAATCATTTAAAACTAAATCTTCAATTTGAAAAGATTCAACAAGCAGACGAGTTAAATTGCCAGAACCACAACCAATTTCAAAGACACGTGACATTGCGCTTGGACAAAATTGCTTTAGTAAGTTCGTTAAGTTTTGGCAAATTTGTTTTTGGACAATTGCATGCTTTGAATAGCTTTGCCCTGCTTTAGCAAAACGTTGGGCAACCAAATTTTTATTCAAACTCACAGGAAACTCACCAATGCTTCAAGTTCATGTTGCTCAACCATTGATGTTAAGGAAATGCGCAAACGCGAACTATTTTTAGGTACTGTTGGTGGACGTACAGGCATGGCATAAAAACCACTTTCCTGAACCTGTTTCGCCTTATCGATAGTAGCCTGACTCTCTCCCACAATCACTGGAATAATATGGCTGGTCGATGGACTCACATACCCCTTTTGCACCACTGCTTGTTGAAGATATTGGCTAATATTTTTTAAATGTTCACGTTGAGATTGAGCCATTAATACTTTTTTAAAAATAAAATTTGCCCATGCCATAACAATCGGAGGTTGTGCGGTACTAAAAATAAGCGGACGCATTTTATTAATGAGATAATCTTTAATAATTGGATGGCAAATAATATAACCACCGACTGCGGCTAGCGCTTTACCCAAGGTACCAACTAGAAAATCAATTTCCTGAATTACATTATATTGTTCGGCACACCCTAAACCTTGCTGTCCACGTACGCCAATTGAATGCGCTTCATCGACATATAACATAGTTTTAGCAAAACGTTTTTTTAGCTGAACTAAAGCGGCTAAATCCGTCTCATCACCGTCCATACTAAAAATACTTTCTGTGACCACAATGATTCGTTCAATCTGGTCATCATCATGATACTTTTGTAGAAGTTGCTCTAAATGCTGTAAATCATTATGTCGATACCGCACATACTGGGCACCAGACAAACGGATCCCATCAATCATACTGGCATGAACTAACTTATCTGCCAGAATTAAAGTTTTATTATCAGCAACGGCGGGCAAAATACCAATATTCATATGGTAGCCACTATTAAATAATAGAGCCACCCGACCACCAAATGCTTGGCTTAGGCTATTTTCCAACTGTTCATATTCATCAAAATTGCCCGTTAATAAACGTGAAGATGAAGAACTAAAATAGCTGCGTTCTAATGGATAGCAATCTAAAAATTCTTGGCGAAGATCAATATCAGCTGCCAACCCAAGATAGTCATTTGAAGCTAAATTGAGCATCGTTTTATTTTGAATCGTAATAAAACGGCCATGCTGCACATTTTGGGTAAATTGTCTGAAATTACCTTGTCGTTTTAACTCATCTAACTCTGTAGCAAAATGATCGAGCAATGACATCTTAATGTGCCCCCTGCATCGTTTTAACTACTTCAACCAACTGTTCGAGCAAGTCACTTAACTCTTGTTGAGTGATGACATAAGGCGGCATGACATAAACTAATTTTCCAAAAGGACGAATCCAGATTCCACGCTCTACAAATTGTTGCTGTAAAGTTTTCATATCGACATTAAAGGTGAGTTCTACCACACCAATTGCACCTAGCACTCGTACATCAGCAACATAATCAAGCTGATTTAAAGGCATTAAATATTGACTAAGCTGTTGCTCAATTCGCTTAATATTGGCCTGCCAATCTTGCTCAATTAATAATTGCGTACTTTTTAAAGCAACGGCACAAGCGAGTGGATTGGCCATAAAAGTTGGGCCGTGCATAAATACCCCAGCCTCACCGCGACTAATGGTTTCTGCTACATACTTTGTCGTTAAGGTCGCAGATAAAGTCATATAACCGCCTGTTAACCCTTTACCTAGACACATAATATCCGGCTCGACTTGAGCATGTTCCCAAGCGAAAAGCTTACCTGTACGACCAAAACCAGTGGCAATTTCATCAAAAATTAATAACAGATGATATTTTTCACAAAGCGCTTTAGCCTGACGTAAATATTCAGGATGATAAAAGCGCATGCCCCCTGCACCTTGAACAATCGGCTCAATAATAAGTGCAGCAAGGTTTTCATGATTTTGCTGAATAGCTTGCTCTAGCTCGGCAATATCTTCTTGGTTCCACTCTTCATGAAATTTGGTTTGCGGAGCTGCTACAAAAAGACGGTTCGGTAAACTGGTACCAAAAATCTGATGCATGCCTGTCACTGGATCACAAACAGACATCGCATTCCATGTATCACCGTGATAACCAGAACGTGTAGTAATAAAATTTGTTTTTTGTGGCTGGCCTTGTGCTGTCCAGAATTGCACAGCCATTTTCAAAGCAACTTCAACGGCAACCGAACCTGAGTCTGCATAAAAAATTTTATCGAGACTCGGCGGTGTAATTTTTAAAAGAATTTTGCCAAGTTCAATAGCAGGATCATGAGTTAAACCGCCAAACATGATATGAGACATATTTTGTAGCTGGTCGGTCACTGCCTGATTAAGTTCAGGGTGGTTATAGCCATGAATTGCACACCACCAAGATGACATACCATCAATTAAAGTTCTACCATCATCAAGTTCAATCGTTGCCCCATAGGCACGCTTCACTTTAAATGTGGGTAAAGGTTGGGTCATTGAAGTATATGGATGCCAAATATGTTCCAAATCAAAATTATCGGTCATCCTCTATACCCTTTTACAGCAATCAAATCTTTCATTTAGCACATGTTAAACCTGTTAAGAATGAAAGAAAATTGCGAGATCAATCAAAGCTTATGAAGTTTGCTGATGAATTGTTAAAAATTGGCAGATTTCTTCAATTGTCCTCTCTACCTGTAAGTAGGGAAAAGCATGAGTAGCATCTTTTAATAGCTTATAATCCATGTTTTCTGTAGCGAAATCCTTAAAATTCTCCATAATTTTGCAAGGAATGACATTGTCTTGCTCAGCAAACAGATGAAGCTGTAGACCCAGATAGTTTTTCAAGTTATCTACCAAGTTTAGCTGCTCAAGCATTTGCAACCCCGCTAATAAAAGTTCATTTGACGGCGGGTTTGCTATATTTTGTACACTCATCCAATCTTGTTTCGCTTGAGATGAGCCAAGTGTAATTAAATAATAAAAACGCTTTAAAGTGGCTTGCGGGTTCTGTAAAAAAGACACTTTAAATTGACTAAAAACATCAGTAGGCATTGCTGTTTGCCAATTATCGGTAGCAACAAAACAAGGATTCGACGCGAGCGTAATTAACGTTTTAGTTTGGCCCGTTTGTTTATAAAAAAAGTCAACCAGATATGTTGCTAACTGTCCACCTAAAGACCAACCTACAACC
>OJXO01000273.1_pt1 | contig 11870 bp, 10 predicted proteins | sample 1600721 | NCBI WGS metagenome assembly OJXO01 (sample SAMN04436634, study PRJEB24849) | human gut metagenome | biome: human gut; feature: NICU; material: stool | host: Homo sapiens | place: USA: Saint Louis, MO | collected 2010-01-30
TGTTGCCAGCACCGCGCCGGCCGGCGATGGCCTGCGCGTGAGCGTGGGCGTGGGCGAGCTGCCGGAGCTCGACGCCATCTTCTTGAGCTACGCCTGCTTGCTTCTCGACGCCACCCCGCGCACCCTGCGCACCTAGCCTTGCGCCGGGGAGAGAGCCGGGCCACCCGCGCGCGAGCCTAGGGCAGGGCTGCCGGGCCGTGGGGTGGACTGGGCAGGCTAGGCTGAATGGGCGGGCTAGAAGGAGCCGCCGCGGAAGCCGCCTCCGCCGCCACCGCCGAAGTCCCCGCCGCCAAAGCTTCCTCCGCCGAAGCCGCCGCCTCCGAAACCACCGCCGAAGCCGCGGCCGCCGCCGAGCATTTGGCCAAGGACCATACCGGTCACGACATTGCCGGCGGCGTTGCCCATCTGCTGGCGCTGCTGGCGGCGACGGTGCTCGTCGATGTCATCCTTGGCGCGCTGCAGCGCCGCCTGGGCCGCGGCCACCGCCTCGCGGGAGGACTGGAGAGCGGCACGGATATCGCTGCGCTCGGTGTGGAGGGCTTGGGCGTGGAGGCGTTTGGCGTCGGCAAGCGCGGTGCGCGCACCCGAGCCGATGATGCGGCCGCGGGAGGAAATGAGGTCTTCTGCGGCCTGAATATTGGATTCCGCTACGGAAATCTGCTGGCGGAAGAGATCCAGCTGGCGCGCGTGCGTGGAGGTCTTTTCCCGCACGCGGTCGAGCGCTTCATCTAGTTGGGTATCGATAGAGGTCAGCGCGGTGTGCTGGCCTAGCGGATCCTGCTGGCCGTGGGTCTTGGTCTCGTTGACGGCGGTGCCGGCGCGGCCGATCAGATCCTCGAGCTTGTCCCAATCCGCGGTGGTTCCCTGGGCCTTGCCTTGGCGCTCGAGTTCGCGAGCCTCGTCGATCTCGCCTTCTACCTCGGCGATAAGCCCCTCGAGGTTGCTACGGGCGGTGGCGATATTCTCCTCGGCGTTTTCCACGCCGGAAATGAGGCGGTCCGTCATTTCGCAGGCGTGCTCGATATCGCGAATAAGTCCCACGAGCGGGCCTTGTTGGCCGGCCGGCTGCTCTTGGACCTTCCGGGCCTTGTCTAGCAACTTTTCGGCCTCATCGAGGGAAGCGGCGGCAAGCTCGGGATTATCGGCAATGGAGGAGAGCACGTGCTCGTCATAGTTGGACTTCAGGCCGGTCAGCGTGGACTCGGCCTCCGGCAGGCGGGCGCGCAGGCCCACGGTGCGCTGGGTGAGCTCATCTAGTTTTTCATCGGAGTGGATGAGCAGATCGCGCATCTTGGCAAACTCCTCGGCCTGTGCATCGAGGGCATCATCGGCCTGGCCGCAGGAGGAGACGATTTCTACCAGCATCTGGCGGCGATCGGCCGGGGATTCCGGCACGGCATCATCCAAGCGCTGACGCAGGTGGAAGGCCTTTTGCAGGGTAGAGGTGGAGTGGTTCATCGCCTTGGTAAATGGGCGCACGCGCTCTGGGCCGAACTCGGAAAGCGCGATATTGAGCTCCTCCTTGCCGCGGCGGATGGACTCATCGGTAGAGACCAACTCCTCCTGCGCCAGCTGGTCCAAGGTCTCTAGCGGCAGGCGGCCGAGCTGATCGGTATCGCCCGGGCCAATTTCGCGGGCAGACTCTAGCGTCTGCGCATTATTCTTCTTGGTAGCGCGGCGGGAGTAGTACATGATTCCGCCACCGGCGGCGACGATGGCGGCCGCGCCACCGCCCAGCCACGCTAGGCCAGAGGAATCGGAGGAGCTGGAGGAACTGGAGTTGCCCAAGGCGGCGTCGGCAAGCGCGAGGGCCGACGCACCGTACTCGTCACTGGCCAGCTTGTCATAAGCGGCGTCATACATCTGATCCAGCCGGCCCTTAGGCCAAGCATCGCCGGTCTGCACGCCCATCTTGCGGTCATTAATGGAAAGCGCATAGACCGCGGAATTCGGCCCCTTGTCCTTGACTGCCGCTGCGGCAAAGGTTTCCGGATCCGTGCCCAACTCATCGGTGATGTAGACGAAAAGGGTTCGGTGCTCGTCTTTTTGCAGCTGGCCAATCTTCTCCCTGAGCTCGGCCTTTTCTTGCGTGCTTAATACGCCCGCATCATCGGTGACCTTGTCCTGGAGGGTCGCAGTGCCCTGCGCCACCGTGGTGGTCTCGGCAGCCAAGGCAGACCCCGCACCGATAGAGGTGCAGCCCAAAATGAAAGCGGCGATGGCCGCGCGGCCCAAACGTGCACTCAAATTCATGCCCACCACTTTACCGGCTCCGCTTAGTCCTCCGGCAGGTAATGTAGTAGGGCAGTGAAGTACGCAATTGTTTTAGGAACCGCCCAATATGACGGCCGCCCCTCCCGCATTTTGGCCGGCCGCCTGCGCCACGCCGGTGAGCTCGCCACGGCCGAAGGGCTAGAGGTCATTACCGTGGGCGGCAAGCTGCCCGGCGATAGGTTTACTGAGGCCGGTGTTGGCCGCAGCTACCTGCGCGAGCACTTCCCCCACCTGACCGTCCACGCGGTGGAGGAGGGGATGGATACCCGCAGCTCCCTGAAAGCGGTCAAGGAAGCCTTCGCGCTTTCCGACGCCACCATCATCACCGATCCCCTCCACCGCCTGCGCACCGCACTCATCGCCCGCCAAGAGGGGCTTAAAGCCACCGTGTCCGGCACGCCGTATTACCCGGCCGCGCGCTTTTCTAAGCCCTGGTGGCGCTACCTTGCCCACGAAACCGGTGGCGTGGCCTATGCGCTGGTGGCCGGCCTTTTGCCGCCGCGCGGCGCCGCGACACTGCGCAATGGTTTCTACCGCGTGGAACAAGTGCTGCGGCCCAATCAGAAGCTGCGGCATCGGACGATCCAGCAGGAAGACGACCGCGAATAGGCCACGTTGCTCACCCAAAAGACCAGTTCGCGGAATAAGCTTGAGCCTGTGTCCTATTCTTATTCCGCCGCCGACTTTGCCCGCTTGGCTGATGAAAAGCCAAAGGGCTCAGCCTTCCACCCCGTGGAAGAGCACCGCGGGCTCTTCGCCCGCGACCGCGCCCGTGTGCTGCATTCGGCAGCCCTGCGGCGCTTGGCCGATAAAACTCAGGTCGTCGGACCGCGCGACGGCGATACCCCGCGCACCCGGCTGACCCACTCCCTGGAGGTGGGCCAAATCGCGCGCAGCATCGGCTCCGGTCTCGGCCTTGATCCCGATCTCTGCGACATGGCCGGCCTGACCCATGACATTGGCCATCCGCCCTATGGCCATAACGGCGAGAATGCGCTCAATGAGGTTGCGCTTAATGGTTTCGAGGGCAACGCGCAGACCCTGCGCATCCTCACCCGCCTAGAACCCAAGATCATCGTGGACGATGACCACGGCGAACCACAGAGCTTTGGTCTCAACCTCACCCGCGCGGCCCTCGACGGTGCCTGCAAGTACCCTTGGACCAAGACCAACCCGGATGGCACCACCAACCGCAAGTACGGTGCCTATGACGAGGATGCGCACCTTTTGGACTGGCTGCGCGAGGGCCATACCGATAACCGCAAGTGCATCGAAGCCCAGGTCATGGACTGGTCCGATGACATTGCCTACTCCGTGCATGACGTGGAAGATGGAATTATTTCCCGGCGCATCTCCCTTAACGTCCTTTGGGACCTAGTTGAGCTAGCCCAGTTGGCAGAAAAGGGCGCTAAAGCCTTTGGCGGCACCGCCGATGAGCTCTTGGAGGCGGCCGATAGCCTGCGCAACTTAAGCGTTATCAACGCCATCGGTGACTTTGACTATTCTTTGCGCGACTACGCCAACTTGAAGAAGATGACCTCGGAGCTCGTGGGGCGCTACGTCGGCGCCACTATCGGCGCCACCAGCGAGGCCAATGCCGAGCTCATCGCCTCCAATACCCTTGGCCGCATGCACGGCGACCTCATCGTGCCCAAGCAAGCCGAAGCCGAGGTCAAGCTGCTGAAAACCATCGCGGTTCTCTACGTCATGGATGAACCCGCCCATCTTGCACGCCAAGACCGCCAGCGCGAGCGCATCTACCGCGTCTACGATTACCTCGTCGCCGGAGCCCCTGGCTCCCTCGATGCCACCTTCCGTCTGTGGTGGGAACAAGCCGATACCGACGCCGCCCGCGACCGCGCCATCATCGACCAGATTGCCTCCATGACCGAGTCCCGCCTGGAGCGCTTGGCCCGCCGGAGCGCGGAGCTTTCGGGGTTCCTCAGCTAAACCTGGCCCATCCAGCACCGCTAGAGTTAGGTCGAGACTCATCAGGCTGATCTGAGCGCGAAAAGGCCGAATTGAGAGCTCAAAACCCTCAATTCGGCCTCATATCTATGGACCTAACGCCTCAGCTCTCGGTCCAGCCCCAGGGCCTGAGTCGCTAGCGCACCAACGCGACACCTTGGTCCTCGAGCACGCTAGCTACCGCCGCTAGGTCCTCGCCTTCGATATCCATATCGGAGGCTACGATGACGGCGGTGCGCTGCTCGCGCAGGAAATCTGCAAGGTCATCGAGGTTGCGTGGTCCGCAATCCTCGCAGCCGCGGGTGCGGCCAAGCGCGTTGAAGAAGTCCGCGCGGGTGCGGATGTGTTCAGTAATGAGGATGCGTTGCATTGTTATTCCTCCGCGTCTGGGATAGAACAGAAGCTTTCATAGTGGTCATCGGTGTAGTACCACACGTCCGGGTCGGTCTCGCTGCCGCCGCCGGTGATAATGCGGCGAGCGCCGCGGTTGTGGCTGCCTGGGGTTTCTACCGTGTATTCGCGGTAGTAATTCTTGTCCTGCTGGGGCAGCCGGCCCTCGTAATTGCCAAAACGGGCGTTGTCATTATCTGGGTAGTCGTAGGGTCCGCCGGCCAAGATATCGTCTGCGGTGTCCTTGGCCTCGGCAGGGAGGGAAGACATCTCGCAAGTATCGGCGTCGCCAGCCTTAGCACCGCCTGCGGACTCGGACGGCGAAGAAGCAGAGGAATCGCCATCGCCGCCGAGGTCGAAGCCGAAGTAGCCTGCAACGATGGCAAGCGCAAGGCCACCGAGGGCAACGGGGAGCGATTTCTTGGACGCTTTGGACTCGGGCATACCTTTATTGTTGCAGGTGCGGCGCTAAAAGTATAAATCGCCCCGGGTCAATTGCGAGGCCAAAAATTGCCCCGTCACGGGGGTAGGTAACAGCATGTGGAAAGTACCCCAACAGAGGGTGATTTGCACCCAAACTGTGAACCCTGGCGAAGGGCACCTTCCTGTCCTAGGCAGTTGAGCGTTCCCACCGCGCGCGGGGTAGTCTGTACGCATGGCAAAAGGCAGAATTCCGGACAGCGACATCCAAGCTATCCGTGAACGCGCGCCTTTAGAAGAAATCGTCGGCGAGTACGTGCAGCTCAAGCCCGCCGGTCATGATTCGCTCAAGGGGCTCAGCCCCTTCAAGGATGAAAAGACCCCGTCTTTTCACGTGCGCCCGCAGCGCGGCTACTATCACTGCTTTTCCACCGGCAAGGGTGGTGATGTCTTCAGCTTCTTGATGGAAATGGAGCAGGTCTCTTTCCCGGAAGCGGTTGAAGCAGTAGCGCAGAAGATTGGCTACCACATCAATTATCAGGGTGGCTCCACGGGCGCGCGCAATGAGAAGCCCGGAACCCGCCAGCGCCTCATCGCAGCGAATAAGGCGGCGCACGAGTTCTATCGCCAGCAATTGGAGACGCCGCAGGCGGCTACCGCGCGCGACTTTCTGCTGGATCGCGGCTTTTCCCGCGAAATTATCTATGATTTCGAGTGCGGGTATGCGCCGGAGGGATGGGATACGGCCACCAAACACTTGCTGCGCTTAGGCTTTTCCTTTGAAGAGCTGGAGGCGGCCGGTATTTCCAAGATGGGCAAGCGTGGGCCCATCGACCGCTTCCATCGTCGCTTGTTGTGGCCGATTAAGGACCTTTCCGGCAACGTCATTGGCTTTGGTGCGCGCAAGCTTTTCGACGACGACAAGCTCGGCAAGTACATGAACACCACTGAGACCATGCTCTATCGTAAGTCCAAGGTGCTCTTTGGTCTCGATGTGGCCAAGCGCAATATCGCCGAACAACACCAGGCCGTGGTGGTAGAAGGCTACACGGATGTCATGGCTATGTATGCCGCAGGCGTCAAGACCGCCGTTGCTTCTTGTGGTACCGCCTTTGGCGGCGAGCACCTGCAGGTACTGCGCCGGCTCATGCTGGATGATTCCTACTTCAATGGCGAGCTCATCTATACCTTCGACGGCGATGAGGCAGGGCAGAAGGCCGCCATGCGCGCCTTTGACGGCGAGCAAAAGTTCACCGGTCAATCCTTCGTTGCCGTGGCCCCCGATGGCATGGATCCCTGCGATCTGCGTTTGCACAAAGGCGATGCCGCCGTGCGCGAGCTTATCGCGGACCGCATTCCAATGTTTGAGTTCGTCATTCAATCCGTTATTGCGGAGTACAGCATCGACAGTGCTGAGGGACGCTTGCAGGCCCTGCGCCGCGCGGTACCCGTGGTAGCGCAGATCCGCGATCAACCTTTGCAGCGTGAATACGCCCGCCGCTTAGCTGGCTGGGTGGGCTGGCCTGATCCGGAAGAGGTTCTCCGACAGGTGCGCGCGGAGGCGCGCAAGCCAAAGAAGGCCGAAAAACCTACCATTCGCCGCTTCGAAAATGCGAAACAGCAGCCGGCACAACAAGACGTGCCGATGATCCATCCACCGAGCCCGAAGGAGACCCACCTGTGGCCCCAGCGCGAGGCCCTCAAGCTGGCCTTGCAGATGCCGCAGGTAGCAGGCTCCTACTTCGACGGCATTACTGCCGACGCCTATACCAACGACGCCTACCGCCTCGTACGCCAAGCCATCTCTACCGTGGGAGGCGCAGCTCAGGGCGCTACCATGCCGGCCGTGGAATGGATCGCCGCGGTAGCCGGTGAAATGCAGGATCTCACCGGCCGCAACTTCGTTTCCGAGCTTGCCGTAGAGGCCATTTTGCCAACCGACGTCGGCCCCGAAAAATACGCCGACTCCGTTCTCTCCCGCCTGCAAGAAACCGTGGTGGGGGATCAAATCGCCCAGTTGAAGGCTCGTCTTGGCCGCATGCGTCCCTCCGATGATGAGGCTAGCTATAACTCGCTTTTCGCTGACCTCGTCGCTTTAGAGCAAGCCCGCCGCGAGCTCAATGACCGCGCCTTCCGCGGCACGCCTCCCCAGGCATAAAAATCTCCCCTCGGAGCGACCCCAAATAAGGTGCGTGCCGAGGGGAGGAGGCCTTAAGACTAGTCTGCAATCGACTTAGTCCTCATCGGGCTCATAAATGCGGTCCGCATTGTCCACCTGGGAACCGCGCAACCGGCCCTTGCCCTTGCGCTTGGAGGAGAGATCGCGAACCTCGCGCATGCGCGGTTCTGGGTCCAGGCGATTGGCTACCGCCTTGCGTGCTGAGGTGACGGCGGACTTGGTCACGGGGGAGTTGACGGCCTTTTCGTAGGCGCCCTTGATCTGGTGGTAGCGCTTGCGGCCAGCCTTAGTGCCAAAAACGTATCCTGCTGCGGCGCCGAAGACGAATTGGATCATTGCTTAGCGTGTCCCCTTATTCCTGTGTGAGTAAAAGTTCCCCACCAGCCTACCGCGAAGCTTTGGCGCACGCCGCCAACCACGAGTGAGGGGTGGCGCTAGCCCCGCATTGGACTAGCACTTTTCATGGCGCGCAATACGCGCTAGTTTAAATGTGTGGAAACTAACAAGCGCAGGGATTCGGCGGCGGCTTCAGCAGTGGCGCTGGCCGCGCTTTTTACCGCGAGCATTTCTGCGGAATCTTCCGGCCACCAACCGAATACCGCCGCGGCGCACCAAGGCCCCAATTGGCCTGAAGAACGCTGAGTGGTAGCCGCAAAGGTCTACCCGCCAATCCACGATTGTGCATGCGAGTTTAGCGTCGCGTTCACTTCCCCTTAACTTTAGCTAGATATTATTCGTGGGAATTTGATGCTAGCAAAAGGTTTCTACGTTGAACTATCGGAATAATCTCCGCCCCGCAGTCCGTGGGCTCGCCCTGTGCGCGGCTACCGGGCTGACTATAGCCCTCGCACCGTCGGCCACAGCCCTTCCTGTAGCCGTGCCCCAGCTGCGTGAGCCTGTCACCCAGCAGTCCACCGGCGCAGCCCCAGTCCAGCACCCCGGTGCCCCGGTTCCAGAGCCGTTTAGCACGGACTATATCGCGGGCTTTGAATCCGATGTTTCTTCTTATCAATTTGGCAACTACTGGCAGGTAGTCCAGCTCTTTGACCACATTAAGACCCAGCCGGAAATCCGCCAGGAAAATATGGATAAGGCCGTGGCCATTAATAACGCGGCGGCAGGGGACCAAGCCCTTATTCAGCGTGCGCAGTCTGACGCCAAGGCCAGCTCGACGAGCGTGCTCAAAGCCGTTTCTGACTCGATGGGCAAGAACCTAGGCGATGCCTTCCGCGCCGCCTTGGCCGAGCACCGCCTGCCCAAAACCGAATACCTTCTAGGGAATGGCTACGCCGCCCGTGCGGGCGGACTGGCCAATTCCACGATGTCTGAGAAGTACTACTTCAACTATCAGCGCCCGTACCAGCGCGCGCCGCAGGCGATTAAGCGCTACGACGATGGCTCCAAGAATCTCTATCCCACCTCGCCAGCGTTCCCCTCGGGTCATACCAATCAGGCAACCTGGATTACCACGCTGATGTCCTTCATGTTGCCGGAGGTGGGCCCGCAGCTCATGTTGCGCGGCGCTGAGGCCGGCAACCACCGCGTGGTCCTAGGAGTGCATTACCCGCTGGATGTCATCGGCGGGCGCATGACTGGACAAGCCGCCGCATCCGATCGCCTCAACGATAAGCGCATGCGCCATGCCTTATGGGAAGCCTCGATGGAAGTGCGCAAGGAAATTAAGTGGCGCACCGGCAAGACGGTGGAAGAATTGGTGGCCCAGGATAGGGCAGAGGGTACCGATTATCGGTCTACGGAGGATGCGGTGGAGCAGTATTCCAAGCTCATGGACTATGACTTTGCCCCGCGCTACCGCACCGACGCCCCGATGGTCGTCCCACAGGCCGCTCCAGTGCTGCTAGCAGCGTCCCACCCAAAACTGACCTGGGATCAGCGTGCCGAGGTCCTCCGCCAGACCGCACGCCCAGCCGGCAATCCATTGGACTGGCAGGCAGAGGGAGGCTCCTGGCAGCGCCTCGACCTAGCCCGCGCCATGGCTGCCACGGTGACCATCACCCCAGACGGCGGCGTGAGCGTTAGCGGCTAGCAGGTTCTGAAACCTAAGTAGCCCTAAAACCTGAGCGGGGGTACGGGTTTCCCGCACATGGTTCAATGAAGAAGTATCTCCATCACTCTAAAGGAAGAGAATAATGACTAAGCCCAAGATCATGACCATTTACGGTACCCGACCGGAGGCTATCAAGGTGGCACCGGTCATCAAGGCGCTGGATAAAGATGAGCGCTTTGAATCCGTCCCAGTCTCTACCGGTCAACATAAAGAGATGCTGGAGCAGGTCAACACCATGTTTGGCATTCAGCCGAAGCACGATCTGGGGCTTATGAAACAGGGACAGGGGCTTAACGAACTTGTCTCCCGCGCCATTGCTGGTTTGGACTCCATCATTGAAGAAGAAAAGCCGGACGTCATCATCTCCCAAGGCGATACCTCTACCGCTATGGCTGCAGCGCTTGCCGGTTTCCATCGCGGGGTAAAAATCGTTCACCTCGAAGCCGGTTTGCGTACCGGCGATATTCATTCGCCGTTCCCTGAAGAGGCGAACCGTAAACTCATTGGCCAGGTTGCCGAGCTGCACCTGGCTCCAACCGAAGGCTCGATGGAGAACCTGCGCCGCGAGAACGTGCGCTCCAAGGACATAGTGGTCACCGGTAATACCGTCATCGACGCTCTTCTGGAAGCAGCATCCTGGGACACCAAGTTTGAGGACCCTGCTCTGCAGGAGGCCGCAGAGTCTGATAAGCGGCTTGTCGTAGTCACCACCCACCGCCGCGAGAACCTTGAGGCTATGAAGGAAATTGGTGGTGCAGTTAAGGACTTGGCAGAAGCCTATCCGGAGATTAACTTCGCGCTGCCGCTGCACCTCAACCCCAAGGTGCGCCAGGCGGTCCTGCCGGAAGTTGAGCACCTGCCAAATATCATCATCACGGATCCGCTGCCTTATGACCAGTTCACCCAGCTGCAAAACCGCGCAACCATCATTCTGACCGATTCCGGCGGAGTCCAGGAGGAAGCTCCGGCGCTGGGTAAGCCGGTTCTAGTCTTGCGCCAAAACACCGAGCGCCCTGAGGCCGTCGTCGCCGGCACCGTGAAGCTGGTGGGTACCAACCGTGAGCTTATCGTGGCAGAGGCAAAGCTTTTGCTTTCCGACGACGCCGCTTTCCAAGCCATGGCTAACGCTGTCAACCCCTATGGCGACGGCAAGGGAGCTCAGCGCGCAGTAGCGGCTATCGCAGAGTTGACCGGGGTAGGCGAGCGCGTAGAAGATTTTTTGCCGGAGGCAGGTTCCTCTAAGGACTCCCAAGGCAAGAAATAACTCGCGCGCCTGCCGGAGAAAGCGGATATATTAAAGGTATGAAACCGCTGGATATCCGCTGTAACCACCGAGAACGCATGAAAGCTGCAGATTTCTTAGGAGATGCGCTTTCGGCAGGGCAGATTGACCTCGATGATTTTGAGAAGCGTTCGGCCGCCTGCGTAGATGCAACGACCCGCGCTGAGCTCATCGAGCCGCTAGCCGACCTTGTAGAGAACCCAGAAGTTCTCCTTTTTGGGCAGGAACGAAAAATCGCAAAGGCCTATGCGGGCCAGCAAGAATCTAAAGCCATCGCCAAGGTGGAGCAGGCCATCCGCCAGGTGCAGCCGAGCGTGCAGGAGACCCGCTCTCTTGCGGTGGGGATTTTCGGCGGGTCCACTGTCAGCGGTGGGGCAGTAGCTCGTTCCCTGACAGCCCTCGGCTTTTTCGGCGGCGTGGACATTGATCTCACGGGTGTTGCCTTGCACAGTCGTACTACCACCATCGAAGCGGTGGGCGTCTTTGGTGGCGTCGATGTTTATATCCCCGAAGGCTTCCGCGTCCACGTCAGCGGCATTGGCCTTTTTGGCGGGCATGACCTCAAGGTAGAGAACGGCGCCATCCACCCGAATGACCTTCCCGTGGACGCACCAGAAATCAACGTCAATTGCTATAGCCTCTTCGGCGGCGTAGACGTTCACGTGGGGCGCCGCTACGGCGGTTAAAGAGGACGATAGGAGCTAGAGGGCGTATCTGGAATTAGCGCTTGTCTTCAGACACTCTGACAGCACTTTTCCGGCCCCCTCGAGCCAGCTTTGGAAGACCCACGTCAGTCTTCGGTCTTCAAGGAGCATTTGATGTGCTCGGGTGGTGCTGCAAACGTCGAGAAGCTGGTCTAGCGCGGTGGGCAATGGTGTAGAGCGGTTAGTCGCACGGGACCGCTGCCTCCTGCATGGCTTGCCAATGCTCAAAGATTTCCGACTTCAACTAGAAAAATCGACCTGAAGCCGAGATCCAGAGGGTATTTTTTAAACCTGCCTAACAACTCAGAACTTGGCGGGGCAGTCTAGCTCGACAATATCGCGCAGACCATCAAACGTTGCCAGCCAGGTGGAGACACGAAAAATCCACGACAAACTAATTCAGGATTCTCCTCAACATTGCCGTCCGGTGGCTTCAACGATCCCAGCTTGGTTCTCTTACCTAGCTGTCTTCGGGCTTAATGCGCTTGTGTATATGCAGTCCTTGCACCACAGCGTTTAAAAAATGAATCCCGGGTTAAGGGTCAAAAAGTGTGTCCGGAATCGCGGATTTTCACGGATTGACCT
>OJXO01000285.1_pt1 | contig 11414 bp, 10 predicted proteins | sample 1600721 | NCBI WGS metagenome assembly OJXO01 (sample SAMN04436634, study PRJEB24849) | human gut metagenome | biome: human gut; feature: NICU; material: stool | host: Homo sapiens | place: USA: Saint Louis, MO | collected 2010-01-30
ATTTATCACAGACTACACCTCTTTTAGGTGAAAAAACTGCAGCTGTATTTTGTGCCAATGTATTTGCACTAAACGCAAAACAAACAGAACCGATAAAAACAACAAAGAAATTAGAATTTTTCATTTTTTAATTCACTCGTTATCATTAATTATTGAAATAATATATCAAAAGTAAAATATCTTTAGAACTTTAAAATGATGAGATAACCACAAATCAATCTGTTTTTGAGGCTTTAATGTTTATAATCTTAGGCTAATTTCTTCCATGTATATTTAAAGCTGGAGCGTTCGCAACATGAATAAGGTAGTGCTGTTTGACATGGATGGAACTTTACTAGATTTGGCTTTTGATGACTTTATCTGGAACGAATGCTTACCTAAAAGACATTCTGAAACACATCATCTATCTTTAACTGAGAGTCAAGAAATATTAAACCAGTTTTATCGCAGCCATAAACATACGCTTGCTTGGTACTCATCAAACTTCTGGACACAAACAACTGGCGTGGATGTTTTAAAGCTCCAGCAAGAATTTCAGCATAAAATTAAAGCGAGACTAGGATGCATGGAGCTGCTCAGCGCTTTAAAAGCACAAGATTATCAATGTTGGCTAGTCACCAATGCTGACTGTGCAAGCCTAAAATTAAAACTTGATAACGTTCCTATCCAAGATTTTTTTGAAGTCATCGTATCTAGCGAACAAATTGGTTACGCAAAAGAAGACATCCAATTCTGGAAAGAGTTGCAACGCTTGCATTATTTTGCCCCAGAAAGCACTATTTTTTTAGATGACACTCTTCCTGTTTTAAAAACTGCAGAAAAATTTGGTATAAGACACTTGTTTACTATCTTACAGCCCTCAAGTCTTAAGAATATAAGACAGCCACAAGATTTAGAGTATAAAGCTCTAGATCAGCTTACAGAGCTACTGTCTATTTTGAATCAAATTGATAGAAAGGATAATGATGTCAAAATTGCGTGAAGACGATGCTGTAGAAACCATGCGTGTCGACAAATGGTTGTGGGCAGCACGTTTTTTTAAAACCCGTTCTATTGCTAAAGCTGCAATTGAAGGGGGTAAAGTACATCACAATAATGAACGTGTAAAAGTTTCTAAAGAAATTCGTGTCGGTATGGAGCTCGTTGTTCAACAAGGTTTCGATAAAAAAACGGTTGTTGTTAAAGCGCTCTCCAATACCCGAGGACCGGCTCCTGTTGCACAACAACTTTATGAAGAAACAGAAGTAAGTATTGCAAGACGGGAGTTGATTGCTTCCCAACGAAAATTGCATAATCTAGCACGACCTGACCATAGACCAAGCAAGAAAGATCGGCGACAAATCAATCGGTTTAAACAGGATAATGATCAACATTATGAAGATCACTGGTCTTATAATGATGAATAAAAACGTCGAGTTGTGTCGCACTCACATATACAATATATAGAAGCTAGAGAAAAAATCTGTCACTATTAGCCCTGTGAAACAAGTTGAGATTCAATGCATCCACTTGGGTTAAACGTGATGAACATAGAGTATTGAGGTTTTTGAGATGGATGAGAATAAAAGCAAAGCATTACAAGCCGCTTTGAGCCAAATTGAGAAGCAATTTGGTAAAAATACGGTTATGCGTCTTGGTGATAACACTGTTCAAGCAGTTGAAGCCGTATCTACAGGTTCTTTAACTTTAGACATCGCATTGGGGATTGGTGGTTTACCAAAAGGCCGTATTATCGAAATTTATGGTCCTGAATCTTCTGGTAAAACCACAATGACATTGCAAGCAATTGCTCAATGTCAAAAATCTGGTGGTACATGTGCCTTCATTGATGCTGAGCACGCCCTAGACCCTCAATATGCACGCAAACTTGGTGTAGATATTGATAACCTACTTGTTTCACAACCCGACAATGGTGAGCAAGCACTTGAAATTGCTGACATGCTTGTCCGTTCAGGCGCAATTGATTTAATCGTTGTGGACTCGGTAGCTGCACTTACACCCAAAGCAGAAATCGAAGGTGAGATGGGTGACTCTCATATGGGTCTACAGGCGCGTCTTATGAGCCAGGCACTTCGTAAAATTACGGGTAATGCTAAACGTTCAAACTGTATGGTTATCTTCATTAACCAGATTCGTATGAAAATTGGTGTTATGTTTGGTAGCCCAGAAACTACCACTGGTGGTAACGCTCTTAAATTCTACGCTTCAGTTCGTTTAGATATTCGTCGTATCGGTCAAGTAAAAGAAGGCGATGAAATTGTTGGTTCAGAAACTAAAGTTAAAGTCGTTAAGAACAAAATGGCTCCTCCGTTTAAAGAAGCTATTTTCCAAATTCTATACGGTAAAGGTACTAACCAACTAGGTGAACTTGTAGATTTAGCTGTACAACAGGATATCGTACAGAAAGCTGGTGCATGGTATTCATATCAAGGCAATAAAATTGGCCAAGGTAAAAATAATGTAATTCGCTATTTTGAAGAAAATACTCAAATAGCTGAAGAAATTGAACGTAATATCCGTGAACAATTGCTGACTACAGGCACAAATGGTGCAGTTCAAATTGAAGATGAAGAAGAGCCAGATCTTTTATTAGAATCGTAATTATATTTGAGTCATAAAACGCCCTTCGGGGCGTTTTTTATAAGGAATTTTAAATGTTCAAAAGAAACGATGAGCAATCTCAGCAGCGCCCTCCTCTTACTGGCCAACGTTTACGCTCATATGCTTTTGCTTTACTCACTCGCCGAGATTACTCTAAAGCAGAGCTTATCGAGAAATTAGCTCGTTATGCACAAAATATAGAAGAAGTAAAACAACTGGTTGAGGAGTTATCTGAACAAAATTACCAGAGTGATCAACGTGTTGCTGAGCAAATGCTAGCAAGCCAAATTCGTAAAGGTAAAGGACCGAAACGAATTCAACAAGCTTTAAAAACTAAACAAATTGAAAATGATTTAATTGCAGATGAAATTCAAGAAATTGATTGGGTAGAACAAGCTTATCAACTTAAAGTTAAAAAATTTGGAGAAGCTGTAGAGAAAGATCCAAAACTTAAAGCAAAACAGATCAGATTCTTACAATATAGAGGATTTGATTTAGATGTAATTTTAAAAGCAATCCAAAGAAAATTGAATTAAAAGAATGGTGGCAACCCCACTAGCAAAACTTCGGCACATCATAGATCTGCTACCGTTGCTACCTTCCGGTCCTGGCGGGGTTCACAGAGTACAATTGCGAAGCCACCAGCGGGGCTACCATTGCAAAACAAAGTATAGAGATTTTTAAAAGAGTTGCAACCCTTCTCTACCTTTTTCGGCAAGTTTTTGTTTCAATTGATTAATTCCTCAGCAAAAATAGCTTTAAACCCCAAAAATGTAATTTCTTGAACTTATGCTCTTTTCTTATTTTGCATAAAATATGCTTGAAGATTGTAAACTATCCTTGCATTTAAACTGTTAACTGCTTTAATTGCATTGATCAATGAAAAACCTTAGATATTTAGGAATTGTTTTTTATATTCCTGTGTCAAGGTGGCTTTTATATAAAATTATGGATTTATACACATGCAAATGAAGAAGCATTCTTTATTATTTATTGCCTTAATGAGCACCACTTCTCTATACGCAAATATCCCTATCGAGTCTCGTGGTTTAAGTCAAAATGATGGTAGTGCATCTAATACTTCTTCAAGCAATATTTCAGTTCCTACAAATTTAAACTGGGAACTCATGCAAAAAAACCAACAATTAGAAAATGATATTCGTACATTAAGAGGTCAGCTTGAAGAACAAGCTAATGATATTGAGCAATTAAAGAAAGATCTAGCAAACCGATATACCGACTTAGATCAACGTTTAGAATTATTACACCAAAAAGTTGACCCTGACAGTGCTACACAAGATGATAGTTCGAATGCAACGTCCGATAACACTACTCCTGCTAGTGCACCAGCCCCTCAAACCACAGAGAGTAATAAAGTAGCTGCCGTACCAGCCACACAAACTTCTGAGCAGCAGCCTAGCGCACCAACAACCACTACTCAACCAGCACCAGCTGCTGCGCAAAACCAGTCAAATTCCCTCGAATTAGAAAAAGCTGCTTATACTGTAGCTTTAGATGCGTATAAACAAGGCGGTGCTAAAAAAGCAATTGCTCCAATGCAAAACTTTATAAAAAACCATCCTAATAGTATCTATACAGGTAATGCTTATTTTTGGTTAGCCGAGTTTCATTTAGCGACAGATCCAGTAAATTATAATGAAGCAAAGAAAAACTATAATGTCGTAGCTAACCAATACCCAAATTCAAGTAAGGCACCTCGAGCATTGTACCAACTTTATAGTATCGCTAAAGATGTTGATAAGAATACTGTGTCAGCAAATCAATACAAGAACAAGTTACTTAGCCAATATCCAAAGTCTGAAGAAGCAAAATTCTTTAACAAATAATTTAGTTATAAAAAAAGACACTGTTAAAACAGTGTCTTTTTTATGTCTTCTTGATTAGCGCACAATTCCACGCTCTGATTGTTCAAGAGAATCAATCAAGAGTTGAGCTTCTGGAACTGAAGGTAAAATTTCACTTTTAATTTGGTCAATAGCTTGAACAGAAGTTAATCCAGATTTAAATATCAATTTATAAGCTTCTCTTAAGCCTTGAATTGTATTTTTAGACCAACCTTTTCTTCGCATACCTTCAATATTTATACCAAACGCATGTGCAGGGTTACCAGACGCCATCACATAGGCTGGAACATCTTTAAGGATCAAAGAAGCCCCACCAATCATGCTATAAGAATCGATCTTACAGAATTGATGAATTCCAGAATTACCACCCACAATAACGTGATCACCAATATGTACATGTCCAGCGACACCTACATTATTAGCAAAGATATTATGGTCACCTACGATACAATCATGTGCAATATGTGTATTTACCATTAATAGGTTATGACTACCTATCTTGGTTAATGCATTATCTTGCACCGTACCTCTATGTAAGCTGCAATGTTCGCGAATTAGATTATTGTTACCAATTTCAAGCCACGTTTCTTCACCTTTATATTTGAGGTCTTGGCAAACTTCGCCAACACTTGCAAATTGAAAGATTTCGTTATTTTGGCCAATTCTGGTAAAACCACCTACAACCACATGAGAATGTAATTTAGTACCAGCACCAATAGTCACTTGAGGACCAATAATACAATAAGGTCCTATTTGAACATCTGAAGCAATCACTGCAGATGGATCAATAATGGCGGTAGAATGGATTAAATCGTGATTGCTCATGCCTGCTCTGTTTTTTGGTGTGAAATCATAATCTCAGCGGTTGCTGCTACAATGCCGTCAACGCTAGCTGTACAATTGTATTTGTAGATACCGCGCTTCTGCATTACCAACTCAGATTTTAATACAAGTTGATCACCTGCAACTACTTGTTTTTTAAATCTAACTCTTTCTGCACCAGCAAACAGGAATAATGAACCTGGTTTTGGCGTTTCATTGTTCATAATAAAACCAAGAACGCCTGAAACTTGAGCTAATGCTTCAACAATGAGAACACCAGGCATAATTGGATATTCTGGGAAATGCCCTTGTAGGAACTCTTCATTGATAGAAACATTTTTATAACCAACAATACTATTGTCAGTAACTTCAGTCACACGATCAACCAATAAGAATGGGTAACGATGCGGCAAATATTGACGAATCGTTTGAATCTGCATTGGTAATTCAGGGATGGCAAATTTAGGTGTAGTAGACTCGGTCATAATATTCTATTTACGCAAATTAAAAGTTGATTCAAGAGACTCTATTTGAGCTTGTATATGATCAAGTCGTTTAGTGATTTGGGTCAATGGCACATCTGCTAATTGTCGCAAGCGTACAATCGTCTTTTTCCAATGATTATTTTCAAATAATCCGGTTCCCGAAGAGTAAGTTCCAGCTTCAGAAATATTTTTTGTGACCATTGACATTCCAGTCAAAGTCACATTATCAGCAATTGAAAGGTGTCCTGCCACCCCACACGCCCCAGCTAGAATACAGTTTTTGCCAATTTTTGTACTTCCGGCAATACCGCACTTCGCTGCAATAGCAGTATTTGAACCAATATGGACGTTATGTGCAATTTGCACAAGGTTATCAATAATAACCCCATCTTCCAAAATTGTATTATCAAGTGCGCCTCTATCAATACTACAATTTGATCCAATTCGGACATCATTTCCAATTAAAACTGAACCTAATTGAGCAATACGATGCCACTTTCCTTGATATGGAGCAAAACCAAAACCTTCTCCACCAATGACAGTACTTGAATGAATACGGACGCGATCTCGTAATTTAGAACCACCTGTAATAGTGACATGAGAATCAATAAAACAGTCTTTTCCAACTTCTACCTTATCATCAAGTTTGGTATGTGACTGAATGACGGTATTATCGCCAACTACACAATTCTCACCAATAACCACATAGTGACCAATATAAGCAGTTTCGGAGATAACAGCAGATGGATGAATTTGGGCAGTGCTTTCTATGCCTGTTGAGCTAATCTTTTTATCAAATACATGGGTAAGGATTGCAAACGCAAGATAGGGATTATCAACAATAATAAAATTATCTTTTTCAGGAAGATGTTCTTTTAAAGCTGCGGTAACAATGTAAGCGCCCGCACGACTTACTTTAGCTTGATCGAGATGTTTCTCACCATTCACAAAAGTAAGATGGTTAACCTCTGCATTTTCCAAACTCGCCAAGTTTGAAAATTGAAGACTACCTTCACCAATTAGCTCACCTTTAACAAGGTGAGCTAATTCATCTAAACGATATTGTTGCACTTTCATTAATTTATTTCATTGAATTAACCTTTTGTATCATTTTATCAGTTAAATCATACTTAGCGTCATAGGCAACAGTCGAATTTTTATTCAAAATAAAGTCAAGATTATTTTCTTTTCGTAATTGCTCAGCAGCTTGCTTAACTCTAGTCTCAAAAGTTGTATTCATACTTTGTAAGCTCGTTTGAACTCTTGACTGTAAGCCTTGCTGTGTTGAATTAAACTCATTTAATTTCGATTGATACTGAGATTGTAATTTTTTAATCTCATCTTCTTTCATTTTTTGGCCTTGAGTCTGCGCTTGACGTTGAAGCCCTTCTAACTCTTTACCTAATTGCTCAAGCTTAGTTGTAGTTGGTTTCACTGACTGGTTTAAGCTTGCATTTTGCTGTTTCAAATAAGTACTACTTTCAACAACTTTAGCTAGATCAATTACCCCATAACCAGCTGCATTAGCTGCTACAGAAGCCACTGTCAGGCCTAACCCTAACATTAATTTATTTAATTTATTCATGTAAATCTCTTTCCTTATTTCGTTATACAAAAAGATCGTACTTAGAAAGTACGACCAATTTCAAACTGAATTTCTTTCGTTTCATCACCCGGTTTATCATTTAACGGGAATGCATAGCTAAGTGACAATGGACCAATCATGGTAATCCAGGTTACACCAACACCCACACTATAACGTAAGTTACCTAAATCAAATCCATAATTATCTTCACAATATTTTCTAACATCCGTAATGGTCTGGCCATTAATCTTCATACCTTTGTTGCCATAAACAGAGTTATCAATATTACATTTAGTATCAAAAACCTGACCGCCTTCAGCAAAAAGAACAGGACGTACTTGTCGAGTCCAGTCACCTTTAAATGGCATTGGTAAAACTAACTCTGTACCAAATTGGACCAGAGCATTGCCACCTACTTCTTCAGGAGAACTATCATTTTGCTTAGTTTCTTGTAGATTTACACTTGGATATTTAGGTCCTAGGGTACTGTTGTCATAGCCTCGAACAGAACCGTAACCGCCTGCATAGAAGTTTTTATAGAATGGCAAATCATTACCATAACCTAACTTACCATAACCACGTAGCACAAAGCCGGTACTGCCGATAGGGAAAAATGCTTGAGTATCATAAGTTACTTTTTGATAATCAACATCACTACCTGGTAAACCAATTTCAAGACCTACACGATGAGACATACCTGACGTTGGGAAAATTGGTCTGTTTAAAGTGTTATAAGACCAACCCAAGTTCAAGTTATAAGTAAAGAATTCCCCTTCAAAAGCATTATCATATGTTTCTTCGGGGACTTTACATTCCCCCTTCTCGGTATCATATTGAGAATTACCATTTGCATCTGTTGGGCAATATGTACCTTTACTAGTTGCCTTACCGCCATTTGCCAATAAATAATCACGTACATATGTAGAAACATAAGGACCTGTGGTTACTTTAGTGTTATCAACGCCCACCGAAGCACTTAAACTTTGATTTTCGTCAATTGGATAACCAAAACTTAAACTACCACCAAAACTATCCGTTACATAGTTATTAACGTTATAGTCATCATTCAGCTTCGTTTTACGATAATAGACGTTATAACCGCGGCTTACCCCATCAATGGTAAAGTAAGGGTCGGTAACACTTAAGTTGTAATAGTCTTGAGTTTCAGAACGAGATAAGTCAATTGCTACTCGGTTACCTGTACCCATAAAATTAGTTTGACTAAGTCCTGCTTGGAACGTAATACCCCCACTTTGCGAATAACCAACCGCTAATGTAGTAGTACCTGAATGTTGTTCTTCAACATTTACGTTTAAATCAACTTGGTCGGGAGAGTTTGGAATACGAGCAGGTTTAATATCAACTGTTTTAAAGAAACCTGTACGCTCTAAACGAACTTTAGATAAGTCAATTTTTTCATTGCTCGCTAATGCACCTTCCATCTGACGCATTTCACGACGTAATACTTCATCAGAAGTTTTGCTATTACCAGTAAAATTAATACGACGTACGGTAACTTGCTGACCTGGGTTCACGTAATAATTTAAGTCAACAACTCCAGTTTCATTATTAATCTGCGGCACAATATTTACATCTGCAAAGTAATAACCCGCATTACCATACTTACGTAAAAGTAATTGCTTAACTGCATTTACTTTTTCTTGTGAATAGGTATCACCATCTTTATAAATTTTTAATGCTTGTAATTCTTCAGGCTTATAAAGTGCATCACCTAAGAATTTAGTTTGACCAAATTTAAATTGGCTACCTTCATCAACAGCAACCTCAATAAAGATATGCTTTTTATCTTCACTAATATTGAGTTGGGAATTATTAATATTAAAATTAATATAGCCTTTGTTAAGGTACATGGCACGTAAAGCTTCAAGGCTTGCAGCCATTTTTTCACGTGCATAACGGTCATTACGTGTGACTACAGAAGCCCAACCACTTTCTTTAACTGCAAATGCTTGTTTAATTTCACTGTCTTTAAAAACAGTATTACCAATTACATTAATATCAAAGACTTTTGCCGGCGTTCCTTCATTAAAATTAATTTTTAATTCAACGCGGTTATTTGGACGAGCAACTGTATCAACTGTAACATCAGCATCGTAACGGCCTTGTTGAGTATATTGTTGCTCTAATTCTGTCTCAATGGTTTGCAAAGCAGATTTCTTAAAAACCTCACCCTCAGCAATACCCATTTTTTTAAGGCCTTGTTCTAAAGCCTCTTTAGGAATAAGTTTATTACCCTTAAATCCAAGCTTTGAAATAATTGGGCGCTCAATAACATTAAAAACCAAAGTATCATTTTCTTTTGATGCTTTAATATCATCAAAAAGTCCAGTGGCATACAATGTTCGAATTGCTTCGGCGATCATCGGTTCATTAACGCGATCGCCACTGTTGATTGGCAACATGGTATAAACATTTGCAGGGGTAAGACGGACCAACCCGTTTACACGAATATCTCTAACAACGAAATCATCAGCTGCATATGCTTGTTGTACCGCTGCCATAGCGCTAACAAGTGCCAAAGGCATTAAAAAATGTGTGTGCCGCATGCCAGTTTTTTCCAGTAAGTTATAAATCCATATACGTTTACAAACGCATAAAGTCATTAAATAAAGCTAAAAGCATCATACTACCGAGCAGTACCATACCAATTTTTAGACCAAACATTTGTATTTGTTCAGAAACAGGCTTCCCACGAATAGCTTCAATAATGTAATACACTAGATGACCACCATCTAACATTGGAATTGGTAATAAGTTTAAAATTCCAAGACTTACACTCATTAAAGCCATAAAAGAGATAAAGGTTTCCCAACCCATTTCTGCACTTTGGCCAGCTACTTTTGCAATAGTAATTGGCCCAGAAAGATTTTCTAATCCAATTAGTCCCTTAACCATTTTTACTATTGAATTCAAAATCATGCTAGAGATTTGGCCAGTTTTATCAAGTGCCATTTCAAAAGCTTGTATTGGAGTATATTGAATTGTTTGCTTATATTCGTCAGGAATTGTAATTTTTCCAGCATCACTTTTTACACCAAGTACTCCATTTACCTGCCCCATGCTATCACGCTTACCTTGTGGCATAACTTGTAAATGTACTAGTTGTTCATGACGTAAGACATCAATCTTAAGTAACTTTTCTGGGGAACGCTGGACAACTTCTACCACGTCGAACCAATCTTTCATAGGCTGGCCATCAATCGCAACAATACGATCGCCCACTTTCATCCCTTGACGAATCGCCGCACCATCTTCCGTTAACTCTGTTACAACAGCAGGAATCACAGGTCGATAAGGCAAGAAACCTAATACGTCCAGTGCAGATTCATTTTGATTTTTTAGAAAATCTTTAATTGGTAATACAAAATTTTGTTCGGAACCAGCACGGTCCACATCAATATTTATAGTACCTGTTTCCCCAACTCGATCAATCAAAGCAAAGTTTAGCTTTTCCCATGTCGTTGTCTCTTTCCCATCAACAGCAATAATTTTGTCACCTACATGCAACTGAGCTGCTGCAGCTGGAGAGTTTGGAATAATTTTGCCAATTTTAGTATTTAATTGTTCTTGTGCTGGTAAAAACAAAATCCAAAAGAGGAGTACGGCAAAAATCAAGTTAATTAATGGTCCAGCAGCAACAATCGCTATACGTTTCCACGGTTTTTGACGGTTAAAAGCATATGGTAGATCTTGTTCTGCCACATTACCTTCTCGCTCGTCCAACATTTTGACATAGCCACCTAAAGGTAAGGCAGAAAGCTGATATTTAATACCAGACTTCTTAGACGTCCATTTCAGTAAAGTTGGTCCAAACCCAATTGAGTAAACTAAAACTTTAACGCCAAGTTTTCGCGCAACCCAGTAATGGCCAAACTCATGGATTGCAATTAGAGGCCCAAGTAAAAGAGCTGCCGCTGCAATCATAAACAGTGCATTCATTTCAGCCTCCAATACTTGATATATATTGCTGAGCTACAGATCGGGCCACTTTATCTTTATCTAAAATGCACTCGATGCTTTCAGCCGCTGCATTCT
>OJXO01000286.1_pt1 | contig 11335 bp, 14 predicted proteins | sample 1600721 | NCBI WGS metagenome assembly OJXO01 (sample SAMN04436634, study PRJEB24849) | human gut metagenome | biome: human gut; feature: NICU; material: stool | host: Homo sapiens | place: USA: Saint Louis, MO | collected 2010-01-30
ACTGATAAACTCAACCGAAACATAAGAAGTGTTTCCACGACCACTAGAATCCGCCCGCAAACACAAAACGAGGAAACCCCCAGCTCCCACCGCGCGCGGCGGTAAGAGTGGGGGTTTGAAAGCGTAAAGCTCAGTGAAATTACTTGAGCTCGACGGAAGCGCCAGCCTCTTCCAGCTTGGTCTTAGCAGCCTCAGCGTCGTCCTTGGAAGCGCCCTCGAGGATAGCCTTAGGAGCACCCTCGACCATTTCCTTAGCTTCCTTCAGGCCCAGGCCGGAGACGATCTCACGGACAGCCTTAATAACGCCAATCTTCTTAGCGCCAGCGTCGGTCAGAACGACGTCGAACTCGGTCTTCTCCTCAGCGGCACCAGCGCCGCCCTCAGCCGGAGCGCCAGCTGCAACAGCAGCAACCGGAGCAGCAGCCTCAACGTCGAATACCTCTTCAAATTCCTTAACGAACTCGGACAGTTCGATGAGGGTCATTTCCTTGAAAGCTTCAATGAGCTCGTCCTTGGTGAGCTTAGCCATGATGGCAAGTCCTTTCTGTGTTGTGTGTGCGCTGCGCGTGATTTATGCGGCGCACACGTTGTTGTAATTGTGCGTCTTTTGTGACGACTTAAGCTTCTGCTTCCTTCTTGTCCTGCAGGGCTGCGACAGTGCGTACAGCCTTGGTTGCAGGAGCGTTGAAGAGAGCGGCAGCCTTCGCCATAGAACCCTTCATAGCGCCAGCCAGCTTTGCGAGGGTGGTCTCGCGGTTGTCCAGCTTGGCGATGGCCTCAACCTGGTCGGCAGACAGTGCGTTGCCGTCCATGTAGCCACCCTTGATGATGAGTGCCTTGTTGTCATCAGCGAACTTGGTGATGACCTTCGCAGCATCCACTGCCTCGCCCTTGATGAACGCAATTGCGGTCGGGCCAGTCAGCAAATCATCAAGACCTTCGATGCCAGCTTCCTTGGCAGCGATCTTGAAAAGGGTGTTCTTGGCGACGGAGTATTCAACGTCAAAGCCCAGATCGTTACGCAGCTCTTGCAGCTGGGATACGGTCAGGCCGCGGTACTCGGTCAATACAACAGAGTTAGCGCCAGCCAACTTCTCCTTCAGCTCTGCCAGGTCTGCAGTGTTCTTTGGGTTTGCCATTGTCTCTCGCCTCCTTCCAAAACATCTCTTTTATTATTCCGCCGGGGCCTTGCTCGCTTCGGTTGCCCGAAACAACAAAAGCCCCGTGCAAGAGCACAGGGCGCGCGACATAAGAGAATGCCGCGAATAATCGCAAAGTGTCTCCTGCGTGGGCCGCCTCCTAGAATGGAGAACCTTCGATCCAAATGGATGACCAACGGTCTTCGGTGAACTTTGACTCGGCCGTGATGTGGCCGCTCAAACTTCGTGGAAAACACTACCTCCCCACCCGCGGTTTCTCCAAATCGCCGTTTCCGCCGCGTAGGAGAGCCGCCATGACCTGCCTCATGTGGTTCCGGGGTGACCTGCGACTGCACGATCACCAGGCCCTTTCGCGCGCGGCTGAAGCCGCCTCGCTCGGCGGCGCCCCCTTGGCCGCCGTCGTCCTCGACGAGCCTGCCTACCCCGGCACCCGTCCGCTGGGCGGCGCGACCACGTGGTGGCGCGAGCGATCCCTCTATGCCCTCGCCCGGCTTCACCTTGGTGGAGCCCTGGGAGGTCACCAATGGCCAAGGCCAGCCCTTTAAGGTCTTTACTCCCTTCTCCAAAGCCGCCACCTCCCAGGTGGCGGGAGATGAACCGGAGGGGGTGCCGGAGATGGGGGCGTCGGCAAGCAGCGCGTCCTCCTGGCCCAAACCCACCGAGCCGGCATGGGCGGCATCCCTGGCCGAGCACTGGACGCCCGGCGAGGCCGAAGCGCGCGAGCTATGGACCACCGGTTACATGCACAACCGCGTGCGCATGGTGGTGGGCTCCTTTCTCACCAAGAACCTGGGCATCCACTGGCGCCTGGGCGAGGAATGGTTCTGGGACACCTTGGTGGACGCCGATGCCGCCTCCAATCCTTTTAATTGGCAGTGGGTGGCCGGTTGTGGCGATGATGCCGCGCCTTTCTTTCGCATCTTCAACCCCGAAACGCAGGCCCAGCGCTTCGATCCTAAGGGTGGGTACGTGCGCCGCTGGGCACCCGCGCTGTCCGCCCCGCCCATCGTGGACCTAAAGGAATCACGCCAAGCCGCGCTCGATGCCTATGCGGAGATCAAAGACTAGGCCGGCGGAAAAGGTGGACGTAAAGGTCTACCATGGGGCCAATGATGAGCTCCAGGATTCATTCTCAAGCGCACCCGCCGATTGGCAATACCCCACTCATGCGAGTGGAGGCGATTAGCCCCCGGCCGGATGTCCACCTCTATCTCAAACTCGAACAATTCAACCTCGGCGGTTCTGCGAAAGACCGCACCGCCCGAGCCCTTATCCAGGCAGCCCTCGAAGCCGGCGATATCCGCCCGGGTTCGACGCTGGTGGAGTCTTCCTCCGGCAACCTGGGCATGGCTCTAGCTCGCCAAGCCCCGCTCCAAGGGATGAAGTTCCACTGCGTGGTGGATCCGCGGGTCAACGCCTCCACGGTAGCTACCATGCGGGCCTACGGCGCACACGTGGAATTGCTCGACCACCCCGATCCAGAAACCGGCGATTGGCTCACCGCCCGCCGCACCCGCGTGGCCGAGCTTTTGGAAGAGATCCCCGATTCTTTCAACCTCAACCAGTATTCCAATGAAGCCGCCTTCCACGCCCACGCGGAAGGCACCATGACTGAGATTCTGGACCAGCTCGGTCAGGCGCCCAGTCATCTGCTCGTGGCTATGAGCACCACCGGAACCCTTGGCGGCTGCGTGCGCAAGCTCTCCGAGCTGGGCGCCGACACCCACACAATCGGCGTTGATGCGGAAGGCTCCGTGCTTTTTGGTGGTGAGCGTGGCACCCGTATGCTGCCTGGCTATGGTGCCGGAATCGTAACCGAACTATCCACCAAGTTTTCGCCTTCTTCCGTGGAGAGGGTTCCGGACCTCGATGCCATCGTTGCTGCCCGGCAGCTCGCTCAAGCTGAGGGCCTACTGCCTGGCGCTTCCGGCGGTGCCGTCATCGCCGCCTTCCAACGCCTCGCGCCCTCCTTACCGGCAGGGGCCGAAGTGGTTGCCGTGCTGCACGACGCCGGCCAGCCTTACCTCGACACCATTTATAACGACTCCTGGGTGTGCGAAAACTTCGATATTTCGCCCTCTGAACTCGCGGCGCGCATCGAAGGGTCGGCGCAGTGACCTCTTCTCGTTCTGCCCGCCGCATTGCCATCATTGGAGCTGGCCCGCGTGGCCTGTGGGCCGTCGAGGAACTCCTCGAGCGCGCCCGCGTTCCACTCGATGTCACCGTCTTTGACCCCTACCCCGCCGGTGCGGGCGCCGTTTACCGTCCGCAACAGCCGCCGCAGTGGCGCCTCAACGTCAACTGCGCCATCGTCACCACTGCCCACGATAGTTTCAACGCCTGGCGCACCCGCCGCGGTGAAGACACCACCGATGCCTTCCCGCCGCGGGCCCAGGTAGGCCAATTCCTCACCGATACCTGGTCCGCAGCAGTGCGCCGCGCGCCATCCCACGTTCGCCTCCGACACCTGCCGCACCGCGTGACCGCGGTAAGCGCCGACGGAGAAGGGTTCATGGTCGATGGCACCCCCTTCGACGAAGTCCTGGTCTGCACCGGCCACGACCATCTCCACGCTGGGTCTTTGGCCTATGCGGCCTCTTGCGTACCGGTCACCGGTCTTTACTTCGGTGCTGATCTTCCGAGCTCCGCACGGCGGATCGGCGTACGCGGTGCCGCCTTAAGCTTCATCGATGTGTGCCTGCTGTATGGCGATACCGCCGAAACCATCTACCCGGTTAGCCGCAGCGGGCGCTTCATGGAGGTAAAGCCCTCCCCGCAGACACCGCTGCCGGAGGTGTCACCGCGCTGGCGGCAGGCCTGCGCGCATATCGACAACGCTTCGGAGCTGCGTGAGATCCTCATCGGGGCTGCAGGCGAATTCGGTGACTTCTCAACTGCAGATCTCGCCGCCGTTATCGAAGGTAAGGATTTCACTGGCGATGCCGTCGCGGAGCTCGAGGCTTCCCTACGTGCGGCCGAAGGTACCGGTCCACTCACCCCGGCCGCGGCCGTAGGCGCGGCGTTTCGTGGGGTATTTCAAGAATGCGTCGATTGGCACAAGGCACATGGCCCCATGCCCGGCTTCCGCGAGCTTTCACGTACCCTTGAGCGCGTGGCTTTTGGTCCGCCACCGGTCACAGCCAAGCGCCTTCTCGAGCTGATCCACTCCGGTGTGGTGAATACCCACTACCTAGGCACGCCTGAGCAGATAGATTCCTGGCGGGAGCAGGGCGGCGTGGACCTGCTTATTGACGCCACCGTTGCTCCCCAAGCCACCCCCTCCCCCTTCCACGACGTTCCTGGCGTAGTGGAAATTGGCCGGATGAATGAGATCTCCCTGCCCGGCCATGACTCCCTTAACCGTTCCGTGCACGATGACATCCCCCGCTGGGCGGAGAAAGTAGGAAACCCATGACCACCACTCCCGTAGACCCACTACCCGTCCACGGCACCGTCCCCTTGCGCGCCCAGTGGGAACGGTGGATGCGTGAGCTCGTCGAAAACCCGCAGCACGTCAGCACATTAACCTCGCGCTACGGTTCTCCGGTGAACGTGTTGAATCCCGCTCCGCTACGCCACAATGCCCAAGAGCTGCTCGACGCGGGCGCTTCCCACGGCGTGGAGACTCAGGTGTTTTTCGCACGCAAGGCCAATAAGGCTCTGTGTTTTGTCGATGCTGCACGCAATGCCGGGCTCGGGGTGGATGTAGCCAGCGAGAACGAGCTCCACCAAGTGCTCGACCGCGGTGTCGCCCCAGAGCGCATCATCCTCAGCGCCGCTATCAAAACAGATGGCTTGCTCCGCCTCGCGATTTCGCGAGGCGCCACTATCTCTTGTGATTCTCGCGCCGAATCCCGCCGCATCGCCGCCATCGCGAGCGATTTAGACACCACCGCCCACGTGGCGCCACGCCTCGCTCCAGATCCGGACTCCCTGCCTCCCACCCGCTTCGGGGAGAGGCTACCGGCATGGCGGCAAGCAGAGTGGACACAGGAACTTCGTGCTGTAGGCGTCCACGTGCACCTGCACGGCTATAGCGAAGCCGACCGCCGAACCGCCCTGGCAGAGGCAATTGCCTTGGTCGAGCACGTACGCGAATTGGGCCAGCCCGCTAGTTTCATCGATATCGGTGGCGGCGTGCCCATGAGCTACCTGGAATCCCGCGAGCAGTGGGAGAATTACCTCGAGCGCATCGCCTCCCAACGCGCTGGTACCGGTGAACCTTTCACGTGGAAAGCGGATCCGCTGTCCAATACTTACCCCTTCTGGCAGGAGCCAACCCGCGGTCAGTGGCTAAACCAGCTCCTCTCCGGTGAGGTCCCCGGCTACGGCACCGCTGGCAAGGAGCTGCGCGAACGGAACATCGCCCTACATCTTGAGCCCGGCCGCAGCTTGCTTGACGGCTGTGGAGTCATTCTCACCGAGGTGAGCTTCCTCAAAGATCGCTCCGATGGCCTGCCCCTGATCGGCGTGGCGATGAATCGCACCCAGTGCCGGACCGCCGCAGATGACATCCTGCTCGACCCTCTCTTGGTACCTACGGCTGGGCCGGTAAAGGAAATCTCCCGTGAGCCACGCACCGGCTTTGTGGTGGGTGCCTACTGCATTGAAGACGAGGTTATCCTGCGCCGCGAACTGGACTTCCCGGATGGCATTGCCGTAGGAGATACCCTCGCCATTCCGAATACAGCCGGATATTTTATGCACATCCTCGAGTCTGCTTCGCACCAAATTCCTTTGGCGCGCAACGTTTACCTCGACGGCGGCGAATGGGCGCCGGACGATATTGACGCCACTTAACTGCCTGCGGTTCACCACATAGAAAAAGGGCTCCGAGGAATTCCTCGAAGCCCTTGAGCTTTAAGCGTAGTGCGCTAAACCGATTTACTCGGTGTAGTCCTTAACCACGGAACCGTCAACCGGGATGCCCGGGCCGGAGGTGGTGGAGATGGTAGCGCGCTTGATGTAGATACCCTTAGCGGAAGAAGGCTTCAGACGCTGGATCTCGTCCATGAGGGCGCCGTAGTTCTCAGCCAGCTTCTCGGCATCGAAGGATGCCTTGCCGATGATGGCGTGCAGGTTAGCAGCCTTATCAACGCGGAAGGAGATCTTGCCGCCCTTAACCTCAGAGATTGCCTTAGCAACGTCTGCGGTAACGGTGCCGGTCTTCGGGTTCGGCATCAGACCACGCGGGCCCAGGACGCGGGCAACGCGGCCAACCTTGGCCATCTGATCCGGGGTAGCGATAGCAACGTCGAAGTCGATGTTGCCTTCGTTGATCTGCTCGATCAGTTCAGCGGTGCCAACGATGTCAGCGCCAGCTTCCTGAGCGGCGGTAGCCTTCTCGCCCTCAGCGAAGACAGCAACGCGAACGTCCTTACCGGTGCCGTTAGGCAGGGAAACGGTGCCGCGAACCAGCTGGTCAGCCTTGCGCGGGTCAACGCCCAGGCGGAAGACAACGTCAACGGTGGCGTCGAAGTTCTTGGAGGAGGTCTCCTTAGCCAGCTTGGTGGCCTCGATCGGACGGTACAGGCGGGACTTATCTACCAGTTCCGCAGCGGCCTTATAAGCCTTAGACTTGGTGCTCATTTAACAATTCCTTTTCTGGATTGGTGTGGTGTTTGGCGGGCCGTAGCTGGCCCTACCACATAAAGTTTTTACTTCTCCGGTGCGCCATCAACGGTGATGCCCATGGAGCGGGCGGTACCGGCGATGATGCGAGCGCCGTTCTCGATGTCACGTGCGTTCAGGTCCGCAAACTTGGTCTCTGCGATTTCCTTGCACTGATCCCAAGACACAGAACCGACCTTGTCGGTGTGTGGGACGCCGGAGCCCTTCTGGATGCCAGCGGCCTTCAGCAGCAGCTTAGCTGCCGGCGGGGTCTTCAGCTTGAAGTCGAAGGAACGGTCCTCGTAGACGGTGATCTCAACCGGAACCACGTTGCCACGCTGGTTCTCGGTAGCGGCGTTATAAGCCTTGCAGAACTCCATGATGTTGACGCCGTGGGCACCCAGTGCCGGGCCAACTGGCGGTGCCGGGTTAGCGGCGCCTGCCTCGATCTGCAGCTTGATGAAGCCGGATACCTTCTTCTTAGGAGCCATCGAATTACCTCTTTCCTGTGTTACCGGGATGTCCGCCACGATGAATAACGGGATCCCGTCCGGATGCTCACCTTCAGTGGGCCACCGGAGGATGAAACGTTTTCTTATACGCACGCCAAAGGCGCACGGCGTTCCAGTTTAGAACACCGTGCGCCCTGCACAAAATCACTTTTTAGGAGATGCGCTCAATCTCGGTCGGCGACAGCTCCACCGGGGTCTCGCGGCCGAAGATGGACACCAAGCCCTGCATCTTGCCGGTCTCCGGGTCGATCTCGGAAATGGTCGCGGATACGGCGGCCAGCGGTCCGGACAGGATGGTCACTGCCTCGCCCACCTCGAAGTCGTGCGCGTACTTCTTGGCCACTTCCTTCTCCGGCATATCCACAACCTGCTCGCCCTCTGCCTCGTTCGGGGCAGCATCGCCCTTGGTGGACGGCGCCTCGTTGGGCATGAGGAACTTAGCTACGTCGCGGGTCTTGACCGGGGTGGCGTTACCTTCGTTGCCCACGAAGGAGGTCACGCCCGGGGTTTCGCGGATGACGGACCATGCGGCGTCGTTAAGCTCAGCGCGAACCAGGACGTAGCCCGGCAGCAGCTTGCGCTTCACAATCTTCTTCTTGCCGTCCTTGGTCTCTAGGACCTGCTCAATAGGAACAACGACCTCGAAGATGGAATCTTCTACCTCGAGGGTCTGGGCGCGCATGTCCAGGTTGGTCTTTACCTTGTTTTCGTAGCCGGAGTAGCACTGAATGATGTACCACTGGCCCGGCTGCTTCTTCAGCTCGCGGGTAAAGGCGCGCAGGCGCTTGCGGTAGGCGGCATCCTCGGACTCGTCTTCGCTGGCCTCAGGGGCTGCGCCCTCGGCTTCAGCTTCGGCCGCTGCCGGTTCCGCTGCGTCGGTGGACTCGGCGGACTCGCCTGCAGCGTCGGTGGACTCAGCCGTTCCTTCAGTTTGTTCCGCTGCCGGAGCGGCTGGGGTAGCATCCTCCTGCTGCGCTTCTTCTACGGAGCTAGCGTGCTCTGCCTCCTGCTCCTGCACGTTGGACTGCATTGCCTCTTCCAGCGAGGTGCCTACGGTTTCGACGTTATTCTCGTCGCTCATAATTCTTACTCCAAATATTCCTCGGCGCGTTGCGTAGGACCAGCCTACCCGCCCGCGTATGGGCAAAAAGTATCCCGCCGTTCCTTGAAGCGGAAACAGCGGGATAAAAGGTTATGCAGCTATCTTACTTATCAGAGAGAACCTGCTCAACTCCGAGACCAGCCAGCGTGTCAACGCCCCAGACCAAAGCGGTCAGCACGATAAGGAACGCAAAGGTAATGAGGGTGTACTGCAGCATCTCCTTAGCGGTAGGCCACACCACCTTCTTCATCTCGGATGCAACCTCGCCCGGGAAAGCGGCTACGCCGCCACCTAGGGTGTCATCGTGGTTCTTATCCTCTACGCGGACGACGTGCTTATCGGCGTAGTCCGCGGAGGACGTGGTAGCCGCACCAGAGAGCTGACGCTTACCGGTCGGGCGCGATGCACCCGAATTCTTCGGCTGCTGCTCATCGCTCACAGCTAACCCTCCTTGGGAACTAAATCTAATAGGGCGCTTAACGCGCACCTCCATAACTTTGTCAACCCTAGCAAAGCTTGCACAGCATGAAAAGCTGACCACGGCATTTGCAAGGCGTGGCCTTGACAACATGTGCGTGGGCCAAGCGCCACGAAGAGGCGGATTCTAGTGGTCGTGGAAACACTTCTTATGTTTCGGTTGAGTTTATCAGTGCGGCCATTTTCTCGGCTGGTGTTTGAAAGCCCAGGGTTTTGCGGGGGCGGCGGTTGAGTTGCATGGCGACGAATTCTAGGTCCGCTGCACTATGGACGCTTAGGTCTGTTCCTTTAGGGAAGTACTGCCTTAGTAGTCCATTGGTGTTTTCATTGGTGCCTCGCTGCCACGGCGAACCAGGATCGCAGAAGAACACGGGACACTTTGTAGTGAGGTTACCCTCGTTTAGTGGACACCCTATTTGTACGGATCTAGTGTCCGTAGGAGAGGATGTTCATTGTGAGTCAACAGCGCAAGAAGTACACGCCGGAGTACCGGCGTGAGGCCGCGAACCTGGTAATCGAGTCGCAGCGCCCGATCGCTCATGTGGCTAAGGAGATCGGTGTTTCCGCCGGGCTTTTAGGCCGGTGGGTCAAACTCGAGCGTGAACGCCGAGGATCCTCCGATGGGATGAGTGAGGCTGATCTCCGAGCTGAGAATGCTCGTCTGCGCCGTGAGTTGGCTGAGGCCAAGATGGATAATGAGTTTTTGTCAAAAGCGACAGCCTTCTTCGCCGCAAAGCAACGCGAGCAGAAAAGTTCGAATTAATGCAGCGAGAGAAGGCGAACTACAGCATCAAGCGCATGGCACGACTATTAAAAGTATCTCGGTCTGGATATTACAAATGGGCCCATGCGCAGCAGAAACGGCTATCTGGCGAAGATGATCGTGTTGCATTTTACGATGGCGTTGACCGTAAGATTCATCAGATTTGGAAAGACTCCGATGAGGTTTATGGTGCTCCGCGGATCACCGCAGAACTTACCGAGCGCTACCAGATCACCTTGAATCGCAAGACTGTGGCTAAGCGGATGCGCATTTTGGGCATTGAAGGGATTTCACCGCGTGCCTTTGTCCCAGTGACTACAATCCAAGCCAAGCGTAAGTCAACTCTTCCCGACCTAGTCAAGCGCATGTTTGATACTGGTCAGCTCAACCGAGTATGGATGTCAGATATTACCTACCTGCGCACCGGTGAAGGCTGGTTGTACTTGTGCGCGGTCCGCGATGGTCATTCCCGCAGGGTACTGGGCTGGGCTATGGATAGTGTTCAAGATACATACCTGGTCGAACGGGCCCTGCGAATGGCGCATACGCTTCCGCGGTGATGCTCCTGATGGGCTGGTGTTTCACGCTGACCGCGGGACGCAATTTACCAGTGAGAAGCTCTGGAAGGTTTGCCGCAGCCTGGGCATTGCCCAGTCTGTGGGGCGTACGGGCGTGTGCTTCGATAACGCGATGGCCGAGTCGTTCTGGTCGACGTTAAAGACCGAATTCTATGACCGTAAGCGCTGGGCGACCCGTGATGCCGCGCGTAAGGCTGTTGCCTACTGGATTGAAGTCGTCTACAACCGCCGGCGCCGGCACTCTGCACTCGGGATGGTCAGCCCCGTCGACTTCGAGAACCACGCCGGCTCAATTATCAGCAGAAAAGAAATAGCTGCCTAACCACTAGGTAGCTCCACTACGTGTCCACAATTTGCGGGCAACCCCAGTAGCTACAGAAAAGGCCTTATGGCAGGCCATTTCACTTCCCTGATCCCAGGTAAGTGATCCTTTGAGATGATCTGGCAAGGTAGCAATCGCTTTAGTAAGTGCTTCATTTACTTCGGTAGCACTATGCCCATTAGGTAAATGCAGCAAGATGACATAGCGCGTGGTTCGCTCTACTAGCGTGCCAATTGCAGACTTATTACCCGCGCCTAAAATGAGGTCGCCTTCCCAATGACCTGGTACTGCTCGGTCGTCTACTTCTGCTGGCCGGTCGGAAATCATCACCATGAAGCGTCCTGGGTTTAGTTCCGCTTCTTTTACGGCCCTGTGTTGATGGGCTGGGTGAGATAGTACTCGGTTTCTACTTCCTGTGGGGTGGCGTAGTCCAATGCTTCATGAAGCCGCTTGGTGTTCCACCAATGCACCCACCGCAAGGTGGCCAATTCGACTTCTCCGACCGACGTCCACGGACCTTGAGCATGAATCAGTTCCGCCTTGTAGAGACCATTGACTGTTTCGGCTAGAGCATTGTCATAAGAATCGCCGACTGTTCCCACACTCGGACGGATTCCGGATTCCGCTAGCGCGGTGGAATACTTCAGTGACACGTACTGGCTGCCCCGATCACTATGGTGAATTAACTGGTTTCCATGAATTCGCCCTGCAGTCGTTAACGCATGCTCCAAAGCCTCCATGGGCAGCGCATCGGTACGCATCGTCGAGCGTGTAGCAACACCAACAATTTTTCGGCTGAAGACATCCACGA
>OJXO01000290.1_pt1 | contig 11206 bp, 7 predicted proteins | sample 1600721 | NCBI WGS metagenome assembly OJXO01 (sample SAMN04436634, study PRJEB24849) | human gut metagenome | biome: human gut; feature: NICU; material: stool | host: Homo sapiens | place: USA: Saint Louis, MO | collected 2010-01-30
GGGACAAATATTGAAAATGAACATCATTTTTGGTTAGAAAATGATGAGTATGTTATTGATCTTACAGCCCATCAATTTGATGAAATCATTTCACCCTTCTTGCTCATAGAGAAAAGTAAATACCCTTTAAGTAAAGTATTTTCACTGGATATAAGTGAAATTATTGATTTTCAAAACTGGGGTGGACTAGATCCATTTAAGCCTAAAATTCAAAGTATTTTTTATGTGGATTATTACAAATAAAGCCCTCCTCAGAGAGCTTTCACACAAATACCTACACTCACATTGCTATTGATCGTATGAGCTGTGCATCCTGTTAGGAGAAAGCATAGTAATACTAAAGCCTTCATGACATCCAACTTTTAATTTTGGCTAGATTGGCTTTACGTTCAACTAAGCCATTTGTACCACCATTAATGCGACGGGTTATAGTTAAAACGTCATCACGATCTGCAAGTTCATTCAACCCGTTGTTAGTCCAGAATTTACAAGCGACTAGCAAGCCGATACTCGGAATTGCTACAAGTTCGGGATGTGATTCAAAATCAATGCCCAATGCTCGACCATATTTTTGGTAGTTATCACGGCCAGTCAATTGGATCGGTCCACGGCCTTTAAAACGCACACCATCGCCAGCCATAATATTACCTAGATCTTTTCGACCTTCATAAGCTGCGCCGCTGGCTATTTCTTCCATGTATCGAAAATTTCCTGATTCATGTGCAAGCTGTGCAATGAAGTGGGCAAAGCGCAACTCATTGTAGAGAATCGCATAATCTTTGAAGTGTACGTTAGCAGCTAATGCCAGTTCTTCAGCTCGGCTTTGATTTGCGCCTAGCTTCTTAAATAAGGCTGTAAGGGTGCTGCGTCCAATCTTTCCATCAACTGCAACACCAAGTGTTCTTTGTAGATTGATAAATTTCATTTCAGTTTCCTATAAATGTAAAAAACCGCCCGAAGGCGGCATTAAGTGTTTTCGATGTCTTTTCTGGCTTTCTTAACTTCTTTGATTACTTCAACAATTGTCTTGCCCTCCTGTTTATCAATAAAGTTAAAAATCCATCGGACCAAAGCCCAGCCGGGAATCCCACAAATAAAGAAGAAGCCACCAAGAGCGATCATCCCCCATACATCAGTAACCCATTCATGAAGTCCCCACTTCACAATAATGAATGAGCCGCCAGCCAAACTTGATACAACCGTACAGATCAAACCAACTGCCCACTCTTGTGGTGAGCGTGGCATACGAGTCATTAATACAACTGCTGCAACCAAACCGACTGCTAAAGTCACCATTATTGCTGCACCATAAAATTTTAAAATTGCTGTTAAACCGCTTGTGGAAACTGGTTCCATAAATCTCTCCAGATATTTTTAGACAATAAAAAAGCACCCGAATTGGGTGCTCAAAGTTCTTATAAGGTTTAAAGGGTTTGTAAGATTTTCCCTCCATTCATTAATTTGGTTGTAAGTGGAGCAACTCCCACAATTGCAGGTCCACCCGGCCCTGGCTGGCCTTCAGTTGTGCCATGGTATTGCCAATTCCATGTTCCATCATTGGTAGACTTGGTACCACGTTCGCCCCAGTTTCCACCATCACCTGATAATGGAGAACCATAACGGTCATTTTGGGTTCGGTAACCCTTCCCGGGTACCGAAGCTTCAGCATCAGTGATTTTCATAACCAATAAATAACTCTCCAGATAGAGGCGATAATCTTGTGAGTCATTTGAAATCGGCTGTCCAGTCATGACCCGACCAAATGGTGCTCCAGCACCACCAGGAATTCCCTGAACCCCATAAGATAATCCAGTGTAAATACCACTTGGTGTTGCTCCACCACCTGAGCCGCCTCGAGCTAACGTCCCTCCATCGATAATCAGGTTTAGTTTGCTGTGCCGGTTCAATAAACCTGGTGCTCCCTGAAAACCATCACGCCGGGTTTTGGTAAAATTGAAGTCTGAATCTTTTTCCCAATCTCCGTAAGCTAGATGTGGCAACCCGCCATCACCACCACGTCCAACAACAGCACCTTTAATAGTCAAATTTACCACGAGATCAGGTGGGAACTCACCAGTATCAATAGCAGGTAATTCTGATGCAGCTGGAACGATATACTCTCGTTTTGCAGGACTAGACTTATAGTCGAATTTATAGACAAATCTGGTTTCCGGTCGATAAGAACTTGAACTTGAAACCAGTGCACCTGCTTCAACTACAAAACTGATTTCTCCAGTCGTTGGCAAATCCCCTCTTTGCATCTGATATAAACGTGCCAGATTAATATCCAGCTGGTCATATCGAATGTAAATCGGTGAATCATCTACTGGTACATCAATAAAGTCCTTGTCATTGAGGTAATAACGTTCATCGTAATTAATTGCAGTAATGGTATTAGAGAACTGGTCAGCCGGTTCTCTTTTTGCAACCAGATAAGGCAGTGAGCCTTTGGTATCGTCATTAACTACGGTGTAGATAGTATTCACAAAGTCATCGGGACTAAGCTTTAAGGCCCCGTTCGGTAAACGCCCTAAAACTACTTTGTTCTTGGCAGATCCTGCGGTAACAGGAATAAGGTCCACGGTACCATCCCCCATTTGCAAATAAATCACATAACTCTTGCCTGCAATAAAATCTACATCATGGCTTAAAGTCAGGATTAAACCCTCTTGCTGCACCACCTCACCACTTTGATGGATACCATTGCGATAATCAGCTACAGCGATCCGGTCACGTAAAACCAGTAATTCTGATTCTGGTGCCGCATCAAAGGTAATGGATTTGCGCTGGAAGCGAAGCTTGTTCCAAAGCCGGTACGCATTAAAATGAGCTTGCCACTTGTTCCGTACACCAACTGATTTCACTTCTTTTGGGTTCTTTGCTCCTTTGTCCGGCAAATAGATATTAATACGACTATCGTCGGTCGGATCCGTGTATTCATAGATCAGTCCATCGTAGTCATCCATCACACCAAAGGTCAGATCATGCTTGTAACTATCCGGAATGATATTCCTGAAGTTAAACAGCATTACCGAGTTATCAGTTGGCCGTTCAAAATAAAGCTTGAGCTTATTATTTTGACGATATGCAGTACAAAACACTGCATCACAAAGATTGGTAACCAGCTCTTCAAAAGACAGGTTTGTATCATCAATAGTGGTACAGAACTCAGCCGCAAGTGGTGTACCAAAATAATCAACTACATCATTATAAGTCCGATAAATGTTTTCAAGATCAATCTCATCAATCGTACGGCGGCCTATCTTGTCATCCAGTGCCATTGAAACCAGTGCATCAGCAAAGCTTGATGTTGGAAATAGTTCTGTCGTCATAGCCCCATTTTTATAGGTCGGCAACATCCGCTGAAGATCGAAATTGATCTTACGGGACTTAACAGATAAAGCTCCAGTGGTTGCATAAGTACGTGCACGAAAAACTGTTTCATGTTCATACACTGTGCTTTGTAAAGGATAAGCACCGTAAAGCGCCTGCCACTTTACTTCATCAACAACAGTGGTAACTGCCGGTGTTGGAGTTAAACGGCGTGCACGGACACTACAGCGACCCTGAAATGTCACCATATCCAGCGTTGCACCAACTGTCTGACGTGACTTTGCTGACCCCTTTAGAATGATCTGCTTCAGCATTGGATTGCCAATGGCTGCACCAGATTCATTAACCGGCGTTACTTCAACTTCAATCGTGACGTTTACAGCTCCCTGATTTCCACCTGAAGAAACGGTATAAAGTCCATTGGTAGCCACAAAATTACACAGCACCCGGCTACGTTCAACATTGTCCAGAATGAAAGGACCAATCCACTTTTCACCTATTGAACTTATCTTTGGTGATAAAGCTGTTGTTTGTTGGTTACTTAACTCTTTAAGCTTTAACCAGTTGGAGTTTACCGCAGCCGGATTAGACAATGCCATACGGTCATCAGCTACCGATAGAACGCTATATGTACCGTTTAAATCATAAGTCTGGCCGTTAAAAGTAAACGAAGCATTTGTGATTTCTACCCGGTCATTACTAACAAACTTAGTGGTTAAATCAGTATTGTTTGCAGATGCACGCAAGATCTCATTTGGATATGCAAAAAGAAGATAGTTGGTACCTTCCAAGCTTTGAGTATCTGCCGGACGCAAGATCTGGCCATTCACCGAGTTTTGATGCTGAACCGTTAGTGGCGGCGTGGTAATTTCGGTACCAAGCGAAAAATATGGCTCACCTGAAACAATATCTACACCTGGTCGAAAGACTTCTACCGATGCACCGGCAATATCAACAATGTTGGTTTCACCGTCATATGCACCGTTAATTTTATAGTGACCACGACCAATACAACCGACAACATGCTCTACTTCGACATTGTTTTCATATACCTTGTAAGGCACAGTAATCAGATCAGGGGTATCGTGAGCGGCACCATAAATATCAGCAATACGACCATTTACGCGAGTTTTATTTTCACGGTTTGATAATTCGTTATTTGCAGACGAGGATTGATTGTTATTCTGGTTGGTTTGGGTAATTGATGGTACTGGCATTAATAATGCAACAGCCACACCCATAACTATAGAGGCAACCACTATCCAAGCTAGAGTTATGGGGTCCATACCCTTGGGATTCTCAATTACAATGAAAGTGCCTGGCAAGAAATCGAGCTGCTTTAATTCATATGCATTCTTCGGCGTGACTTCATTCGCAAATGAAATTTCTGCATGATCCATATTGCTTGTGGTATGAAAAATACGGACATGCTCAGGCATATGGTCATATTTTGAAGTAAGCCATTGACCCAAAGTTTCGGCGTGTTCAATTGTTTTGTCTTCGGATAAAGGGTCTTGTTTATAAATAATCTTAATAATAGAAACTCACACGATTAAATCCAAATGCTTGAACGACTTGAATTGGCATCCATGAAACGCCTGATTCCTGCAAATGCAAAATACGCCCCAAACGAAAAAGCCCCACATGTGGGGGCTTGTTTCGGTATCTAGAGTGAAAGGCGACTATGCAGCCTTCCTTAGGCATAGGCAATGGATTTAGTAACTTCAATCTTGATGGCAGAAATACCTTCTCTTTGACGGGCTTCATAAAAAACTCAAGCGCCTCTCCTCGATCAATATCATATAGATCCATTGCAGCTTCATGCGCGAAGTGAACACAGTTGTAGTATTCCTCGTCATATTGCTTATCGAGCAAATGATCGTGACTCTTCATATAGCCCCCTTCAAACCACTAAAACGATCCAGTGCAAAGATATCTCCAGTCTTCGCAGTATTTAATCGTGGTGATTCAGCCTTGAATGTCACAGCTTTATGATTCATGGCAACACTGGAGAGTTGTAGACCTAGTAGATAAAACATTGGTGTATTCAAGTTATCTGAACTATAAAGGCGGTAATTTACGGTCGGCTTTACATTAGAATATTGCCCCTCAATTACCCGTTCAAACTCATCCGGCAAAATATCACCAAGCCCAGATATTGAAACGGTCAAAGTCTGGTCCAGATCACCGAGCATTCCGGATCTTTGAATTGTCATTGGTAGGTATTCGTAAAATACTTGCCCCGCGCCTTCATTGTGCTGAACATACACCCCGCGATCATCATTACGGACCACCCGGTAAGTATTCATAAAAGAAGGGTGTGATAGTTCAATACATTCCAGTTGATAAACATCTACTTTTCGATTGAAAAAGAATTTGGCATATTCGTTATCCATTAGACCTCCCAATCTTTGATAAGTGCCTGATCAGCGATAAGGTTAGGCTGGTTTTGAACAACTTCGAGTTGTGCATTTACCCGGTAAAGGTTGCCATTCACCTCATTGGTCTTGAACGAGTTCGGAATGAAGTTACACAGGTATTGCTGACGTGTTCCCTGATCAATCACCAGATCCGCATAGAATGAGGCTGGCTTATTCTGGTAGATCCGCCAGAAAGCCATCATTCTATTGAAATCGGTTTTACTTAAATTCCAGTTCACATCAACAATGTGGCTGTTACGTTTTACATCGATGTAATAGCGACCACGACCGCCATCCATCTGCTGACGTTTCACATCATCACCTGGTGTTACGCCATAGCCGCTGGTCTGAGGATTTAGCTTTAACTTGTACATAACTTTCCTTCAGGTAATAAAAAACCACCCCGAAAGGTGGTTTTATTGATTAACGATTCCGTCTTGCTGTCGTATTCTCAGTCAAAGACCGACTAATAGTTGAGTTTGGATTACCAATTTGGTCACTTACAAGTTTCGGTACCTTTCTTGGAAGCTGCTTATCCAGTTCATCTGTAACAATGATCCGGACTGTTTGCTCATCCAGTTGTTCAGCTTCAACTGTTGCCCCACTCACCTGATTAATCACTTCAATTTTGAAATTGATTATCGGTGAAGCAGGCTCAATTGAAGGCATAATCTCAGCTTGAGGGCGTGAAGTACTTCCTAAAGTAAAATCCTGAACATCATCCAGATTTGAGCGATCCTGAACTAAACCATTGGATGAGAAGTAGACCTTGCCATCGTGGAATAAGTCAGAATTTGCCGAAGACGCCAACTTAGGTGTGTCTCTATTACCTTTATAGATAATCTGAGTATCTTGAACCGGTTGATTAAAGATGTCAGCTTGCTTTTGGCTTTCTATAAAGGCTGAACTCATCAATGCACGGCGCATGACACTATCTGCCGAGGCATTGTTATTGAGAAAAGCTTCAGGGTTTGCACTCTTACGCATTTTCTCAACTAAACCAACACCGCCCCAGCGTTTAATGTCTTCTTGGGACCAGACCACCTCTCCTTTATGGACAATACCTGCAGGTTCATATTTTCCACCAGATCCAGTGTAACCACCGTCAGCAAAGCCTTGATCTTTGATTGCCCGAATGTTTGCAATGATGCTTGCACCTTGTGCAATAGCACTTGCAATTAATGGGATATTTGCTGGAAAACCAACACTAGCCGCCTTTGCAATACTTTGCTGAATAGAAATACCAGCAGCTGCAATGGCATAAGCTTTATCAGCGGCGAACATGATTTTGTAGGCTTTAGATTGCTCTCCAAACATAGATCCGAACATCGAGGTTAATGATCCTGTCATTTGTTGACCATACATTAACTGTGTATTCAGTCGATCTTGTTGATACTTGGCCTCAATTTCCTGAGCACTCTTTGCGTAATCTGCATAAATTAGTTCTCGCTGTAATTGAGCAGCTTGAATGATTGCAGTTTTCTGGTTTTCGAAATCCTGTTGCTTAATGAGTCCTGCTTCCATTTGTGCATTTAGAGTATCTAAACCATTTTTTTCATCAAGATCAGTAGCAGCAAATTGACTATCTGCTAAATCATTTGCAGCATTTAAACGGCTAAATCGTTCCTGATCCTGTCTGAAGAACTCGCTGGTACCATTCATATCAGCCTGAATACCACCCCAGTTTTGAACAGCGTTATTCACCTTATCGCGAGTCTCTTTATCCTGATTGGCTTTAGAGAATGCGATTAGCTTTTGCCGCTCTTCTATAGAAAGCTTGGTATTCTTAAGAATTTCCTCCCGTTCGAGTCTGTAACGTTCCTGCATTGCTTGCGTTTCGGAAAGTAATGATAAGCGTGCCTGAAATAAACGCTGTTCCTGAGCTAGTTTTAATAACCCTAATTCTTGCTGTTTTTGCTGTTCCAGCAATTCAATGGCTTGCTTCTGCTCAGACTTACTTAATTCAATGTCATGAGCTGCATTGAACTTTTTACGGTTAAAGTTCTCTTCAAGTAACTGTTCCTCAGTTTTCTGGAATTCCTTGTAGTCTTCCAATTTCGTTCTAAGGGCTTGTTTGGCTATAGCAATATCATTATCGGCACGACGATTTATTTCCGCCTTGATTTCTGCAGTACGTTCCGGGCTAAAGTTTGCTTTATCAACATCCTCCAATCTTGCCTTTCTATTATTGTTAATCCGTCCGACTTCACTAGCTACCTCATTTTCAAGTGAACGTTGCAGATCCTGTTGACGTTCAAGTTGAGACTGAATGTCACCTGCTGCTTTATCACTTCCCTTACTCGCACCACCTTTCACCTTGCTCTGCATCTTTGGAGATTGATGAAGCAACTTAAGAGATACACCATCCTCAAAGAGCACTTCACTGACATAACCACCACCCTTGCTGTCATACCATGTTTTGATATCTTTCACTGCGACATTGGTCGTAATTGGTGTGCCTTCAGGCATTGAAAAATCAATACCCTTATGAAATGAAGAAGCCCCTTTAGTAGGGGCTTGTCTTGGACCATAATTTGAACTGATCTTATACGAAGATAATGGTTTTCCACCTGCTTGTAATCGAGCCAGATGTTCATTTGAAACTTTCTGGCCAGACATTGAACCACCATAACGGACGTCAAGATGAGGGCCAGTGCCAATACCAGATTGACCGGAAATACCAACCAAGCGTTTAGTAAGTTTTGCTTGTTTTTCAATTTCCTGTGTCTGCTTTCTTTTAGCTTCAGTTAATTTATCTTCTCTCTCCTGTTGCGCTTCAATGATCTTGAGATTTCTAAGCGCACTATCAATTTCATCTTTAGACAAAATTGCGCTCATTCCTTTTGCTTTTTGCAATTCTAAAATGGCATTAGCTTGAGCAACGGTGTAACCTTTATCAAGCCATCCTGATTTATAGATTGAATCAATAACACTATCTTTTTGCTTGGCTTGATAATCTTGCAAAGCCTTAGTTGCCTTTTCTGCTTCAGTAGCAGTATTTCCTAAAGCATCCGCTTGTTTTTGATGCTGAGCTGCAGCATTTTGCGCTTTATTGCCAGCAAGACTTACTTCAACACCGAATAATTTTAGCTTCTCTGCAGACAAACTTGCTTTAGACGAGTTTTCATCATACTGCGCAGCCTGTTTTTTCAGATTCTCATATAGATCTGCAGGTAACTTAATCTTATTTAGACGCTCAATGGCTTCTGTATAACTGATAGTCCCAGTTCTTGCATCTTGGGAAATTTTTTCAACCTCCCTATTTCCTCGTGCATAGTTCTCGATATCAATTAATGCAGACCCTACAGCACGCGATGATTTCTCTAATGCTTTATTTTGTGCATTAAAAGCAGTAGTTAAATCATTAACTGCTTTAGCCTTATCATTGCCAGTTAATTTTTTTAACTCCTCATCAGCTTTCTCAGCAACTTTAGCTTGTTCAGCAAGCTTTTGCTTTGCCTCCTCTGCCTTATTATTAAAATAAGAATAGGCTGCCGCTAATCCCATTACTCCTAATGTTGCAACTCCAGCCCACCCACCAATTAATCCAAACGCCCCTTTAGCTAGTCTCCCTGCAATTGAAGTTGCAGTATTTAGCTTAATTTGAGCTGCTGTTTGTGCATTTGTAGCAGCAGTTACTGCTGCCTGTGCTTGTGCGTATCGAGTTGCTGCCGCTGTTGCGCCAAATTTAGCTTGGGTTTCTGCATTTGTTGCTCGCACATTCGCGAGATGAGCTTTTGCTGCATTCAAAGCAGCGGTAGCTTCTGCATATTCTGCTTGAGCATTTAATACAGATGCTTGGCGGCTCGCTAAAGTTGAAGCCATTCCCTCTTTAATAGCAGCGCTCTTTATCAAAATTGCACGAGTGATATATCCAATACCAACTACTAAAGCCCCATCAGCAATTAAATCTAAATTACTTGCAAGAGTTTGAACTGATCCAGCTAATACCTGTGCCGCACCACTTCCCTTACCTGCTTCGCCAACAAATTTTGTGATCTCGTTGTTTAGGAGTGTGAGAGACTGCCCGATTGTGATATCTGTTTTAGCAAAAAGAGCATCAACATCAGATTCTACATTTCTAAGCGCTTTTACAATTTCTTGTGAAGTAATTTTTCCTTCAGCCGCAACTGAACGCAACTCTCCTACGGTGATCCCCATACCTTTAGCAATAGCCTTTGCTAGAGCTGGTGTTTGTTCCATAACTGAGTTGAGTTCTTCACCACGTAATGTACCGCTTGCCAAAGCCTGCCCAAATTGTACTAAAGCTGCATCAGCTGCTTCTGCACTTGCACCACTAATTGCTACAGCTTTAGAAACTGTTTCAGTTAGTCGAGCAGTGTCATCCATAGTTAAATTCAGTGTTTTAGCATTATCACTAAAACGTTGATATACCTGTAACACAGAATCCCAAGCTGAATAGGTTTTTTGAGCAATTCGGAAAGTGTCTTCCGTAGCCTTGTTTAACTCAGCTTGATTGTTAGTGACTAACTTAAGGCGATTTTGTAATCCAGTATATGTATCCATCTTTGAAATGGCTGAACCTACTGTTAATAAACCAGCCATGTGTCCAGCAAGTTGACGCGTAGCGACAGACAAACCATCCATAGACTTCGTGGCAAAGTCTCCCTTGCGCTCAATGCTATCTAATTCATTGCCTAGATTACGCGCATTTCGCTCTGCATTTTTTGCATCAATTACAATGACGAGACGTGATTCTTGTGCCATCTTTACTTTCCTCTAGGCAATAAAAAACCCGCTTTCGCGGGTTCTTTTTAAAATGTATAAATTACTTTTCTGGATCTGGATGATATTGGCCATCGCTACCTAGAAATAAAACTTTATTTCCAAATCCAACCACATCAGCTCCATAAGAATTTTGAGCTGTATATTCAAGTCCAATTTTAAGCAATGCACCTTCTTGCTTTACAATTACACTTCTAGGCTTAAATGAGTAAGGATTTTTGAGACCTATCTTTTCTAAAACAGATACAAAATATATGTTCTGAGAAATGCTCTTTTTTGAAAGCGGTAAATCTATATTTGGATCCATCACTGTTATTACACTGATATTAGATTTTCTTCCTTCTCCATCTTTGAGTTGATCAATGTATTTTGTATCTTTGTGAATTAAATCCTTTAGATTCTTTTTTCTAAGGTTCTCAGCTGCCACTTTATAAAGTTTTTTTTTTTCTTCAATTCTTTTTTCAACAACATTTGAAAACTCTTTTTCTGCTTTATTTGTTTGATAATTCTCATTGAAATTTGTGAACGTTAACGGCGAAGAAATATCTACTTTTTTAAAGTACTCATTTGAACCAAATGAAGATTTTAGAGCGGAAATTAAGTTAGATGTCTTATCTCCAATTACATAACTCTTCGATTCTTCATCTACTAAAACCACAAGAATTTCTTTATTTTTGGAATCAAATGCAACAAAACTTTTTAAATGC
>OJXO01000302.1_pt1 | contig 10870 bp, 9 predicted proteins | sample 1600721 | NCBI WGS metagenome assembly OJXO01 (sample SAMN04436634, study PRJEB24849) | human gut metagenome | biome: human gut; feature: NICU; material: stool | host: Homo sapiens | place: USA: Saint Louis, MO | collected 2010-01-30
ATTGCACGTAATCACCCTGTTGATTTCCAGTTAAATCAAGTGATCGCCGGATGGACTGAAGGCTTACAAACTATGAAAGAAGGCGGTAAAACCCGTTTCTTCATTCCAGCAAAACTTGCTTATGGCGAAGTTGGCGCTGGGGATAGTATCGGTCCAAATAGCACTTTAATTTTTGATATTGAGTTGCTACAAGTTTTGCCAAAATAATTTTCGAAGATAAAAAAAGCGATCTAAATTGATCGCTTTTTTATTTTAGTGTTTTAAATCTCTCGGTCTAAAGCCTGTCAGTAATAAGCCAATTAAGTAAGCGATCACACCTACAACGCATAAACCTACTACCTCTGCAACACGAATCCATTGAGAGAGTTCACCGTTATACCAATTTAACCCGAACCAAAGCGCTGCAATCATCGCAAGGTTGGCCAAGCCATATTGAAGTGCCAGTTTTTTCCAATGTGCACCAAATCGGAAAATATTACGCTTATGCAGATAAAAATAGAGCAAACTTGCATTTACTAAAGCTGAACCAGAAGAGGCTAATGCAAGCGCCATATGCTCTGCATGCCAATTGATGAGTTTGAAGAATCCAATAAATACAACGTTTAAAATAGCATTTGCGGCAACAGACATTAAACCCACACGGACTGGTGTTTTTGTATCTTGCTGCGCATAGAAACCTGGTGCAAATACTTTAATTAACATAAAGGAAATTACACCGGCACTCATACATTGCAATGCAAGGGCTGTCATTTGTGTATCGCGTAAATCAAACTCACCACGCTGGAATAATGCTTGAATAATCGGTGTTGAAAGCATAAATAAAGCAATACTTGCTGGTAACCCCACCAATACAATCACTTTCGCTGCCCAATCAATCATGCTACGAAACTTCGCTTGGTCTTGTTCAGCATGACGTGCTGACAGTGAAGGTAAAATCACTGTACCAATCGCAACACCAATTAATCCTAAAGGTAACTCGGTCATACGTTCGGCACTGTAGAGCCAAGACACTGAACCATCTTGCATGAAAGATGCCCAAATCGTATTTAGCAATAGGTTAATCTGAGTCACAGAGACACCAAATAATGCTGGAAGCATTAATTTTAAAATACGTTCTACACCTTCATGTTTAAAATCAACTTTCGGTGGGATCAGTAAGTTTTTACGCCATAACTCAGGAATTTGTATCGCTAACTGTAAAATACCAGCCGCAACAACTGACCAACCTAAAGCTTTGATTGGCTCAGCCATATACGGTGTAAGCCACCAAGCCCCTGCAATCATTGCTACGTTCAGTAAAACAGGTGAAAAAGCTGGCGAGGCAAACGAGCCATAACTGTTTAAGATGCTACTGGCAAAAGCCGTAAGCGACATAAACATTAAATAGGGAATGGTCAGACGGAACATACTGACCGCTAAATCAAACTTTTCAGGGTCATTATGGAAGCCCGGCGCATACATATAGATAATTGCTGGAGCTAAAACCATAGCCACGAAAGTCAGTAAAGTCATGACTGTCAGCAAACAGCCAAATACTCGACTAATCAGGATTTGAACTTCTGCATGCGCACGACCTGTTTTATATTCGGTCAATACCGGAATAAAAGCCTGTGAAAAAGCCCCTTCGGCAAACAACCGTCGAAAGAAGTTGGGAATACGAAAAGCCACAACGAAGGTATCGAAATCTTTACCCGCACCAAACACGTTGAGCAATACGACATCTCGTACTAAGCCCAATACCCGTGACAACATCGTCATCGCACTGACAATAAAAGTCGATCGCCATAATGCCATCGTACTCACCTACAGCTATATTCGAAAGTCGCTATTGTAATGAAACTAGAAAATCTTTTCGTTGTGAAATGATGAATGAACTCAAGTTTTTTTCTGTCTTAACAGTTGTCTAAAATGCTGCCATTTAAAATAAGGTCCCGGATCGGTTTTTCGGCCTGGTGCAATGTCTGAATGCCCTGCAATATGGTTTTTAATTTCAGGATAGGCCTGACGGATAGCAGTAACAACGTCAGTTAGCACTTCATATTGTACGTCTTCAAAAGGTAAATCATCACTTCCTTCAAGCTCAATACCAATTGAATAATCATTGCATTCAACTTTGGCTAAGTAGCTTGAACGCCCTGCATGCCATGCCCGATCATTAAAGTTAACAAACTGTAGGACTTCACCTGTTCGTAAAATTAACAGGTGTGTAGAGACTTGCATACCTTCAATAGTCTGAAAATAGGGATGAACGGACCAATCTAATTTATTCTGGAAAAACTGTTCAATATAGCCTCCCCCAAACTGAGAAGGCGGCAAGCTAATATTATGAACCACAATCATTTGTATTTCGGTACCAGCGGGACGCTGGTTAAAATTTGGAGAAGGTACTTGTCTCGCCCCTTTTAATTGTCCATTTATAACTTCATACGGTGTGATTTGCTTCATTGAGATGCCAATAAATTGCTCGCCAATTGTTTTAGTTTAAAACAGTTAATTGCTTTTCAGAGTAGTCAGCATGATTGTTTATCGCGATTAATCTGATAAAACAGCTTATTTTTAAAGTCGACGGTGCTAATATATCGCAAGTTTTAGGGTCATCGACAAAATGGAAACCGTATGAGCATACCTCAGTCTTTGCTTGAACAGTCAATTCAAATCAATATTCAACAAGCATTACAAGAAGATATTGGGGACGGTGACATTACCGCCATGCTCACACCTGAAGATGAACAGGCTACCGCAACTATCATTAGCCGTGAAGATATGGTTTTAGCTGGACAGCCTTGGGTGAATGCGCTCATCTCAGCGTATGACAACACTGTACAGGTGACTTGGTTAAAACAAGAAGGTGACCGTGTTGCTGCAAATGAAGCCTTTTTAAAGCTTGCTGGTTCTGCACGTAGCTTACTGACTGTAGAGCGCCCTGCTTTAAACTTTATTCAAACATTATCAGCTGTGGCTACAAAAACTGCTGAATATGTTCAGCATCTTGAAGGTTTAAACACAAAGCTTCTCGATACACGTAAAACTTTACCGGGCTTACGTATTGCACAAAAATATGCCGTAACCGTCGGCGGCGGAAAAAATCACCGCCTCGGTTTATTTGATGCATTCTTAATTAAAGAAAATCATATTATGGCAGCGGGCGGTATTACCCAAGCGATTGCAAAAGCACATCAAATTGCGCCGGGTAAACCTGTTGAAGTCGAAGTTGAAACTTGGGATGAGCTAAACCAAGCGCTTGAAGCAGGTGCGGACATTGTCATGCTCGACAACTTTAGCCAACAACAAATGATTGATGCTGTAAAACACGTGGCGGGTCGCTGTAAACTCGAAGCTTCGGGCAATATCACTATTGAAAACTTACGCGAAGTAGCGACTACTGGTGTCGACTATATTTCTATGGGCGTGTTGACTAAAGATGTCAAAGCCGTTGATTTATCAATGCGTTTTAATGCCTAAATAAAATCAGCATCATTATTGGTATTTTTTTGCGACTTGGTCATGTCTGCCGCTTGTGTTTTTTGCCATGCTGACTGAGTCGCTTGTGCCCCACTATCCCGTGGATCGGCAGCCATTAAAACAAAAGTAACTACTGCTAATAATACAATAAAACCTTGTAGCATAAATTTTCCCCATCACTTTAAAAAATTAGGGTTTCAAGGTAAAAGATAAATATGACCAGGCTTAGGAGATTCTGTTACAAAAGGTAAGTCTTTATTTTTATTATTCATCTATACGACAGCATCTTCCCCCATAGTATTTTATATAAACATCCTATTCCCTTTATTTACTATCGTGATGTGGATATCTCGTTTCTCTATTCGGCCTACGCGGCAGAGTCTTACCGCTTAGAATTTTTTTGCCAACAGCTCATTCTGTTACTTTGGTTTTGCCCAAAGTAACCAAAGGCATTGTCATCTGCAAAACCTGTCCACTTTCATCCTCTATCCTATTTTGTTGCAAAAATAAGATCCTTATAGATTATAGACAGGTTGCAGATGACTTTTAGCACCAGTTAATGAGGAATAAATTTCAATACCTTCATTAAGGAAAATAACCTACCAACCTAAGACTCTAAATACCCCATATATGGATCAGAAATTGAATCTTCTTGAGTTTCTATACGTCCTGCAAAACGGCGACTAAACGTCGCATCGTCCGCTAATGTCACTGTAAAATCATACCAACCACCAAATTCAGACATATCCCAAACCAGTTCTTTTTCAGAACTATTCGTTTCAATCGTCCATGTCTTGTTTGGTAGATAAGCATTAGCTTTGACGTTGAGCTTGACTGACTTATTACCATCATGACGCACTTTTAAATATAAATTCGCATCACATTCTTCTACACATACTCTAATTTCCGGTAATGCTTGAGTCTGATTAGCTTGACTTAAATTACCTTTAAACGCACGGTGAAAACCATTTGGTCCAAGTACCCATAAATCATACTGTCCATTGATAGTATTCCACGCGTCATCAAGTTGTTTGCCCGCCTCAACCATATAACGGCGTGGAATTGCCGTAAGATCTAATCGGTTATAGACATGGAAAACGGCTGCCTGTTTACCCGTATTGGAGAACATCAGTTTAACCGTTTTTTGAGTGACATCGACTTTGGCACTAGTGTGCAAAATATAAGGTAAAGCACGCGATGGTCGAATTCCCATTTCCTGCTGAGGAAATTGTTGCTGGCTCGGAACAGGAACTTGGGGCAATAAAGCTTGAGCGATACGAATCGCATCGGCTTCGGCTTTTGTTTTCTTCCCATCTAGTTCAGCAACAGGCAAAAGATTCGGTGTTTTAAAATTAAATACCGTTGTTAAATCACCACATACAGCACGGCGGTATGGGCTAATGTTAGGTTCTTGCACACCAAAACGTTTTTCTAAGAATTGTAAAATAGAAGTATGATCAAAGACTTGAGAATTTACCCATCCTCCACGGCTCCACGGCGAAATCACATACATTGGAACGCGTACACCCGGACCATACACTCGACCATCTGGCTTAGGTTGAGATTTTGAAGTCGCTACTGCTGGATGGTTAAAGTATTCATAAGATACTTGTTGGTCCGTTAAAGTGGTTTTTCCATATACAACACCGTTTATATCTTTAGAAGGTGCACTTGGTGAAGGAACATGGTCAAAGAAACCGTCATTTTCATCGAAGTTCACCAATAAAACGGTTTGGCTCCACACTTGAGGGTTTTCAGTTAATGCATTTAATACTTCCTGAATATACCAAGCGCCTTGTACAGGACTAGATGGCCCTGGATGTTCACTGTAAGTTGCCGGAGCAACTAACCAACTCACTTGCGGTAATTTACCCTGCGCAATATCAGCTTTAAAAGTTCCTAAAAAACCACCGTCCGGCATGGTATTGGCAATACCTTTGTAAAGTGGTTGAGTCGCATCAATCTTTTCATCATATGCTGGACACGTTAGTGTGTCGTTACTGACAGGTTGACCAGATTGCTCATTTGCACGGCGATATTGCTTGAAACCAGCTAAAGGGTTATCGGTAAAGTTATCTGGCATATTTTGATAAACTTTCCATGTCACGCCAGCCTGCAGTAAACGCTCAGGATACGTCGTCCATTCATAACCTTCTGTTGATGGTCCAATCCCATCAAATTCGTTGACCACACTCGCAACACCTGCACCTGTAGGGCCATTGGTTCCCGTCCAGATAAATTTACGGTTCGGGTTAGTTCCTGCATGCATGGCACAGTGGTACGCATCACAAATCGTAAAAGCATTCGCTAAGGCAAATTGATATTCAACTTCTTGCTTTTTATAATAGCCCATCGACTGCGGTTTTTTATATGCCACCCAATCACTCATACGACCGTTGTCCCAAGCTGCTTGTCCATCAGACCATGAGTGAGGTGTACCCGAAACACGCTGAGCATTTCCTAAGCGGCTATCTAAATGGTATGGCAATACTTTCTTTTTATTCGCATCATATTGTTCCCAAACCTTTCGGCCTTCTGTCATAGGAATGGTAAAACGGTCACCGAAGCCACGTACACCTTTTAGTGTTCCAAAATAATTATCAAATGAACGGTTTTCCTGAGTCAATATCACAATGTGTTTAACATCTTGAATAGTTCCACTTTCAACTTTGGCGTCAATTGCTAACGCTTTTTGAATACTCAGCGGGAAACTCGCTAGAGCAGCTGTCCCAAACATTGTTTTTGTAGAATTTAAAAGAAATTCGCGACGATTCATTAGTTCTATCCTGAGTTCTTATTATGGTGCACAGTGCATTTTGCAATTACTGGTAGGCGGTATTGTTGGCGATGAATTATCTGAGTCATTATCATCGTTACAAGCACTGAGCATGAGTGCTAAAGATGTAATTAATAAAATTGAAAGTTTTCGCATTGGTTTTTTCCAAACGGTTTAAATGCGAACTACTAATAAAGCGAAAAGGTGACAGGCAAGTGATGTTTTTATGTCGATTTGATGAAGGTATAAAAAAACGCATCCGAAGATGCGTTTTTTAGAAAACTTAAACTTACCAGCCTAAAGCTTCTTGTTGCTTTTTAATAAGCTCGGCAATTCCTTTTTCAGCCATTTCTAACATGGCATTGCTTTGAGCACGGGTAAACGGTTTGTCTTCCGCTGTACCTTGAATTTCAATAAACTCGCCTGCTTGTGTCATCACGACATTTAAGTCAGTTTGACAGTTCGAGTCTTCTTCATAGCAAAGATCAAGTAATACTTCATCTTGATACATACCTACAGAAATTGCAGCAACTAAGCCTTTAAGCGGATCTTGCTTAATTTTTTTCTGTGCAAGTAAAACATTCATCGCATCAACCAAAGCTACAGCAGCACCAGTGATTGAAGCAGTACGTGTACCGCCATCTGCCTGAATGACATCACAGTCGATGGTAATGGTATTTTCACCAAGCTTTTTCAAATCAACCATCGCACGTAAGCTACGACCAATCAGGCGTTGGATTTCTTGAGTACGACCAGTTTGTTTACCACGAGCAGCTTCACGGTCACAACGTGAGTGTGTTGAGCGCGGTAACATGCCATATTCTGCTGTTACCCAGCCTTGACCTTGGCCTTTTAGAAAGCGTGGCACTGAGTTATCAATGCTCGCAGTACAAAGGACTTTGGTGTGACCAAATTCGACCAGCACAGAACCTTCAGCATAACGGGTGTAGTTTCGTGTAATTTTCACTTCACGTAATTGGTCTAATGCACGTTGGTCAATACGCATAATCCTTCCTAAATTCTCTTAAATACAAACTTGGGCATAGTATAGCAAAGGATTTTGACAGGTTGAGTTTATTCCCTACTTTCAAATGTAAGTCTGCACTTTTCATAACTTAAAAATAAAAATAGCCCCTTTTTAGGAGCTATTTATTGGTCTATCTATTAGGCAAATTTGAATTTTGCTTTTAATTTTTCTAATGTCTGCATCACTTTTGCAGTGGTGTGGTTTGGTAATGAGCATTTTGCTAAACGCACCCATACACTCCAGAACTGACGCATGAAATTAGCTTCATTGTAGTTAATACCGTATTCTGCACAGAGTGCCTTAATTTTCGGTGCTACTTCTTTATAGCGGTTGGCAGGCATATCTGGGAATAAATGGTGTTCGATTTGATGGCTTAAATTACCACTCATAAAATGAAGCCATTCTGTACCACTAAAATTACTTGAACCACGAATCTGACGTAAATACCACTCTGCCTTAGTTTCAGTGTCGGTATTATCCGGCTCAAACGTTTCTGCATCTTCAGTAAAGTGACCATTAAAAATCACAGCAGATGACCACAAGTTACGAATAATATTAGCAACTACATTGCCTGCAAAAACCGGTAAAAACATAGGACCAGAGATCACAGGGAAAAACACATAATCCTTTAAAACTTGGCGTGTTGCTTTTTTACGGACCTTAGCCGCATCTTTCCACACCTGTTTCCAGCTTTTGGTTTTATAAACTAATGCATCTTCAAGATGTAGATTTTGTACACCTACATACCATTCAAAGAAAAACATTAACTGTAGAGCCAAAGGAATATTAAATAGGTGACGAGGTTCCCACTTCTGTTGATCGCTTACTCGCAAAATGCCATAACCGACATCATGGTCTTTACCGACAATATTGGTATAGGTGTGATGTACATAGTTGTGTGTTTCACGCCAGTCATCACCAGAGGCAATGGTATCCCAATCGTAAGTATTACCATTCAGACTTGGTTCATTTAACCAGTCAAACTGACCGTGCATAACGTTATGACCAAGTTCCATGTTTTCTACAATTTTAGAAATACCCAGTAAACCTGTACCCAATAACCAGACAGGAGGAATCCAGCCACCAAACATCAACATGCCACGTGATGCGATTTCGGTATAGCGAACGAAGTTACGGACTTTATAGATATATTTTGCATCTTGCTCACCAAGGCTTTGCATAACATCTTGACGAATCTGTTCAACACGGCGGCCAAATTCTTCAATTTGCTCAGGGGTTAAATGAGCAGATTTAGAAACAGTAGAAAATTCTAATGCCATATTCATAAGGTTAATCCTCTTTAATTCTTTTTATAGATCAATCGTGACTGGGCTTAATGCCTGGCTCACGCATAGTTTAATTGGACGGTTAGGTTGGTCTTCAATTTCACCGGTTAACAAGTTTTGAGTAACTCCACTTACCTTGGTACAGCTGCATTTATTGCAAACACCCATACGGCAACCATGTTGTGGGCGTAAACCGGCTTGCTCTGCACTGCTCAGTAAATTTGTTTCAGCTAAAAACTCCTGTTGAGCACGGCGGAAAATAACAGGCTGTGCTGCATGTGTACCAGTCACTTGAAGTGGTTGGAAATACTCTTGATGAAGCTGCGACTGAGCACCTTTTTGGGTATAAATTTCATTTGCCTGCTGCATCATGCCGTGATGACCACACACATAGGTTGCAGTCTGCTCAAAGTCAGGAACAAGCTTTTGTAGCAGGCTTTCAGTTAAATGCTGCTTTTGCTCGGTAGTATTAAAAAAATGATATTGAAGCTGTGGGTACTGCTCTGCCAAAGCTTTTAATTCAGCATGAAAAATTTCCGCACGATTAAAATAAATGACATGGATTTGTTCAAGCTGCTGTTTCAAAGCTTGCTGCAAGAGTGAATAAATTGCAGTAATACCACTTCCTGAGGCAATTAAAATTGCAGGCTGCTGGCCTTGATGCAAAGTGAAATCACCTTGTGGCTGTGAAATTTCAACACACTCGCCTACATGTAATAGTTGAGCTGCACGAGACACCAAGCCTTGTATTTTAATACCTAAAGCGATTTCACCTTGAGTGGTTACCTCAATAATCGAATAGCTACGTTGTTGGTAAACGCCATCGATAAGCAACGTCAGTAGAATGCTTTGTCCCGCTCGAACTTGATCGAAATTAAAATTACGATTTGGTTTAAGCTTGATCAGTACCATATCGGTATGAAGCGGCTGAACAGCGGTAACTTCTGCAAGTACCCTTTTCCAAGCCCAAGTCGCGTTAATTTTCTGCAAAACAAAATCAACGAAATCTTCTCGAACCCAATGTGGTTGATAGTTAAGTGTTGCGTTCATACGTTCCTCTTTTGTTTCTGGCTATTTATTTGAGTGAACACATGTTCGTATAGTGAACATATGTACACTATATTTATAAGTGTTCACTCAGTCAACACTTGTTCACTATTTTTTTTATGAAAGTTTGCTCTTTTTTGTTAGACTTTGGCTCACGGTTTAAATAGGTTTTTTTAATGTCGATACGGGATGAACGAAAACAGCAAAGTCGTCAGGCACTTCTCGATGCAGCCTTGCATCTGAGCACGTCTGGGCGTTCGTTCAGTAGTATCAGTTTGCGTGAAGTTGCACGTGAAGTGGGTTTAGTGCCAACAGCGTTCTATCGTCATTTTCAAGACATGGATGAACTCGGGAAAGAGTTGGTTGACCAAGCTGCCCTACATTTAAAAAGCGTTTTACATCAACTCGGCCAGAGTTATTTACAGCACAAGTCTGCAAAAACCCAAACCAGTATTGAGCTATTTGTACAGGCAGTGAATCATAGCCCTAAACAGTGGCAATTTATGATTGCTGAACGTTGGGGTGGTTCAGAAACGGTCCGTGCAGCCATTGCTAGAGAAATTGAATTTTTGATTGAAGATCTCACAACAGATCTGACTAAACTCGAAAATTTTAAACATATTCAAAATCCTCAAGACTTAAATGTCTTATCTACCATTTTGACCAATATGTCATTTACATGGGCAATGACGTGGCTCAACCTCGCCAAACAATATCAAGGTGAGCAACTTAAACAGCAACAAACTGCATTTATTGAAAATGCGTCTACACAAGTTCGCTTACTGTTTAGAGGCATTGCTAACTGGGAACGGTAAAACTGGCAAATGACAAAAAACAGGTTATGTGTTAATACGTAAAGAGTGAAAGAAAAAGGCGAAAATTTCGAGAAAAGTCTTTTTCTTTTTACAGGAAGTAAACTATTCGTTAGGCCAAACTGGTGTGGGAATACCTATGAATCTTGATCGTCATACACAGTTTTTGATGCGCAAAGAAAAAATTCTAAGCGTTGCAGAAAAATTGTTACTAGAAAACAATCAGGAAATTACTCTAGATGAATTAGTGGCCGAGCTAGATATTGCAAAAGGTACGCTTTATAAGCACTTTAGAAGTAAAAATGAACTTCTGCTTGAATTGATTATTCAAAATGAAAAACAAATTTTAGAAATTTCTCAAAAATATAATACTGATTTTAAAGAGTATGCACCACGGTACATGCTCCACCATTTGCTCACACCGGGAAAAACGATTTTATTGCATCAACTTGAAGAAAAT
>OJXO01000308.1_pt1 | contig 10736 bp, 8 predicted proteins | sample 1600721 | NCBI WGS metagenome assembly OJXO01 (sample SAMN04436634, study PRJEB24849) | human gut metagenome | biome: human gut; feature: NICU; material: stool | host: Homo sapiens | place: USA: Saint Louis, MO | collected 2010-01-30
ATACAGTGGTTAAGCTTTATACTGAGCGAATATTAGTTATAAAAAATTTAATGGTCGATAGTGCTTAAGTCTAATGGGCTAAAGTCTATCTTGGACAGAAAAACAACACATGTTAAAACATCACAACCTGCTCTTAATGCATCACACAATTAATGCCTTTTGATCAGGAAGTTAGGAAAACTATTTTTATATCAGGACTTGGGTATTTCAACGTGGCTACATCAGTATTAGTTATTAATTGCGGTTCTTCATCTATTAAATACGCACTGGTTTCAGAGCGTCGTGAAGATCGTATTTACGGTTTAGCAGAAAACTTAGGGGCAGCTGATGCTCGTATTAAAGGGATTACTGTCGGTGGAGAACCGCTAGAGCTTTCAATTCCTTATGCTGACCACGCCAAAGCTTTAGAAACTTTACTTGCACGTCTTGCAAACTATAAACCTCAAGCAATCGGTCACCGTGTCGTACATGGTGGAAGCCTTACCAAAGCTGAATTACTCACCCCTGAAATTGTAGAACGTATTCGTGCAGCCACTCCGCTTGCACCGCTTCATAATCCTGCTCACTTAATCGGGATTGAAGCAACGATGCGCCTTTTCCCTGAATTACCTCAAGTTGCCGTATTTGACACCGCATTTCATCAAACTATGCCTGCACATGCATACCGTTATGCAATCCCTAAGTTTTTGTATACAGAACATAATGTTCGTCGCTATGGTTTCCACGGTACAAGCCATGCTTATGTGTCTGACCGCGGCAGTGAACTGGCAGGAAAATTCCAAAAAGGCGGTTGGTTAACAGCACACTTGGGCAATGGTAGCTCGACTTGTGCAGTGTGGAATGGACAAAGTGTTGATACTTCTATGGGCCTTACTCCACTTGAAGGTGTTGTAATGGGAACACGTAGTGGTGATGTCGATCCAAGCTTACACAGCTTCCTTGCTAAAAATCTTGGCTGGGACTTAGCAAAAATCGATAAAGTTTTAAATAACGAAAGTGGATTACTTGGCTTATCACAACTCTCTAACGATATGCGTACAGTGATTGAAGCTGCTGAAAATGGCAATGAAGATGCTTGCCTTGCGATTGAAGTATTTAGCTATCGCCTTGCAAAATCACTTGCTGCCCTAAGTTGTGGTTTACCAAGTATTGATGGCTTGATCTTTACAGGCGGTATTGGTGAGAACTCAGCTTATATACGTGAAAAAACTCTAGCTTATTTACCTCATTTCGGTTTACAGCTCGATAAAGACCAAAACAACAATTTAAAACGTGGTACAGAAGGCCGTATTGATAGCGGCACAGGTCCACAAATCTGGGTGATTCCAACCGATGAAGAAGGCCGTATTGCCAAAGAAACTCGTCAGGTTGTAGAGGTTTCACAAAATACATCTCCTGAAGTTAGCCTTGCTTAATTACAGAAGTAAAAAACGCTATTCATTTATTTATAGGTTTATATGAATACAATTTTATTAATTCCTACAGGTGAAGGGGTTGGTTTAACCTCTGCCTGCTTAGGTATGATTTATGCACTTGATTGTAATGGGATTAAAGCAGGCTTTTTAAAACCGTTCTCTCAGGTAGATCAAGAAAATTTAGACCGAACTACTTCTTTATTTGGTCATTTATTTCAAAGCAAAACTGTTCAATCCATTTCTCATGAAAAGCTAACCCAACGCATTGCGGCTGGTGAAGTCGATGAGTTACTTGAAGAAGCAGTAAGTCTTCATCGCAGTATCGCAGCAGATAATAATGTGATTATTGTTGAAGGCTTATTACCCAATGGGCAAGACCATTTTGCCAGTGAACTTAATGCAAGCCTTGCACAAGCGCTTGATGCTGAAGTGGTTTTAGTCAGTACAGCAGATATTCAAAACCCACGTAAAACAGCAGAGAAAGTTGAAGCTCACTTACGGCAGTTTGGCGGTGCAACCTCTAACCGAACAGCGGGCGTACTCTTTATGCGTACACGCGGGTTGTCTGAAGAAACAGCTCAAATACCTGTCGCATTTGACCCGTCGTTACGTCCAACCGAAGACATCGCAAAATTTACGGCAGAATTGCAAAAATATAACCGCTACTTTGGATCAAGCGATTTACCAATTATTGGTCTAGTTCCGTTTAGTAATACCTTAAGTGTACCTAGAACATTAGACATCGCGAGCGTGATTGATGGCCAATGGGTAAATCAAGGCGAAGCAAAAACACGTCGTATTTTGCACTCAAGTTTAATTGCTTCAAGCATTGAATATGAACTGAATAAATTCATTGCTGGCGAACTGATTATTAGCGCTTCTGAACGTACCGATGTATTACTGGCAAGTAGTCTCGCCACCAGTAATGGCATTCCACTGGCAGGCTTGGTGTTGACTGAGCGTGAAGCTCCTGCTCCCAAGCTTTTAGAGTTTTGCCAAAGTGCTATCAAACAAGGGTTGCCAATTTTACACACCCATTTAAATACACTAGAAACTGCGCAGCGCCTATCCGATTTTGGTAATGAAATTCCAACCGATGACACTGAACGTGCCGAGCAAGTGACCCGATTTGTTTCCAGTCACATAGATGTCGAATGGCTTAAACAGCATAGTAATAACGGTGCTACACCACGCCTTTCCCCTTCTGCATTCCGTCATGAACTGGTACAAAAATCGATTGCAGCTAAAAAACGGATTGTCCTTCCAGAAGGTGATGAGCCACGCACTATTGAAGCTGCCGCTATATGTCAGGCTCGTGGTATTGCGCATTGTATTTTGTTAGCAAAACCAGAAGCTGTACATGACGTAGCAAAAGCACGTGGTATCGAGTTACCAGCCGGGTTAGAAATTATTGATCCAGATCAGATCCGTGACCAATATATTGCACCAATGGTCGAACTCCGCAAAGGCAAACTCAACGACTTACAAGCTAAAGAGCAATTACAAGATACTGTAGTTCTCGGCACCATGATGCTGGCTTTAGATCATGTGGATGGATTAGTTTCAGGGGCAGTTCATACAACCGCCAATACAGTGCGTCCAGCGTTCCAGCTGATTAAAACTGCACCAGCATACTCACTGGTTTCATCCATTTTCTTTATGCTTTTACCAGATGAAGTCTATGTCTACGGTGACTGTGCAATTAACCCGGATCCTACAGCCGAACAGCTTGCCGAAATTGCGATTCAGTCTGCTGACTCTGCAAAAGCGTTTGGAATTGACCCACGTATTGCCATGATCAGCTACTCAACTGGTACATCTGGAACGGGTGCTGATGTTGAGAAAGTACAGCAAGCGACTCAAATTGCACAGCAACGTCGCCCTGATTTACTGATTGACGGTCCACTACAATACGATGCGGCTTCAGTTGAAAGTGTAGGACGCCAAAAGGCGCCAGACTCACGCGTTGCTGGCCGTGCCAATGTGTTTATTTTCCCTGACTTAAATACAGGCAACACAACCTATAAAGCAGTACAACGTGCAGCAAATGTAGTTAGCGTTGGGCCAATGCTGCAAGGCCTAAATAAGCCAGTCAATGACTTGTCTCGTGGTGCTTTAGTAGATGACATCGTCTTTACTATTGCATTAACAGCCATTCAGGCCGAGCAGCAAGCTGCTGCCAAATAATTAATATCATTTAATCTTTTCTACCTCTCGCCATTTGATATCCGCTCAAATGGCTTTTTTTATTTTTTAAAAAATAAGCCTGATTCTAGGTTGTTCTTAATTTTAAATAACTTAGCCTTTGTGTTATTCGACTTTCGGTCAAAAGATCAACCAATCCCCCACAAGATTGTCTTTTTGTCATATAATTTAGCCCGCTAGCTAACAGCCCGCTCAAGAGATTTTTTGGTATGACAACGATTATCAAACAAGATGACTTGATTACATCAATCAAGGACGCCCTACAGTTTATTTCGTACTATCACCCGCAAGACTTTATCCAAGCGATGAGCCGTGCTTATGATCGCGAAGAAAACAAAGCTGCAAAGGATGCAATTGCACAGATTTTAATTAACTCTCGCATGTGTGCGGAAGGTCATCGTCCAATTTGCCAAGATACTGGTATTGTTAACGTTTTCCTTGAAGTGGGCTTAGATGTTAAATTTGATTTAACAATGAGCTTAGACGATGCAGTAAATGAAGGTGTTCGCCAAGGTTACCTTGAAAACAGCAACGTTCTTCGTGCATCTGTTCTTGCTGACCCTGCATTTGGTCGTAAAAATACAAAAGACAATACCCCTGCCGTTATTCACTACAAACTCGTACCAGGTAACAAAGTAGATATTACTGTTGCTGCTAAAGGTGGCGGTTCAGAAAACAAATCTAAACTTGCGATGCTTAACCCATCTGACTCGATTGTTGACTGGGTTCTTAAAACCGTTCCAACGATGGGTGCAGGCTGGTGTCCTCCTGGTATGCTTGGTATCGGTATTGGTGGTACTGCTGAAAAAGCCATGATGCTTGCGAAAGAAGCACTCATGGAAGAAATCAACATGGACGAATTACTTCGCCGTGGACCAGAGAACAAAATCGAAGAACTTCGTATCGAAATCTTTGAAAAAGTAAACGCTCTTGGTATTGGTGCACAAGGTCTTGGCGGTTTAACGACTGTTCTTGACATTAAAATCAAAGACTACCCATGTCACGCTGCTGGCAAACCAGTAGGTATGATTCCTAACTGTGCTGCGACTCGTCACGCTCACTTCCAGCTTGACGGTTCAGGTGTAGCTCATATTCAAGCACCAAAACTTGAAGACTACCCATCTGTAACTTGGGATGCTTCACAATCTAAACGTGTAAACCTTGATACCATTACTCAAGAAGAAATGGACTCTTGGAAACCGGGTGACACATTACTTCTTAGCGGTACAATGTACACAGGTCGTGACGCTGCACATAAACGTATGGTTGAAATGATCGACAACGGTGAAGAATTACCGGTTGATCTTAAAGGCAAGTTTATTTACTACGTTGGTCCTGTTGATCCGGTACGTGATGAAGTGGTTGGTCCTGCTGGTCCTACAACGGCTACACGTATGGACAAATTCACACGTAAAGTACTCGAGCATACTGGTCTATTCGGTATGATTGGTAAAGCTGATCGTGGTCCTACAGCAATTGAAGCAATCAAGGACAACAAAGCAACTTACCTTATGGCAGTGGGTGGTGCAGCTTACCTCGTATCTAAAGCTGTTCGCGAAGCTGAAGTGGTTGCATTTGCAGACTTGGGTATGGAAGCAATCTACAAATTTGTAGTGGAAGATATGCCTGTATCTGTTGCAGTTGATGTAAACGGTACTTCAATTCACGCAGTAGCTCCAAAAATCTGGCAAGCGAAAATTGGTAAAATTCCAGTAATCGATGCCGCAGCTGGCTAATCAAGAAAAGCACCGGATTCGGTGCTTTTTTTATGCCTTTTAATATTTTTTTGAAATTGAAAAGAATTGTAACAATTGGTTCGCCAATCTGTGCTATTAATGAATATACCCACCCGCCCTACACTGCATATAGGTCATTTCATGACTATTCGCCCTATTCTTAAAAATCTTTCAATCAGTCTCTGTCTAAGCTGTATTACCACGAGCTTATTTGCTTCTCCTGCCAAGTTAAGTTCAGTAAAAGAACTCATGCAAATGAGCCAAATTGATTATCTATTGAAAGAGTCAATCAATGAGTTAACGCCTTACTATGATCAACAAGCAGAACAGATCATTAGCAATATTACGGGCATCAAAACTTTAGGCCCGAAAGAAAAAGAGGCAGCGAAAAAGTTAGGCTTACTTTTAAAAGATTCGAGTAACCAGCTGATTAGTAGCCCTAAAACGACTCAAGCCTTACAAGATATTTATTTAAAAACGTATACCGAAGAAGAAATCCAAGCAAATTTAAAGTTTTTGAAAACCCCAGAAGGCCAATCAATTACCCGTAAAAATGTACAGATTATGGGGCAAATTTCAGAATATATGATGGAATTAGGACAGCAAACTTTTAATGACCCTAAAGCACGAGATCATATGCAAGAAGAAATGCTAAAAATTATTGCACCATTAATGAAAGATAAAGAAAAGTCTTAACTTTTCTTTATCGACCACAAATTGTTACCACGTTAAAGGGTTCCACAATTTAAATGGTTTTATCAGATGTACATCTGACTTTTCATTATATTTAGCAGGTTTTAATTCTTGGGGTTTATGACGTATTTTTCCTGAAGCATCTTCAGCAACAAAATTGTAGCTAGAAGATTTAAGCTCGGTAAATGCAATTTCTCTACGACCAATATTATCTTGCATTAACATAAATGGACCCGTGTGCTCACTACGGTCCATTTTATTTTCTTCATCATACTTCAAATAATATGATGCGCCTGCATCTACCGTAATATCGATATATTTAGGTTCTTGAAAATGAATCCCCAACAAAGGTCGGCTCGCTGAAATACGGTAAGTTCCTGCCGGCAGTTCAATCCAGTAATAATGGTTATGCAATAAACTTGGAATACGTTTTCCATTTACAAATAAATTGATGGCTGCAATTTCTTGACGATTCCATTTCGTATCTGGACGGTAAAGATAGACAACTGCTGCCTGCTCATTTTGGGGTTTAACTGGCGCAAATGTCTGACCTAACTTTTGATTTACCCATCCCCCTACAGTGAAGCCGCCTAAACGATATTGATCCAATAAACCGGGTTCTTTATCCACATCAACTTTAGGTAAAGTGGCGGTCAGCTCACCTGAATTCTTTTCTAAGTGTGATGAACTTTGGCAACCTGCAAGTAATGCGGCACAACTTAAAGCAATAATTAAATAACGCATGACATCCCTCAAAGCGTTTTCTTTTGATTTTTCTATATCGCAAAACTATGCGTATTTTGTTTTTTTAGATTAACACCACCTACATGAATTGAAAACAAAAAAAGCATGAATCACCGAGGCAATTCATGCTTTTTAGATGAACGAAATCTAAGCAGACTTCGAATCAATTACTTTTAAATCTGCCTTAGCAACACTTTCATGTGTGACAGCTTCTTTAGGCTGACGTTCTGACTTGTAGACAGGTTCAGCTTCACCATTAATAACTGCTTCATTAATGAAAACTGTTCCTACATCTGTACGGCTTGGCAAGTCATACATCGTTTCAAGTAAAACATTTTCCAAAATCGAACGTAGGCCACGAGCTCCGGTATTACGCTCAAGCGCACGCTTAGCCACTGCACGTAAAGCTGAATCTTCAAATACGAGGTCAACATTTTCCATATTGAACAGGTATTGATACTGACGAGTTAATGCATTTTTCGGTTCAGTCAAAATTTGCATTAACGCTTCTTCATCAAGCTCTTCAAGCGTTGCAATCACTGGTAAACGGCCAATGAATTCTGGAATTAAACCAAATTTAACCAAATCAGTTGGCTCAACTTGACGGAATAATTCAGCAAGTTTTTTGGTTTCATCTTTGTTTTTAACATCAGCTGTAAAGCCAATTCCACCTTTCTCTTGACGCTGTTGTACAATTTTTTCCAGTCCAGCAAATGCACCACCACAAATAAATAGGATATTTGAGGTATCAATTTGAATGAACTCTTGCTGTGGATGCTTACGTCCACCTTGTGGTGGAATTGAAGCTACAGTACCTTCAATCATCTTAAGCAAAGCTTGTTGTACACCTTCACCAGACACATCACGAGTAATCGACGGATTTTCAGATTTACGTGTAATCTTGTCGATTTCATCAATGTAGATAATACCCTTTTGAGCTTTTTCTACATCGTAATCTGCTTTTTGCAAAAGTTTTTGTACGATATTTTCAACGTCTTCGCCAACATAACCCGCTTCTGTCAAAGTAGTCGCATCTGCCATTGCAAACGGCACATCTAACAAACGAGCCAATGTTTGAGCAAGTAATGTTTTACCTGAACCGGTAGGCCCAATCAGTAGAATGTTACTTTTAGCAATTTCCACATCTTTAGACACATGACCAGATTGCCCGACTTTCAAACGTTTATAATGGTTATAAACGGCAACAGATAATGTCTTTTTGGCAAGATCCTGACCAATCACATATTGATCAAGCGCAGCACGTATTTCATGTGGTTTTGGCAATGCCTTGCTCGCCCAGTCACCTGCTTCAACCTGTTGGCTGGTTTGTACAAGGTCTAAGCAGACATCTACACACTCATTACAAATATATGCGTCCTCGCCCGCAATCAGTTTCCCGACTTCAGACTGCGTTTTACCGCAAAATGAACAATGTTTTTGTCCTTGAGGATGTTCGGACATATTCTCTCCACAAATAGAATCTTAAATATGAGGGCAAGCGATAGGGTTAAATGACTATATGGAGGCGTTTTCCAACAACTCAAGCCACTTAATATTTTCCCTTATGGACGCTTACTTAATACCTGATCGACCAAGCCATATTCTTTTGCTGCTTGTGCAGTCATAAAGTTATCACGATCGGTATCACGAGCAATCGTGTCATAGTCTTGACCACTGTGTTCTGCCATCAAACGGTTCAAGCGCTCTTTAATAAATAGAATTTCACGAGCATGAATTTCAATATCTGATGCTTGACCACGGAATCCACCTAATGGTTGGTGAATCATTACACGTGCATTTTCAAGGCAATAGCGTTTACCTTTAGCACCAGCATTTAATAAGAATGCGCCCATAGATGCAGCCTGCCCCATACAGTATGTCACTACATCAGGTTTGATAAATTGCATCGTGTCATAAATCGCCATACCAGCAGTGACCGAACCACCTGGCGAGTTAATATAAAGATGGATATCTTTATCTGGGTTTTCAGCTTCCAAGAACAACATTTGAGCAACAATCAAATTTGCCATGTTGTCTTCAACTTCACCAGTTAGAAAAATGACGCGCTCACGTAAAAGTCGTGAATAAATATCAAAAGAACGTTCGCCGCGAGAAGATTGTTCAACCACAACAGGAACTAAAGCATTTTCAATTGTTGGAACATACATACGTTATTTATTCCTAAATTTTTTGTGACTTAACCTATGGCAACAATATGCGGGATAATTTCTCAAATTGCAAAAGGTTCGCACTGAAATATTATATTATTTATACCTAAGTACTTAAGACGTACTCAAATTAACCATATACCTAAAAATGAAAAAGGCGCCTAAAGCGCCTTTTCCTGACTTCTCAAAAGATTAGCCCATACGGCGAGCTTGTTGTTCTTTCAATAAATCTTCATAAGATACTGCTTTGTCAGTCACTTTAGCAGAAGCTAAGATGTGATCAACAACTTGATCTTCTAACACAACAGCTTCAATTTGAGCGCGTTGTTGAGCATCATTTTTGAAGTATTCAATCACTTCAGTTGGATCTTCATAAGAAGAAGCCATGTCGTCGATGTAAGCATCAACACGTGCTTGGTCAACTTCAAGTTTAGCATCAGCTAATACTTTGCTTACCAATACGCCAAGCTTAACAGAACGTTCTGCTTGTTCTTTGAACAATTCGTCAGGAAGCATGCTCTTGTCAAAAGATTGCGCGCCTGCACCACCAAATTGTTGAGTGAACTGTTGAACCATTTGTTGACGTTGACGGTCAATTTCTTGAGCAACCATTGCAGCTGGAACTTCAATTTCGTTAGCAGCAACAAGAGCATCAAATGCAGCTTGTTTAACTTGGTTACGTAAACCATTGCGAACTTCACGTTCCATGTTTTTACGAACGTCAGCTTTTAATTTTTCAATGCCTTCTTCTTCAGAAACACCGAAGATTTTTAAGAATTCAGCATCAATCTCTGGAAGTTTAGGCTTTTCAACTTGCTTCACAGTGATTTTGAACTGAGCTGCTTTACCCGCTAAGTTTTCAGCTTGGTAATCTTCAGGGAAAGTTACATCAATAACTTTCTCTTCACCAGCTTTCATGCCAATGATGCCGTCTTCGAAGCCAGGAATCATACGGCCTGAACCTAACACAAGTTTAAAGTCTTCAGCAGAACCGCCTTCGAACTTCTCACCGTCGATAGAACCTTCGAAGTCAAAAGTCACTTGCATGTCTTTTTTCGCCATACCCTTGGTTACAGCCCAAGTTTGACGTTGCTTTTGCAAGTTTTCGATCATGGTGTCAACGTCAGCGTCTTTAATTTCAGCTGTTTTACGTTCAACTTCCAAACCATCAAATGTTTTTACTTCAACTTCAGGATAAACTTCTACAGTTGCTTCAAAAACTAAAGCATCTTCTTTATGTTCAACTTTCTCAATGTTCGGCATACCTACCGCATTGATTTTTTCTTGTTGAATTGCTTCAAATACGCTGTCACGAATGATGTCATTCACAACTTCTTGATAAATACTTGCACCGTATTCGCGGCGAACAACGTTTGCAGGTACTTTGCCCGGACGGAAGCCGTTGATCTTCACAGTTTTGGCAGTGCGCTTCAAACGAGCTTCAAATTGCTCGTTAATACGGCTCGTCGGTACAGAAACATTTAAACGACGGGCAACGCCCGAAACCGCTTCAGTCGTTACTTGCATGGCTTCCTCGATAAAAATTAGTTAGTAGGAACAGTTTTTAAAAAAGTGCTGTATTATATGACAACTTTCAAGATATACAAAATTAACCGATCAGATCATAAAATTGAAGGACGTATTTTTAGGAAATTTCACAGTAATTTTATGATTTTTTAATTTTTTTTAATGCAACGTTAAGCAAAAGTAACTTTTTAACTATTAGACTTCCTTCATAAATCATTTTTCAATCAATTTAATTGTTTATCTTTCAC
>OJXO01000310.1_pt1 | contig 10645 bp, 9 predicted proteins | sample 1600721 | NCBI WGS metagenome assembly OJXO01 (sample SAMN04436634, study PRJEB24849) | human gut metagenome | biome: human gut; feature: NICU; material: stool | host: Homo sapiens | place: USA: Saint Louis, MO | collected 2010-01-30
ACAAATTTTAAAAACTCAAGCGCTCACGGAAAACCCATTTCAAGTTAATTTTTTCTGTCATCAATCGACTGAGCTTAATGTAGAAAAAGCAAAACAATGGCTTGATTACCTACGTCCTCATTTTGAAAAATTCGGTGCTCAACCGCCCCAAGAATTACACTGTATCTATCCAAGTTTTTTAGACAATGATGATTTTTTAAATGTTGTATTAGAAACTAAGCCAAAAGCAGTAAGTTTTCACTTTGGTATTCCACATCCGCATCAAATTAAAGCTTTAAAAGAGGCTGGTATTTTGACTATGGTTTCGGCAACTAATTTGATCGAAGCTCAAGCTATTGAGGCAGCGGGCATCGATATTATTATTGCCCAAGGGATTGAGGCAGGCGGACATAGGGGTATTTTCAACCAAACTTTTGATGGGGCAATTAAAACTAGTGACTTGGTTCAACTGATTGTGCAGCACTGTACACTTCCAGTTGTAGCCGCAGGTGGCATAATGACTGGCTTACAAGCCAAACATATGTTGGGCTTAGGTGCAGCCGCAGTCCAATTAGGGACAGCATTTGTTCAATGCCAAACTTCAAATGCTTCTGCCGAATATCGCAAAGCCCTATTTAGTAAACCTGTAACACAGATTAGTGCCAGTCTTTCTGGGCGCCCTGCTCGGGGGATACTCAACCATTGGCATACAAAAATTGATTCACCTACCCGCCCTGTACAACCTGAATATCCTTATACCTATGATTTAGCAAAGCAACTAAATGCTCTTGCAAGCAAACACCAAGATTACGGTTTTGGTGCTTTTTGGGCAGGAAGTAACGTTGCACAAATACGTGAACTTGAAGCACCTGATCTGGTTAATCAACTGGTCGTTGAAATGCTAGACAGTGAATAGATAAAAATTCCAAGCAACCAGTCTCTATACTGGTTGCTTTATTTTAGTGAGTATCTAATAAATTAACCTGTTCAACCTGAACATCGCTCATCAAATTACCTTCAGCAAGCAATTGATTAAAATAGCTCTCAACAACTAAAGCTTGTTCAGCAGTCGTTTCAACTTTATACATATTTTGTCGAAACTCATTACTTGAGCGTAAACCTTTGGTGTACCAAGCAATATGCTTACGGGCAATACGACAACCGGAGTATTCACCATAAAACTGATATAACTCAGACAAATGCCCTAAAAGCACTTCTTTAACTTCTTCAATATTCGGAGCAGCAAGGTGTTCACCAGTTTTTAAGTAATGGGCAATTTCACGAAAAATCCACGGTCGACCTTGTGCAGCCCGCCCAATCATAATTGCATCTGCCCCAGTATAGTCCAGTACATATTTTGCTTTTTCAGGACTATCAATATCACCATTAGCAATCACAGGAATATGGATTAATTCTTTAACATGCTTAATCAATTCATAACGGGCGGTATTTAAATACATATCTTCACGCGTACGGCCGTGTAGTGCTAATGCAGCGATGCCAGCCTCTTCGGCACGCTTAGCCACCCGTAGAATATTCTCTTGGCCATTTAAAAATCCCAAACGGGTTTTTAAAGTTACCGGAACATCAACTGCTGCAACGACTGCATCTAATATTCGAGCTACCAAATCTTCATCTTGTAATAATGCTGAACCCGCTAATTTATTACATACTTTCTTTGCAGGACATCCCATATTGATATCAACAATTTGCGCGCCATTTGCGACTTGGTAACGAGCCGCTTCAGCCAACTGTACTGGATCAGAACCTGCAATCTGTGCAGAAATTGGAGCTAACTCTCCATCAAAATTAGCACGATAAAGACTTTTTTTAGTCATACGTAAAGTCTTGTCAGCAGTCATCATTTCACTGACTGCATGACCCGCACCAAAATACTTGCACAGCGTTCTAAATGGACGGTCAGTTACACCGGCCATAGGGGCAACAATTAAATTATTTGACAGTTGATAGGGACCAATATACATATATATTCATACAATTGATGATCGGCATAGTATACTTCATCCGCTTGATCAGCTCATCTTTTTATGCAGGTGTCCTCCTCTCCATGAACAAACCGTTGTCTTCCCGTTTTTTATTTAAATCATTCGGTATGGTTGCCGTATGCATGAGTTTAGCTGCTTGTGGAGATAAAGCCTGGTGGTCAAATAATGATGAGCCTGAATTAGAAAGCCAGCAAATCAAACGTCTCATTCCATCTCGTGTGCATGACCGTGAGTCATGGGCTAAAGATATTGATGACATTATGAAAGACTTAGACATTCCTAAAACCAAACAAAATGTCTGTAGTATTGTGGCGGTCGTTGATCAGGAATCCAATTTTGTCGCCAATCCGCAAGTGCCAGGATTAGGACAAAAAGCAGTTGAGGAAGTCAGTACACGTTTAAATGAAAAATTTGAAGATAAGCTTGGCAAAACCATTGGTGGAACAATTGCAGGTTACTTTGAAGAAGTACTAAGAACCCAACCCTCTCCTGACAATAACTATATGAGTCAGATGCGTAAAGTTAAAACCGAGAAAGACCTTGATTTACTTTACCGAGAAATTTTCGATTTTATGGCTAAACACTATCATGTAAGTGCTTTGACTGGCGCAGCTAAATTAGTTGGACAAGATATTGGCGAAAAAATGAATCCGATCACTACACTGGGTTCAATGCAAGTTCATATTAACTATGCCAAAGCAAACAAACGCTCGAGTATGAATACTGCTGCACTACGTGATGACTTATATACCGAGTATGGCGGCCTTTATTATGGAATTCACCGTTTAATGGTTTATCCGGCAGATTATGATAAAGCCATTTATCGTTTTGCAGATTACAACTCTGGTATGTACTCTAGTCGTAATGCAGCTTTTCAAAAAATGCTAAAAGAACTCACCGACAAGGATATAAGTCTTGATGGCGATCTACTCCTTTACACAAAAGATGGTGATCCACGCGCAACTCAAAGCGAGTCAGAAAAAGAACTAATTACTGTATTTGCTAGTAATAATGTTTTAGTTACACCAAGACAGATTCGTGATGATCTAAAATTAGAAAAAGAGAAAAAGTTTGAGAGTACTCAAACTTATATTGCGCTGACTAAACTTTATAAATCAAAAACTGGCAAAGAGCCGCTCTATGCAATTATGCCGCAAGTGGTGATTTCTGGGCCTAAACTAAGTCGTGACTATAATACTAACTGGTATGCAACCCGCGTAAACGGACGATATGAAACATGTATGCAACGAGCGAAACGAATAAGACTATAAAAAATCTCGCCCTGTTCGATTTTGATGGAACCTTGTGCAGTAAAGACAGTTTTACAGGGTTCATCTTTTATGCGTTGTCTAAACGCCATATTGTGAAGCAAGGCTTGAAAATCCTGCCATGGATTCAAGCCTATTATCTTAACTTTTATCCAGCCCATGCGATGCGTGCTAAGCTATTTCGTAGCATGTTCAGAGATACTCCTGCAATTGAATTGCAAAGACTAGGCGAAGAATACGCACAAGAACTCGTCTCGGCACTTTCACCTGAAATTTTTGCACAATTACAGCAACACCAGCTATTAGGTGATCAGGTGGTATTAGTTTCTGCTTCCATTGATATCTATCTTGCTCCACTTTGCAAATTACTAGGTATCGAATTAATTTGTACTGAAACTCAAGTCAAAAATGGCATGATGACAGGTTACTACTCAACTCCGGATTGTAGTAGTGAGCAAAAGAAGTTAAGAATACATGAGCAATATCCTCTAAAACATTATCAGCGAATCTATGCGTATGGAAATAGCTCAGAAGATTTAGACATGCTTAGTCTTGCTACACATCCTTTTATGGTCGGTGAAGATCGAATCTTGCCCTCATTAACCCCACAAAAAAAGCTCGCATGATGCGAGCTTTTTTAATTTAGAACAACTTAGTAAATTGCCATATGATCGCGATGAATCATTTCTAATGAACGGGCTTCACCAAGTACTTGGTAAACTTTGTCTGAAGAAAGACCTTTAATAATTTCAGCAGAACGAGAACTAAAATTTACTCGCCCAACCGCAACACGTTTACCTTGTTTATCGACACATTCAACCACATCACCACGATCAAAATGTCCTTCAACAGTTTTTACCCCAACAGGCAATAAACTGCGATGTTTCAATTTAATCGCTTCAACTGCGCCATCATCAATTACAAGACGACCCGCTGTTTGTAAATGTGCAGCAAGCCATTGCTGATGCGCTGTCATACGGTCTTTATCAGTCGTAAACAACGTACCTAACATCTCACCAGCCATCACTCGTGACAACACATTGTCGCTTTCACCACTAGCGATCAGTGTTGGACAACCTGACTTGGCAGCTAAACGTGCAGCACGAACTTTAGTGACCATGCCACCTCGTCCAAGAAGCCCACCACCTCCAGCCATTTCAAATAAGACATCGTCCATGGCACGCACAGTTGATAACAACTTTGCATCTGGGTTATGGCGTGGGTCTGAGTCAAACATGCCTTGCTGATCTGTTAAAATAATTAATAAATCAGCATGTACTTGACCAGCAACCATAGCTGCTAGTGTATCGTTATCACCAAAACGAATCTCATCGGTAGATACAGTATCGTTTTCATTAATGACCGGAATAACACGCCAATCAATCAAGTTCTGCAATGCATCACATGAATTTAAGTAACGACGGCGGTCTGCCAAATCATCATGTGTTAACAACACCTGAGCAGTTCGGATACTATGATTTTCAAGCACACTAGACCAAGTATGAATTAGGCCCATCTGCCCAATTGCGGCGCATGCTTGAAGACTGGGTAGATCGGTGGGTCGACTCGCAAGCTTCATACGAACCATACCTTCTGCCACAGCTCCTGAAGACACTAAAATAATTTCGTGTCCAGCATTGTGTAAATCTGCAATCTGTTTCGCCCAATGCGAAATAGCGTCCAGATCTAGACCCTGCCCATTTGCCGTGAGTAAAGATGATCCGATTTTAACAACGATTCGTTTACACTCACTGAGCTTACGTTGCCCATCGACCACTTCTATCATGTTTTCCTCGGTTTTTTAGTCACGAACGTAGATGCTTTCTACATCACCATCGTCTTCATCGTCATCGAAGTCATCATCATCGTCCATCATGCTTTCAAGGCGTTGTGCCTTACGCATAGCACGATATGCTTCCTTCGCTGCAATGGTCTGTTCACGTGTTTCAGCTTCAAGCTGTTCACGGAATGCTCTTACTTCTGCTGCGTACTCAGGATCTTCAACTTCACGTTCACGTTGTTGTTCAATCTGATCCATGAGGTAATAAACAACTTCTTTGGTTCCTTCTTCGAGTAAACCCGAGGTCTTAAAGACAGGACCTGTCCATTGCAACTCATCTAGAATATGCTGACACCATTCTTCACGGCTTTCTTCAGCAATCTGATCAAGTTTATTAAGTACTAATACAATTGGTAACTTCGCCAAAGTAGGAGAAAACTTGGCAAGTTCATTCATAATTGCTTTAGCATTATGGGCCGGGTCTGAACCATCAATTGGTTGTACATCAATAATGTGCAAAAGAATACGTGTACGTGCTAAATGCTTAAGGAAACGAATACCTAAACCTGCACCTTCTGCTGCACCCTCAATAAGTCCCGGAATATCTGCCATCACAAACGAGCGGTGACGGTCAGCATCTACTACACCTAGGTTAGGAACCATAGTGGTAAATGGATAATCTGCTACTTTTGGTTTCGCGGCACTTACTGCACGAATAAATGTTGATTTACCAGCATTTGGCATACCTAATAAGCCAACATCTGCCAATACTTTCAACTCAAGGCGAATTTCACGGAACTCACCTTTTGTACCTGTCGTACATTTACGTGGAGCACGGTTGGTTGATGATTTAAAGTGAGTATTTCCTAAACCACCTTCACCACCGCTTGCAACCATTACTCTTTGGCCGTCTTCTACCAGATCGCCAATAATATCGCCTGAATCTGTATCAACAATTGTTGTACCAACGGGTACTTTTAAAACCACATCTTCACCACCACGTCCGGTACAGTTAGCACCTGCACCGTTTTTACCACGCTCAGCGCGGAATTTACGGGTGTAACGGTAATCGACTAGGGTACTTGTATCATCATCTGCTTGAATATAGATACTTCCACCACGTCCGCCATCACCACCATCTGGGCCACCAAATGGTACAAATTTTTCACGGCGAAAACTGGCTACGCCATTGCCACCGTCGCCAGCCTCTACGGTAATGACTGCTTCATCAACAAAGCGCATTTGCCAATCCTCTAAAAACTCTAAAACCGCCTATTCTGCCATATTTTCAGAAAATTCTCGAATAGAAAATCGAGAGAATTCTACTTTCCTGCTGCTTATTTTATTTCTTTTTATCAGGATATAAACCTACAGCAAGTCATGGTCTATTTTTATTGATTAATTACCTAAGGATGAACATTACGTAAAGGTAAATCCATCTTCATGTCCAAATTAGCTTTAGTGTGCTGAACAGAGTTATACATAATGGCATTAAAGCTTGAGATATTCCCCATTTCCATTGCATCGTTAACGTTCAAACTTGGATTAAACTGATGTTTAATTGGCAAATTTATAGATTCGTCAAACTCAAAATAAACCGGACCATTAAAAGCAATTTTAACCGGAATGGTATAACTACGTTTTAACTGAAATGGAATATCAAGTTTAATCGGGGGATTTAATTTTAATGGAAACCTTGGTAATAACTTATTTTTGTAAATTAAATCAGTGGTTGTTTCTAAAGGCATCACCTGATCGACTTTTAATGTTGTCGCATAATCAACACTTACCGTAATTGGAGTCTCTACCTCAAACTCTAAATCAGCCAAGTATCTTCCTTTTAATGGAACTGAAATCTGACGGTCAATATCAATAGATGTGTCTAATTTACCTATCGATTGGACCTGCAAATTATTACCAACATGTATTTTAGTTTCTAATGATTCTGGTAGACGAATATCCGACTCATGTGCTGAAACTACAACTGAAGCCTGTATGTTTAAATAGAACCAAAATAAGATTGCCGTGAGTATCATAATCAGAAAGAAACTGATTAATATACTTTTTAATGAGCCAAACATAAGCCATTCACCTATTTTGTCTGGTTCTGAACAGGTGAAGAGTTATCTTCGCCAGATTTAACGCGATTCAGGCTCATGCTCGATAGTGGTATTTTTAACTCACCATGCTCGATTTTAACTGGCAAGGTATTTTTTACATCTACCGACGCATTTAAAGCTGTTTTCACCGGGACATTCAAACTTCCCTGAATTGGAATATTTGTTTTTAATTGAGCATTTAATGGAATATGAAGATTTTCTTTTAAGACCGTTTTTACTGGCGCATCAAACTTCAAATGAACTTTTTGATCGAGTGGAACTTGTATATCAATAGGTACATCCAACTGTAAAGGAATATTACCTTTTAATGGCAAAGTAATATCTTTACCAAGCACTCTCACCTGAACTTTCGTGTCAATTGGCAAACTTTGGTCAACTTTTAAAGTTTCTTTAACTGGAATAACCGTACTAATCGGCACCATATTATCGAAATAGACACGTGGTGTTAAAGTCTGCGTCAAAGGAATATTTAACTTCTCATTAATAGGAATATTAGCATTCACTCGCCCTTTTACATCGACATTTAAAGCATCTTTTACTTTAACTTGTACCTGTAATGGCTCTTGTAAATCGATCGCTACTGCTTGGTTTTTCAACGGAATATAAATATTAAAATGTTTAAACACCCAAATAGCGATAAGTACACCACATATATTCGCGATGATAATAAAAAAGAAGACGATCAATAATCTTTTAAACTGCTGCAATTCCAATCCCTTACTATTTCTTTTTGTTCCTTAAACCGTATTCTCATTTATTTCTAAAAAATAATCAGCATATATTTTGTACGGTTGTAAAAAAACCCAGTCTAAACTGGGTCTTTTTGTCACATTCTTTTATCTAACGTTAAAGCAGATTAAGCGTTAGTTTCTGCAGGAATTTTTTTATAGCTTACGCCACACATTTGCTCAGCAATACGTAATACTTGGCAGCTATAACCTACTTCATTATCGTACCAAACATATGCAGTTAAGCGGTTACCAGAAGTAATCGTTGCTTGAGCATCATATACACCAGCAGTACGAGAACCGATAAAGTCGCTTGATACCACTTCTGTAGAGTTGGTATAACCGATTTGACCTTGAAGGTTAGAGTTGATCGAAATTTGACGAATGTATTCGTTCACTTCTTCACGATCAACTTCTTTATCAAGCGTTAAGTTTAAAATCGCAAGAGATACGTTTGGTGTTGGAACACGTACAGAGTTACCAGTTAACTTACCTTTTAACGCAGGCAATGCTTTAGCAACAGCTTTAGCAGCACCAGTTTCAGTAATAACCATGTTCAATGTAGCAGCACGACCACGACGATCAGCTTTGTGGTAGTTATCGATTAAGTTCTGGTCATTTGTAAATGAGTGAACTGTCTCAACGTGACCATTAAGAACTTTATATTTGTCATCCAATACTTTAAGAATTGGAGTGATCGCATTTGTTGTACAACTTGCAGCAGAGATGATTTTGTCTTCATCTAAAATGTCAGAGTTGTTTACACCAAATACAACGTTTTTCATTTCGCCTTTACTTGGTGCAGTTAATACAACACGTGCAACACCTGGGCATTTCAAGTGTCGGCTTAGGCCTTCAGCATCACGCCATTTACCAGTGTTGTCGATTAAAAGCGCGTTTTCAATACCGTATTGAGTATAGTCTACTTCGCTTGGGCTAGATGCATAGATTACTTTGATGAAGTTACCGTTAGCGATAATTGCTTCGTTTTCTTCATCAACAGAGATTGTACCTGCAAAAGTACCGTGAATAGAGTCACGACGAAGTAAAGAAGCACGTTTAGCCAAGTCACCGTCAGAAGACTTACGAACAACAATCGCTTTAAGGCTTAAACCACGACCTAAACCTGATTGGCTAATGATTAAACGAGCCAAGATACGGCCAATACGACCAAAACCGTAAAGAACTACATCTTTAGGTTGTTCAGAAGTTGCGCTACCTTTAATTGACTCAACAGCTTGAGCAACAAAAGCGTCAACATCACCGCCTTTTTCTTTATATTCAACTGCAAGTTTACCGATATCAACTTCTGCAGAACCGATATTTTCAACTTTTGCTAAAGCTTCTAAAATTGGGAAAGTATTTACTACAGAAAGCTCAACATCTACAACACGTGTACGACGGTGAGTTTTCAAAATTTGGATAACAGAACGGTTAATTAAAGAGCGACCGTAAACAGATACGACAATATTTTTTTCACGGTATAATTGACCGATTAATGCAATCATACGTTCCGCGATTTCTTCACGGTTTTTCCAACGGCCTTGGTGTTCAGCGTGCAGGGCGATGATAGTGTCTTTGCTCACAGATACGTCCTCTAATTAATTATATCTAGGCGTGATTTTTAAAACCCCGTAATTGTAATGGAATTATTGGCAAGAATGAATCAAAAGCTGACGTTAGTGGCTAGATTTTCCCAAAATTCATCATAAATTCATAAAATACCTATAATTATTTTTTATTATCTTATTGTTTAAAGCCGCTAAATTTTTGCTTTTTCTTACTTTTTAGATTTTGATGCTCTAATCGTGAGCATCATTTTTTAATCTTTTTTGATATTTTTCGATATTTAATTGCAAATTTTTGGCTTTTTGCTGCTGTTGGTAAAGATGAAAAGCCCCTTCTAAAACCAATACGAAAACGGCACACCAAATTGGAAGATAAGTAAACCATTCTTCTTTACCAATGCTTTCCCCTAGCACTAAAGATGCTAAAGCAAGTAACACCGGTTCAAGATATCCAAGCAGTCCAAACACAACCAAAGGTAAATAACGGCTTGCCAATATATAACATCCCAACCCTATAGCACTAAGCACACCTAAGCCCGCAATAACCAACCCGAGTGTCGGTTGATCGAGGAACTTACTATATGGCAATAACCCTGTATGTGTCAGATAGATTGCAACTGGCATAATAATCAGAAGGTCCCACCAAAAGCCCCCTAAATTATCCGTTTTAATTTTCTTACGTAACAAGAAATAAGCGGAATAACCTATAGCCACTAAAGCAGTTTCCCAAGCAATACTTCCTAGTCGAAAAATCTCATGCCCTACACCAATAATTGCAAGAACAATAGCGATCCACTGAAATTTCGATATTTTCTCTCCATATAAGACACTACCCGCTAAAACCAAAACAAGCGGTAACAGGAAATATCCCAAAGAAACTTGCAAACCACGTCCATGCATAGGCCCCCATAAAAACAGCCATAACTGCACCGAAGTCAAAACGGATGTTGTAATGAGTAATAGAAGTAAAGAAGGTTTCGCTAAAATACGTTGATATATATTTTTAATATGGCTTAAATCACCACTCCACCACATAAATAAAGTTAAAAATGGCAAAGTCGCAATAATACGCCATCCGAAAGTCTGTTCACTATCAAGCTGGCCGAGTAATTGGGTATAAAAATAAAGAACACCAAAAGTTAATGATGCCATGATAGACAAAATCACGCCCTTTAACATCACTAACCTCTTTATAC
>OJXO01000316.1_pt1 | contig 10454 bp, 12 predicted proteins | sample 1600721 | NCBI WGS metagenome assembly OJXO01 (sample SAMN04436634, study PRJEB24849) | human gut metagenome | biome: human gut; feature: NICU; material: stool | host: Homo sapiens | place: USA: Saint Louis, MO | collected 2010-01-30
GCGTCTTGAGCGCTGATTCATCGTTGGTGAACTGTACCCTGTTGCGGGTAGCTTTCCGCAGTTCATTGTTGAATGATTCAATCGAATTCTTCGTGTAAATGACCTTGCTGGCTGCTGGTGGGAACTGCAGAAACGGTACGAAACGCTGCCAAGCATCCCGCCAGACATTGACTGAGCGTGGATACTTTTCTGCCAATTCAGAGGCTTCAAGTTCGTCTAAAGCAGCCTGAGCTGTGGGCTCGTCTCTAGCGGTTTAATCTTTTTCAACGCGGCCGATACACCCCGACGATCCCCGTTGGCTACCCATCGGTTAGCTGCGCGAATCAGGTGCACGATAAAGGTTTGGGCCATAGAGTTTGGCTAGGTTGCCTCGACTGCTTCAGGTAGGCCTTTCAGCCCGTCACAGCAGACGATAAAGACGTCTTTGACACCACGATTGGAAAGATTGGCGCATACCTGCGCCCAAAATGAAGCGCCTTCTTCCTTGGCGATCCACAATCCTAAAATGTGTTTGATACCGTCTAGGTCTACACCGATTGCCACGTACGCGGACTTACTGACTTCCCAGCCGCCGTCGCGGACTTTAATGCGCCGCGCATCCAGAAACTCCACGGGGGTAAAACTCATCTAACTGGCGGTTTTGCCAGACCATGACCTCATCGAGGACGGCGTCAGTAACCGCAGAAATCGTCTCATGGGAAATATCAACACGCATCGCCGTTGCCATATGGTGCTGGATGTCCCTAATTGTCATCCCACCGGCGTACAAGCTAACGGTCATGTCATCGACATCGGTCAATCTCCTCGAGCCTTTAGGGACCATAGTCAGCAAGAATGTGCCAGCCCTATCCCTCGGCACATCAACGGTAACTGGCCCGTAGTTAGAATCCACGGTCTTTGGATACGACCCGTTGCGGTGATTGTCTGTTCTAGCTGCAGCTTTAGCGCTCCTGTCGCCAGACTCGTAGCCCAGGTGGGCATCCATTTCAGCGTTGAGTCCCCTGGTAATCGAGGCTTGCAACATGCCGCGAACCAGGTCGTTGGCATCCGTTGTAGACGTGCCTAGGTCATCAATCAGCTTCGCGATTTCAGGGTTAGCAAGAAGCTTCTTTTCAATCGCATCAATCTTGGCCTTATCAGCCGGATCTCGTCTCGCCACAGTAGTCATTCTGGTCCATCTCCTCATGCAGGTTAGGTACCCACACACAAACCATCAGACACTCTCTATTCCGAAGCCACTCCGGCGGCGTGGGCCGCGCACAACAAGGACCGCGATAAGCTGCAGGACATTAGCCGTGAGATGCTCGGCAGCGCCCTCGACTTGGTCATGGCCGCTGGCCACCCGTTCTACGATAATGACCACCAGAAGGTCGATACTCCTGACTATAGCTTCATGTACGAGGACGACTACGCCAAGCTTTCCGGAGGCGAGACCGACTGGAATTACTTCGAGTCCAACGATGACTTCAAGAAGATGGCGCAAGGTGACGTCAAGCCGTAGAAGAAGTATTGGGGTATCGCGCAGGTAGGTTCCACGTTGCAGAACTCCCGCTCGGGCGAGGCAAAGGCTCCGTACTCTGACCCGCTTAACGACGTCGTCGATCTCCCCACCATGACGACTGGCGCCCTCAATGCGCTGGGACAGGACGAGGATGGCTTTTCCATCATGATTGAGGGCGGTGCCATCGACTGGGCCGGCCACGGAAATAACCCAGTGCGCGATATCGAGGAGACTCAGGACTTTAATAAGTCGGTTGATGCTGCCATCAAGTAGGTAGAGGAGAACTCCTCGTGGGAGGACACTTTGCTCGTCGTGACCGCGGATCACGAAACCGGTTATCTATCCGGTGCGAATGAGGCAGCGACGGACGACAACCCTGATGCGGAAGACCGCTTTAACGCCATGGAAGGCGAAAAGGGCAAGGTCGCTCGGCACGGTTGGTACTCCGGGCAGCACACCAACCAATTGGTGCCATTCTTCTTCAAGGGCGCCGGCTCCGAGGACATCATGGCCCGTATCTCTGGGACCGATTTGGTCCGCGGTGACTACATTGACAACACCCTGGTAGCCAACTTGACCTTTGATGAGTGGTGGAACGATGGCACCGGCCAAGCAGACGACCCAGAGCAGCCAGAAGACGCTGCCAACCCGTCCGATGACGCCGGCAAGGAAGGCAGCAGCAAGGGCTTTGCCGCAGGTCTAGCTACAGGCCTAGGAATCTTGGGCGCTGTCGTTGGCGGACTCGGTTTCCTAGCCACGCAGATGGGTGTGCTCAATATTGACCTAAAGCCCATCTATGAGCAGCTAAAGCGCGTCGGCCTGCGCTAAACAAACGGAAGTAGGCCTAACGCCACGTTAAAGTCCTGCCCTCAGCTGCAGAAGCGGAGGGCAGGACTTTTCTTAGCTCTGGGAAATCGGAGTTGGTTGGATCTTCCAGACCTCGTTGGCATAGTCCGCGATGGTCCGGTCGGAAGAAAAGCGGCCAGAGTAGCAAATATTGAGCCACGCCTTCTTGGCCCAGGCAAGTTGGTCTGCCTCGTATTCGGCAGCCATGCGGTCACGGGTTTCGCGGTAGTCGGCAAAGTCGCCTAAGACGTAGTACTGGTCTTGTGCGTGTTCGCCGTAGCCGTCGAGAAGCGAGGCACGCAGATCGCTGAAGAGCCCGGCATTTTCGGAGCCCAAGGTGCCGTCGACAAGCGCATCCAGTACGCGGGCCAAGCCTGGCACGCTCTGGTAAAGCTCGCCCGGGTTGTACTCGGCGCGCAGCTGTGGCAATTCCTCATTGCGGGCGCCGAAGATATAAGCGTTGTCCTCGCCAACCGCCTCGACGATTTCTACGTTTGCTCCATCCATGGTGCCCAAGGTCAGGGCACCATTCATCATGAACTTCATATTGGACGTGCCGGAGGCTTCCTTGCCAGCCACAGAAATCTGCTCGGAGATATCAGCGGCTGGGATGATGTGCTCGGCGGGGGAGACGTTGTAATTCTCTACGAAGACGACGCGGATGATGTCCTTGGTGGCCGGGTCGTTATTGACCAGGTCTGCGATGGTGTTGATGAGCTTAATAATCGCCTTAGCGCGGTCGTAGCCCGGTGCGGCCTTGGCACCAAAGATGAAAGTACGCTTCGGCACAGTTTCGCCCTCGTCCTTGATGCGGAAGTAGAGGTCAAGGACGTAGAGGGCGTTCATCAGCTGGCGCTTGTACTCGTGCAGGCGCTTAATCTGCACGTCAAAGATGGAATCAGGGTCGATTTCAGCGCCTTGGTGGACGTTTACCCACTGCGCAAAGTCGCGCTTATTGGCCTGCTTGATGGCGATCAGTTCTCGTAGTAGGTCAGCATCGTCGGCCTTATCGGCGAGTCTGGCCAGCTGGGTGAGGTCAGTAACCCACGCATCGGAACCAGCCTGCTGGGTGAGCAGTTCTGCCAGGCGGGGGTTGCACATCTTCAGCCAGCGGCGCGGGGTGACGCCATTGGTCTTATTGTTGAATTTTTCTGGCCAGAGCTCATGCCATTCGGACAGCGTATCGGCCTTGATGATTTCGGTATGCAGGGCGGCGACACCGTTAATGGAGTAAGCGGCGTAGCAGGCGATCCAGGCCATGTGAACCTGTCCGTTGGACACCGGCGCCATGTAGTCAATGCGACCTTGATCCAGGCCGCGATGGGCCATATCTTCGCGGAAGCGGCGATCGATTTCTTCCACCAACTGCCAGATGCGCCAGAACAGCTTTTGGAAGATGGACACTTCCCAGCTCTCCAGTGCCTCTGCGAGCACGGTGTGGTTGGTGTAGGCGAAGGTCTCGGTGACGATCTTCCATGCCGCATCCCAGCTCAGACCATGGTCATCGAGCAATATGCGCAAGAGCTCTGGGATGGCGAGCACGGGGTGAGTGTCATTGAGCTGGATGGAGTTGTACTGCGCAAAACCGGTGAGGTCCTCGCCGTGCTGGGCAATGTAGTTATCCACCATGGTCTGCAGGGATGCGGAGACAAAGAAGTATTGTTGGCGAACGCGCAGTACCTTGCCCTCGTAGGTGGTGTCGTTGGGGTAGAGCACGCGGCAGATATCCATGACGCGCTCGCGATCGACAATGGCCTCCGTAAAACGCTGGGAGTTGAAGGCGTCGTAATCGAATTCAGCGATGGGTTCGGACTTCCACAGGCGTAGCGTGCCTACGTTATCGGTTCCATAGCCGGTGATAGGCATGTCATAGGGAATGGCGCGCACATCCATGTCATCGAAGTGGACACGGCGTTGCTCGGAGGCGCGGCGGATGATGAAGTCATAGCCGTTTTCCATCCATGCATCAGGCTGTTCCTTCTGGAAGCCATTCTCAAAGGACTGGCGGAAAAGGCCGTAACGGTAGAGCAGGCCATAACCGGTGACGGGGTAGTCCTGGGTGACAGCGGAATCGAGGAAGCAGGCGGCAAGGCGGCCGAGGCCACCGTTGCCGAGCGCGGCATCGTGCTCGGCGTCGAAGACATCGCTCAGCTCGTGATCGGCAGCGGTGGCCGCTGCCTTGGCATCGTCGACCAAGCCCAGGTTGGTGAGGTTATTGAGCAGCGCGCGGCCCTGCAGGAACTCCGCGGAGAAGTAGTGCTGCTGGCGGGTGGCAGCGTAAGCCGAACGGGTGCGCTCCCAATTATCGGCAATCTGCTCCATGACGGCGCCGGATAGGCCCGACCAGAACTTGCGGTAGGAAGCGCTGTGCGGGCTCACACCGGAGGCCGCACGAACATGGGAGGGAACGGTGGATTCGAAAACAGAGTGCCGTGGCTGGCTCATGTGAAACCTTAAGTTAGTGGGAAGTCACGAAACGTCTGCCAGCTTAATAGGATTGGCGCAGCCTTGCAGGGGGGAATAGGGAAAGGCGCGCCGGGTACCTAGGACTTAGCCAAGTAGGTCAATGCCGCACCATATGCTGCCCGGGTGGAGGCATATACGGTCGGGGCATAGTCCGGAAGGAAGGTCGCCTGGTGGTTGACAGGCGGATCCTCTAACTCATTTTCCGGAGTGCAACCGATGTGCCAGAAGACATAAGGTACGCCCCATGCTTGTGGTAGATAGCAAAAGTCCTCAGAGGCGGTAGAAGGGGAGGCGATGACCGAATCGGAGCCGAAGGCGGCATCGAAAACCTCGGCCACTGGTGCGTGGGCCGTAGCGTCGTTATCGGTGACCTCGCCGTGAGCGTAGTACTCAAAGGTCGGGTCCTGCTCGCTTCCGGACGCCACACACTCGGCCTTGACCATGCGCTCGAGGGAGGCATAGACCTTTTCCGCGAGTGCGGGATCGTAATAGCGCGTATTGAGCACGAGCTCGGCGGATTCGGGAATGATGTTGTTTTTATCGCCGGAGTGTAGCTCTCCTACAGAGATGACAAAAAACTCGTGTGGGGCAACTTCGCGGCCCACGATAGCTTGGAGGCGGGTGACGATCATGGCCGCGATATAGGTGGGGTCGATGGAGTTATGGGGCATGGAGGCGTGGGCCGATTTTCCAAAGACGCGAATGCGCAGGGAATCGCAGCCGGCCATGATGGGGCCGGCGGTGTGGCGCACAGTACCGGCGCGGCCGGGCATGATGTGTTGTCCTAGGCAAATATCGGGACGAGGCACACGCTCGATGAGGTTATCGGCCAACATGTCCTTAGCCCCCACGGAGGATTCTTCGGCTGGTTGGAAAAGGGCGAGGAAGGTGCCGGACCAGGAGCCCCGAGAGGCGTCGAGAAGCGCGCAGGCACCCAGCAGCGCCGTGGTGTGCATATCGTGCCCGCAGGCGTGCATCTTTCCATTAGTGGCGGAATAGGACACGCCGGTGGCTTCCTCGACAGGCAACCCATCGAAGTCTGCGCGCAGCAAAGCAGTGGGACCATCGCCGTTGCGGAAGATAGCGACCATGCCAAAGCCACCGATATTTTCCACTACCTCGCAGTCAAAATCGGCGAGCTTGGCGCGGATGCGAGCGGCGGTGCGCTCCTCTTCATGCGAAAGCTCGGGGTGGCGGTGCAGGTCTTCGTAAAAGTCCTGCTGCCACCCCAGATCGGCTTCTTGGGAAGTGACAAGCTGGGCGATGCGGGCTGAATCAGACATGGTTACACACCTTAGGGATTGGGTAGGGTTGGCGCTATGCCGGTTATTCAATTTGATGTTTTGGTTCCCAACGCGCAAGCAGAGGGCGTCGCGGAAATCTTTACCACCGCCACCGACAAGCTGGTGGAGAGCGGTTCGCTGTCCTCAGCTGACGTTACCCGCCCAGAGGCACCGCAGTTTCCAGAGGGGTTGGAGGAGCAGCTGCGGCAAAATTATCGCGACGAGCATGAGGACCGTGACCTTGAGGACGCGAGCGTGCACCGCTACGACATTGCGGTGGCGGGCGTGAGTGGCTCGGTCAACCAGCTGGGCATGGTGCTCTCGCGCCTTCTCACCCCGCACGCAGTGCTGCCCAAGGACCACGTATTGCTTGAAGACGAGCTGGCACATGAGCGGCCCGCTATCTTCCCGTGGTCACTGTCCATTCGGCCTTAGAGCTGCTTGACGATGTCCCCGGCGGCCGCCGCTAGCTGCTGGGCCAACGAGCCTTCTTGGCTAAGGGGAGCGCAGTAGGCATCGGTGTCGTGCTCGAAGGAGCCGGCGATAATGCCCACGGGAGTTCCGGCTTGTCGGGCGAGATCCGTGATGGTACCGACTGCCTTGCCGGTCAGAGACTGTTCATCAAAGCGGCCCTCGCCAGTAATGACGAGATCGGCAGCGGCGATCTTTTCCGGAAGGCCCAGTGCTGTGGCTACGTGCGTGCCGCCGGACAGGACGCGCACGTGTTCGTCTGAGCCCCAGAGGGTGCGCGAGAGCCAGGACAGGCCAATGGGAAGGCCACCCGCGGCGCCAAAATATTCGGAATCTGCATCGGTGTCGGTAACCTCGCAGGCTTGGAGCATGGCGCCGGCCAGCAGCGCTACTTGTTCGCCTTTAGCTCCCTTTTGGGGGCCGTACATAGTTGCCGCTTGCACTGGGGTAGCGCGGGTATCTGCCAGCAGTGTGAAGTCGAGCATGCCGGCCTTGATATTGAGCTGCGCGGTATCGATGTGGTCCAGTTGAACGAGGGGAGCGCCGCCCTTGGGCAGGGCATAGCCGCGGGCGTCGTGCGCGGCGGCGCCGAATGCGGTGAGGACGCCCATCCCGGCGTCAATGCTGGCGGTGCCGCCTAGTCCCAGCACGATCGAGGTAGCGCCTCGTGTTTCTGCGTCCGCGATCAGCACGCCGGTGCCATAGGAATCGGCGTGGAGCGGATCAAGGCTGTCCTGCACGGCTGGCAGCCCGGTGGCAGAGGCGACGTCAATGAACGCAGTGGTTCCGGCGAGAACATAGCTTGCCTGAGTCAAGCGGCCAATGGCGTCGGTAGTGGGCAGGGTAATGGTCTCGGCGGATTGTCCGCCGGCCGCTGCTGCCTGCGCAAGGACGGCAGCGGTGCCCTCGCCGCCATCGGCCATGGGCAGGGTGGTCACTGTGGCGTCGGGAAGCACCTGGCGCACCCCCATAGCAATGCTGGCTGCGGCCTCGGGCGCGGAGGCGGTGCCTTTAAACGAGTCTGGGGCGACGACAATATGCATGCCCGCAATTATAAAGCCCGTGTGCAATGGGGCACTGCGCGACTTAAGTTTCGAACGGTCTACAGAAAATATCTATCTTTATTGTGGCTGGTAAAAGGTGTTGTGTATCTCCCTAAACCCTCGAACCTGCTTGCATTATCGGTAGTGTGATAGGAAACTGGTATCTGTTCTTACAAGTCCACAGAATGGAATGCACACCATGTCAGTAGATAGCCAAATCTCTGAGTACTACGACAAATTGCTCAAGCGCAATGCGGGAGAACCAGAATTCCACCAAGCGGTTTCTGAGGTCCTGGATTCGCTGAAAATTGTCCTAGAAAAAGACCCGCAATACGCGGACTACGGACTGGTGGAGCGTCTGTGCGAGCCTGAGCGCCAGCTCATCTTCCGCGTGCCATGGATCGACGATAATGGCGAAATCCAGGTCAATCGCGGCTTCCGCGTTCAGTTCAACTCCGCGCTCGGCCCCTACAAGGGAGGTCTCCGATTCCACCCCTCGGTCAACCTGGGCATCATCAAGTTCCTCGGCTTTGAGCAGATCTTCAAAAACTCCCTTACCGGCCTGCCCATCGGCGGCGGCAAGGGCGGTTCTGACTTTGACCCCAAGGGCAAGTCCGAGGTAGAGGTCATGCGCTTTTGTCAGTCCTTTATGACGGAGCTGCACCGCCACATTGGCGAATATCGCGACGTGCCAGCCGGTGACATCGGCGTCGGCGGCCGCGAAGTCGGGTTCCTCTTTGGCCAGTACCGCCGCCTGACCACGCAGCACGAATCTGGCGTCCTTACCGGCAAGGGATTGACCTGGGGTGGTTCCCTGGTTCGTACTGAGGCCACGGGCTTTGGCACGGTCTACCTCACCAATGAGATGATGAAAACGCACGGCGAGTCTTTCGACGGCGCCAAGGTTATCGTCTCCGGTTCTGGTAATGTGGCCATCTACGCCGCAGCTAAGGCCCAAGAGCTCGGAGCCACCGTAGTGGCCATGTCAGATTCCTCCGGCTGCATCACCACCCCTAATGGCGTGGACATTGAACTGCTCAAGGACGTCAAAGAAACCCGCCGTGAACGCATTTCCACCTATGCCGAAGAAGCTGGAAACGGCGTGGAATTCCACCAGAGTGGAAACATCTGGGAAGTACAGGCAGACGTGGCTTTGCCGTGCGCAACGCAAAATGAGCTCGATGGTGAATCCGCAAAGAAGCTCGTCGATGGCGGCGTGCGCTACGTAGCCGAAGGCGCCAATATGCCGTCTACCCCAGAGGCGGTTCATGTCTTCCAAGAATCTAAGATCAACTTCGCGCCGGGCAAGGCCGCCAACGCTGGTGGCGTTGCTACCTCCGCGCTAGAAATGCAGCAAAACGCATCCCGTGACTCCTGGTCCTTTGAATACACCGATGATCGCCTCCATTCGATCATGTCCAATATCTTTAAAAACATCGATAGCACGGCTAAAGAATATGACCGTGAAGGCGATTACGTTGCCGGTGCAAATATTGCTGGCTTCAAGAAGGTAGCGGACGCCATGCTGGCACAGGGCGTCATTTAGTAGCTCGCTTTTACTTTTAAGCTCCCCTTCTGCACTGCCTTTGTGTAGTGGAGAAGGGGAGCTTGTGGCTTTTTAGAAGCGCCATTAATTCCGTGCGCGGGCCGATAGTTGGAGATGATCGGCTCTGGAAGTGAAATCTGCAGTATACACTCGGTGCGTGGCCTCCACGTCTGGCACGTGAGGGCATGTAAAATTCGCAGCATGTACCGTGTCTTTGAGTCCCTAGATGAACTAGTCCAGCACTTGGAAGAGGCCCATAGCCTCCCCATGACCTCTAATTGCATGGTTCCGCGCCATGAAATGCTCGCGCTTCTCGACGACCTCCGAAACGCCCTGCCCGTTGAAATTGATGACGCGCAGGATGTCTTGGATAAGCAGGATGAAATCCTCCACGGCGCCGAAGAGCGTGCGGACCAGACCATCAATGACGCTAATGCGCAGGCCGACGACATCGTGGGCCATGCTCGCGAGGAGGCGGATGCCACGGTCTCCCACGCAGAACAGCATGCCGCCAAGCTAGTGGCTGATGCTGAAGCTCGCGCTCAGTCCATGGTGGAACAGGCCCGCGCGGAGGCTGATCGCACCATTGCTCAGGCCAATGATGAATATGAACGTTCCGTGGCAGAAGGTCGTGCTGAGCAAGAGCGTATGGTTTCGGAATCGGAAGTTGTCCGCCGCGCTGATGAGGAAGCACACCGCATTGTGGAGTCCGCCCACACCGAGTCCAACCGTCTGCGCAGTGAATGTGATGAGTTTGTAGACGGCAAGCTAAGTGAATTTGAAACCACCCTCAATGGGCTGCTGCGCACCGTAAGCTCTGATCGCTCTGCACTGCGCGGCGGTGCCGGCGTCCGTTCCCGTGGCGGCGACTACCAGCCCACGGGTCGTGCCGGTGGCGTTGCGGGAGGCCCCCGTTACGCAGAAGGCGAGGCATACGAGCGTCGCTATAACGAGCGCTAAACCTTTAAATTCTTTCTGCCCTTAAGCTTCATTTCCTGGATGGAACTGGGCTCTGGAGCTTGAGGGGTGAGGGATGGTTTGGTCCCTTATATCAGGCACGGCTAAAGGCTCTGGTGGGTGGGCAGACGGTTTGTCGTACACCGTCTGCCCACCCACCAGAGCCTTAATGTTTTCCTACCAGCGCGGGTAGTTCAGGAGGTTGTGCGGGAGCGCGGCAGTGTGGTGGGCACTGCCGTATTTGCTGCATGGGGAGTAGCTGTTAACGGCGTGTGTGTGGACGTGGTGAAGCGTCCTGGGTTTAGTTCCGCTTCTTTTACGGCCCTGTGTTGATGGGCTGG
>OJXO01000328.1_pt1 | contig 10051 bp, 8 predicted proteins | sample 1600721 | NCBI WGS metagenome assembly OJXO01 (sample SAMN04436634, study PRJEB24849) | human gut metagenome | biome: human gut; feature: NICU; material: stool | host: Homo sapiens | place: USA: Saint Louis, MO | collected 2010-01-30
ATGGACATTCACAATTCATGCCAGAGTGTTTTGTTTACGTAACTAACTTGCTTTTTTTTTACTCAATACGAAATATTCTTTCACATTTTTAGCGCTCAAGTAGCGCTTTAATTTTACAGTAGACGCACATAAACGGACGTTATATTTCATATTGTTAAGATAGGCGTAATAGATTGTTAAGTTAATTGATGTAATCCCAAGCACGGCTTAGCATGTGTCCTAGCTTAATCATTCAGCCCTATATGTTCGATGTAGGTCAGAACGATTAGGTTTGATTTATTTTTTAATGAATTTAAGGATGCCATAAAATGAAATTAGCTAAAACTTTACTCGCTACTACCCTAGCTTTAACTGCTGCTTCAACTTTCGCTGCTTCTAAGCATGACCAAGCACATAACACTGCTGGTGAAGAAAAAGTTGTTGTTTCAACTCAAGAGCAAGCAAACACTGCAAATGCTGCTTCTGACGCTGTAGGTTCTGCTTCTGAAGCTGCTCCTGCAACTCGTTAATTATCTCTGCACTCTCCTCCAAGCTCAGAGATAATTTTACTGAAACGAAACAGGACGTTAAATTTCGGTGAAGAAAAAAGATCGAACCATGCTGCGGTTCGATCTTTTTTTTAAGAAGTTTTCTTATACATGCTGCAAGAAGGGTTATGATTCTCTTGTAGGCGCAACACCTTACGATGTTCAGCCGCTTCAAATCGGCAACGTTTCCACTCGGTATCTAAATTTAATTTAGGCACTTCGCGTGGTTTACCATGCTCATCAACCGCAACCATCGTGAAATAACAGCTATTGGTATGACGAACGGTACGCTTTTGAATATTTTGAGCTTCCACACGGATACCCACTTCCATTGAAGTACTTCCCACATGGTTCACACTCGCTAAAAATGTAACGAGTTCGCCTACATAAATAGGTTCTTTAAAATTTACTTTGTCTACAGACAACGTTACGACATAGCTGCCTGAATAACGACTCGCACAAGCATAGGCCACTTGGTCTAGCAACTTTAGAATTGTTCCACCATGAACATTACCTGAAAAATTTGCCATGTCCGGTGTCATTAAAACTGACATGGTTAATTCTGACTGATCGTCAGTTACGGTTGTCATTTCATCTAATGTAGGCATGACTCAACTCTGTCTCAAACAAGCTCAGAAAACATTATGGTTGATAATTCACAAAAAAAACATGCTTAAATCCACAACATAGCATCGTATTTTTTAATATTGTTAATTCTTTTTTTGAACGAATATTTTTTAAACTATTATTTTTAATAATTTTTTAGCTTTTCTTAAATAAACAGTTATTGAGCGGTCAAAAATAATCAAAAGATGCTATGCCATTTTGTTCCATTTTAAATGACACAGCATCGTTTTATATGAGGTTCGCTATACTTTATGGATCAGTCCGGTAACGCCATTAATAATCATATCAACAGCAATCGTACCGATTAATAAAGCAGATAAACGCCCGACAATATCGAAATAACGATCGATGTATTTTGCATGTTTGTACCGCAAATGATCATGTGAAAATTTCATCAAGATCAAAATACTGCATGTTAAAAACATGGTAAACCCGATCACAAGTGCCGCAGCACCAATCGACATTTCAATACCTGTCACCACAGCTGCACTAATAGTACCCGGCCCAATCATAAAAGGCATGGCGATAGTGCCGGCTAAATGTTCAGGTGCGCCGCGCATTTCACCAATGGTATCTGCACCCTGAAACACATAGCGGTAACCAATCACCAAAAAGATAAGACCACCAAAAATCTGGAAAGCTTCAAAGCGTACATTCAGGTATTTACTAAAGATTGCTTCACCGCCCCATGCAAACAGCATAAAGACGATATAAGCAATCAAGCTCCCCTGAATTAAGGCTTTGTTAAATACCTTGGTTTCTGAATGGCGGATGAGGCCAATCATATAAATGCTCATTAAAAAAGGATTGAGCAAAGAGAAAAATAAAGCAAAAGAATGCAGATATGGTGAAACCATGCATATTCCCCTTAAGCTTGTGGATCTGGGAATAATGGACGGTTCCCAGGGCTAATACGATTAATATGCAAGAACGTCATATGTCTTTCATATTTATCTAAAATGTCATTAATAACCTGTTCTTTACTGTAACCCACAAGGTCGTTGTCTTGAGAACCTTCATAAAGATAGGTTTCGAGACGGTAATAGAACTGTTTGCCTCGTTTTACACGCTGACTAAAGTTAGGTGCGCTATAACGAACAGGCCAAATCTGATAAACGAAGTTTTGCTCTTCTTCCAAATGAATAGTGATATCCAGGTGATATAGCGCTTCTTCATCTTCAAGTGCTGTTTGCTGCACATCTACGTTCATACCTTGCTTAATGAGTTCATCGGCAACAGCTTGAACGGCAGGTTTGCAAACGGTATCGAGCATCCGTCTGGTTTCAGTCGTTCCCGGATGATGCATAACCCGAGTCAAACGCTGTTTCCAATTGAGAATATCGACGTTACCCACCACAGGTGCCGCGTTCATACTTCGACTGGCATGCCTGTAGTCTTCAAGTCTGAGCGACTTATAAAGCCCCGCCATGACAAGGAACATCACGAAACTAAACGGCAGTCCCATAATAATGGTTGCATTCTGCAAAGCGGTAATCCCGTTGGTCATCAGCATAGCGAGCGTTAATAACCCAATGGCAATTGCCCAGAACACGCTTAACCAACGCGGTGCATCATTATCAATATGGGTAAGCTTGGTCGTGAAGTTACCTAAAACCAATGCACCCGAATCAGCAGAAGTCACATAGAATAAAAGGCCCGTCACTGTTGCGACTGAAGCAATAAAGGTAAAACCCGGGTACTGCGCTAACAGGTCATAAAAACCATGTGCCGGATTAGATAATACCGTTGCAGCTAAAGTCTGGTTGCCTTCAAAAATAACACTGTGCAATGCACTATTACCAAAAATGGATAACCAGGTTAAGGTAAATAACAGAGGAATAATTAAAGTCCCGCACACAAACTCACGAATAGTACGGCCTCTAGAAATACGGGCCAAAAACAAACCTACAAATGGCGACCAAGCAATCCACCATGCCCAGAAGAACAAAGTCCAACTGCTCATCCAATCTTTAGGTTGCTCAAAAGCAAAACTTTGTAAGGCTAAGGTTGGGAAGCGAGTTAAATAATCACCAATATTTTGTACCAGCGCATTGAGTAAAAACTCGGTATTGCCCAAGAACAAAATAAACAGTAAAAGACCAATCGATACATAAATATTGATTTCAGACAAAATCCGAAGGCCTTTATTCACCCCAGATGTCACTGAAATAATACTAATACCGACTGCAATGGCAATGAGCGCAAACTGCATCCAGATATTCTCTGGCAGTCCTAATAAAACATGTAAACCATAGTTCAGCTGTACCACGCCGATCCCGCAGGTAGTCGCAATACCAAAAATTGTCCCGATGACGGCAGCAGTATCTACACTATGGCCGATGGCCCCATTAATCCTATTCCCAAAAATTGGGTAAAGTGCAGAACGAATGGTCAGCGGCAAGTTATAGCGATAACTGAAATAACCAAGGGCCATACCAATCAAGGCATACATACACCATCCGGTCAAACCATAGTGAAACAGCGTCCACACCATACTTTGGCGTGCCGCTTCATAGGTCTGGCCTACGCCGACAGGCGGCTGCATATAATGAGATAATGGCTCAGCCACCGAGAAGAACATTAAATCGATACCAATACCTGCCGAAAACAGCATGGCAGACCAACTCAGTAAACTAAACTCAGGCTTTGAGTGTTTAGGGCCAAGTTTAATCTCACCATACCGTGAGCAGGCAATGAAAATTACAAACACCATATACAGCGTTGCAGCCAGTAAATAGTACCAGCCAAAGGTTGACGTTACCCACGCAAGGACGGTGTTAATGGTTCGATTTGCGAAATCGTTAAATAAAAAAGTAACGAGAGAAAAGATTAAAATGATTAGAGCTGAAATATAAAAAACCACACGGTTAAGCGGGTCTTTTTTAGATTTAGATAATGTTAAATCATCAACTGCTCTTGGATTATCTGTTGCCATACAATCCTCAAGGAATAGAAGAAAAATAAAATATTCAATTTAGTCTTTTCACTATTTAACAATAATGAAAAGACTGCTTTGAACGCAAAAAATATAAATAAATGTGATGAACCAAGGTTATAAAACCTCGGTCACTTTGTTCTGGTCACAATTCGATGGAATAGAAATGTCTTTTGAAATAGCTAACTGCTTTTTCGCAACATTCGGGTCAAAATCATCTTGCTTTAGGGCTTTGGCTAAACCAAACATATAAAGCAAAATAATGACTGAAAATGGTAAACCACATAACACCACTGCACTTTGCATGGAGTTAAAACTACCTGCTAATAATAAGCCGATACTTACAATGGTAATGACCACAGACCAAAAGATGCGTAACCAGATCGGTGAATCACTATCACTGGTGCCCCCTTTCGAGGACAAATTGGCGATCATTAGTGTACCAGACCCAACCGGTGTCAAAAATAAAACGAAACAAATTACAACAACAATCCCGGCAATATACGGATTAAACGGGAGATATTCGAGTAATTTGAATAATGACAACGCAGGGTCACTTAAAACCATATCACCTAAAACTTTCTGTTTTTGATTGAGAATTAAATGAATTGCAGTATTTCCAAAAATCGAGATCCAAGCCAAGGTAAAACCTAATGGAATGAGGCATACACCCAAAACCACTTCTCGAATAGTTCGGCCTTTGGAAATGCGGGCAATAAACATTCCTACAAAAGGTGCCCAAGCAATCCACCATGCCCAATAAAACACAGTCCATGAACCCAACCAGCCACTGGCTTTTTGATTGTATAAATACATATCAAAACTTTTACCCATAAAATTATTAAGGTAATCGCCCGTATTTTGCACAAGACCATTTAACAAATGGTTCGTCGGTCCTGTTAAAAATACAAATAAGAGTAAGGCATAGAGCAAACGTAAATTAATCCGTGATAACCATGCCAAGCCTTTTTCAATCCCGACCACTGTAGTGACTGTCGCCACAAACATCATGATTAAAACTGCAGTAATTAAAGTTGCAGAGTTATCGGGAATTTCAGGAATTAAATAACAAATGCCTGAAACCAATACCAAAGCACCAATACCTAAGTTGGTCACCAAAGAAATTACGGTTACTAAAATACCAAAGCCATCGACAAAATCACCTACCAGACCATGAACTCGCTCTCCAAAAATTGGATAGAGTGCCGAGCGTAGTGCGAGTGGTAAATCTTGTCTAAAGGCAAAATAACCTAATGTCACACCCAGCAAGGCATAAAGCACCCAGCCATGAATACCCCAGTGCAAAAAGCTATAGGTCATGGCATTGCGGGCAGCCTGAATAGTGCCTGCCTCACCTTCTGGCGGTCTTAGAAAATGGTCAACAGGTTCAGCAACACCATAATAAAGTAGCGCGATACCAATACCTGCCGAAAACAGCATTGAGGTCCAAGCCAAATAGCCAAACTCAGGTTTGTCGTGGTCTTTTCCTAAAGGAATCTGTCCCACTTTTGAGAAGGCAAGCCAAGCCACAAAGCCTAAACACAGCACAATCACCAACATGTAATACCACCCGAAAAAGTGGTTTACCTGCTCTTGCACATAGGTCAGCCAAAACTGACTTTTTTCTGGAAACAGCACAAATAATAGGCCAAAAATGCCGATACTGACTGCCGAACTCCAAAATACAAAACGATTTAACCGAATATGGTCTGAAGAATATCCATCACTTTTCAACACCATCTTATTGCTCCTTGCAATCGGTGTATTTTTTCCAAAATAACGTGATAAGTACCGGACTTATGCGCATCATCCTATCCGTAAGAACTTCTGATTCTATCTCTTCTACCCCGAAGTAAGATTCAAAAATTCATTGATTTTTACACATCATACTTGTTATTGATTGAACGTTCAATCAATAACAAGTATGATAAAAAAAGTGCTATGATGCTCTGCAAGTTAACATGCTGAATTTAAAGCACCCGTAAAAGTGCTGATGTGGACAATCATGACAAAACGCAGAGTAAAACCAGAGCATGTGCGCCGTGAAGAGATTATGAACGCTGCACTCGACGTAATTTATGAAGTGGGGTTATCCAATACCACCATTGCACAAATTGCAAAAAAAGCCGAGTTGTCGACCGGTATTGTCAGCCATTACTTTGGCGACAAACAAGGGTTAATAAATACCTGTATGCAAGAAATGCTCAATGTTTTGCGTCGGAAAACCGAACAGTACAGAGCAGAAGCAGATTCGCATCCGGAAAGCCAGATTAAGGCAATTATTGACTCTAACTTTGACATTAGTCAGGTAAATGAAAAAGCAATGCGGGTCTGGTTAGACTTTTGGTCTGCAAGCATGCATGTACCGGACCTGAGCCGTTTGCAAAAGATTAATGATCTACGCCTGTATTCCAACTTGAAGTTTTATTTTCTCAAGTTAATGGATGAACAACAGGCCAGTGTTGCCGCAAGAGGTCTGGCAGCATTGATTGATGGATTATGGCTACGTGGCAGTTTAAGCCGTCACAATGAATTTGACAGCGAACTGGCCCGTTCCATTGCTTACGATTATGTAAAAACGCAATTGCAATTTGCGAACAAGCCTTTGCAGGAGAGACAAAATGAGTGATGTACAAGTTCATCAATTGTATATCCATGGACGCTACGTTGAAGCAACCAGTGGTAAAACATTTAATAGTATTAACCCTGCCAACGGCGAAATTATCGCGACTCTTCAACAGGCATCTGAACAAGATATTGAAGCTGCTGTAAAAAGTGCCCAACAAGGACAAAAAATCTGGGCAGCCATGACCGCTATGGAGCGTTCACGTATTTTACGCCGTGCTGTCGATATTCTCCGTGAACGTAATGATGAGCTTGCCCGTCTTGAAACACTCGACACCGGTAAAGCCTACAGCGAAACATCTACCGTCGATATTGTGACTGGTGCAGATGTACTCGAATACTACGCAGGACTTGCAACAGCTATTCAGGGCGAACAAGTTCCACTTCGCGAATCAAGTTTCTTTTATACACGCCGTGAACCTTTAGGCGTAGTTGCAGGTATTGGTGCCTGGAACTATCCAATCCAAATCGCTTTATGGAAATCTGCCCCTGCCCTTGCTGCTGGCAATGCCATGATTTTCAAGCCAAGCGAAACAACGCCACTTACTGCATTAAAACTTGCAGAAATCTATACAGAAGCTGGCTTACCAGACGGCGTATTTAACGTGGTACAAGGTGCTGGTCGTGAAATCGGTCAATGGCTCACAGAACATCCTGTGATTGAAAAAATCTCATTCACGGGTGGCGTAGAAACTGGCAAAAAAGTAATGGCAAGCGCTGCTGGCTCTACACTAAAAGAAGTGACTATGGAGCTTGGTGGCAAGTCACCACTCATTATTTGTGAAGATGCTGACCTTAACCGTGCCGCAGACATTGCGGTTATGGCGAACTTCTTTAGCTCAGGTCAAGTATGTACCAACGGTACGCGCGTATTTGTTCCAAAATCACGTTTAGCTGACTTTGAAAAAGCGGTTGTAGAGCGTGTAAAACGTATTCGCATTGGTGATCCAATGGCTGAAGACACAAACTTCGGCCCGCTCACTAGCTTCTCTCATATGGAAAAAGTGTTGTCTTTCATTGAGTCAGGCAAACAACAAGGCGCTAAAGTGTTAATTGGTGGCGGTCGTGCGACAGAAGGCGAGCTTGCCAAAGGCGCTTATGTGCTACCGACTGTATTTAGCGACTGCACTGACCAGATGGCGATTGTTCAAGAAGAAATTTTTGGACCTGTCATGAGCATCTTAAGCTATGAAACCGAAGAAGAAGTGATTCAACGTGCCAACGACACGACCTTTGGTTTAGCTGCCGGTGTGGTCACTCAAGATATTAGCCGCGCTCATCGTATTATTCACCAAATTGAAGCTGGTATTTGCTGGATTAACACTTGGGGTGAATCACCTGCCGAAATGCCAGTTGGTGGCTACAAGCAATCTGGTGTGGGCCGCGAAAATGGCTTAACCACGCTTGGGCACTATACCCGTATCAAATCTATTCAAGTTGAACTTGGCGATTATCAAAGCATTTTTTAATGCCTCAATCGCTCTAAAACCTTCAACCTAAATCACATATGCCGAGCAGTCTTTATAGATTGCTCAGGCAAACTGTTAGTAAAAAAAGGATAGTTATGAATATTAAAGAATATGATTACATTATTATTGGCGCAGGATCTGCCGGAAATGTACTCGCTGCGCGTCTTACTGAAGACAAAGATACCACCGTTTTACTGCTAGAAGCAGGTGGACCAGATTATCGCTTGGATTTCCGTACACAAATGCCGGCAGCTTTGGCCTACCCTCTTCAAGGTCGTCGCTATAACTGGGCTTATTTAACTGACCCAGAGCCACACATGAACAACCGTCGTATGGAGTGTGGTCGTGGTAAAGGCTTAGGTGGCTCATCTTTAATTAATGGTATGTGCTATATCCGTGGTAACGCAATGGATTTAGAACAATGGGCAACCCATAAAGGCCTTGAAAACTGGACTTATGCCGACTGTTTGCCTTACTACAAAAAAGCCGAGACTCGTGACATTGGTGGCAACGACTATCATGGTGATAGCGGCCCTGTATCAGTGGCTACACCAAAAAATGGCAACAACGTGCTATTCCATGCCATGGTTGAAGCAGGTGTACAGGCAGGTTACCCACGTACTGACGACTTAAATGGATACCAACAAGAAGGTTTTGGTCCAATGGACCGTACCGTTACGCCTAAAGGCCGTCGTTCAAGTACCGCACGTGGTTATTTGGATATGGCAAAAGGTCGTCCAAACCTCACTATTTTAACTCATGCGACGACCAACAAAATCTTGTTTAATCAAAAGCAAGCAATTGGTGTTGAATACATTATTGGTGCTGATCAAAACAACTTGCAACGTGCCTTGGTTAAACGTGAAGTATTACTTTGTGCAGGCGCAATTGCGTCACCGCAAATTTTACAGCGCTCAGGTGTGGGTCAAAGTACCTTCTTAAAATCAATGGACATTGATGTGGTTCATGATTTGCCGGGCGTGGGTGAAAACTTGCAAGATCACTTGGAAATGTACTTACAGTATAAATGTAAGCAACCCGTTTCTTTATACCCTGCTTTAAAATGGTATAACCAACCTGCCATTGGTGCCGAGTGGTTATTCAATGGTACAGGTATTGGCGCAAGTAACCAGTTTGAAGCGGGTGGATTTATCCGTAGTTCGGATGAGTTTAAGTGGCCAAACATTCAATACCACTTCTTGCCAGTAGCTATTAACTACAACGGTAGTAATGCAGTAAAAGAACATGGCTTCCAAGCACACGTGGGTTCAATGCGTTCGCCTTCACGCGGTCGTATCAAACTTAAATCGAAAGACCCGTTTGCGCATCCAAGTATCTTGTTTAACTACATGTCGACTGAACAAGACTGGCGTGAGTTCCGTGATGCAATCCGCATCACGCGTGAAATCATGCATCAACCTGCGCTTGACCCATATCGTGGTGATGAAATTAGCCCGGGCAAACATTTGCAGACAGATGCAGAGCTTGATGACTTTGTTCGTAACCATGCAGAAACAGCTTACCACCCGTCTTGTAGCTGTAAGATGGGCGAAGACGAAATGGCTGTTGTAGATGGTCAAGGCCGTGTACACGGTATGAATGGTTTGCGTGTAGTTGATGCCTCAATTATGCCGCTGATTATTACCGGTAACTTAAATGCAACCACCATTATGATTGCCGAGAAAATTGCAGACCAAATTCGTGGACGCGAAGCGTTACCACGTTCGACTGCACCATTCTATGTAGCATCATAAAATCTTTAAGGGCATATTTCTTATGCAGGAATATGCCCTTAATTTATTATTTATAGCACTCATATTAATAAGAACTATGTATGACAGAAAATAAGGTCATGCAAGGTTATTAAT
>OJXO01000332.1_pt1 | contig 9905 bp, 8 predicted proteins | sample 1600721 | NCBI WGS metagenome assembly OJXO01 (sample SAMN04436634, study PRJEB24849) | human gut metagenome | biome: human gut; feature: NICU; material: stool | host: Homo sapiens | place: USA: Saint Louis, MO | collected 2010-01-30
TTGTTGATTATCATAAGACTTTTCAAACTGTCGCACCTCATGTTTGAATTCGCCCCCTTTAGGGTCAAAAAAAGTTGTGAAAATATGAAAATCAATATTAATATCAGGGTTGTTTTTTGTAATTGAATAAAGTGTGATTCCACAAGGCTTTAAATAATTTTTATCAATTGCAAATGCAATATTTATGTTTGGAACAAAGTTATCCTGCGCATTTGATAATGTATATGTTTTGCTGACAAAATCATTAAATTTGTTCATGAGACATTCATTACTCTATATCTTAATCTGGTTTGAAAATTTTTAAATCTGCCATTATTTATAGCAGATCCAATGACTTTGAGAATCAGTTGATCATTCTGTTACCTTGCTGATAAATTTCTTTTTGCCAAGGAGAATTTAATGGCTGCTGATCAATCAAATTTAACCATTGTTGCAGAATATACTTGGCTTCAAAAATTGAATGTGCAAGTGCATAACCACGCTGTGCAATTTCAACAGCCTTTTCAGGATGTTGTTGATAGTATTTTAATTTCTCAAGTAAATCAGACGTATCTTGAAAATGTACGACGCTATCTTCAGGAAATAATTCTGCCAGACCTGGTGTTTGGGCGGTAAAGACTAGACACCCCATTCCTGTAAGCTGAGCGAGACGGTCACTACTGTACATATAAATATCATTATATTTTGAGTAGTTAATGCCCATTAAACTGTTGCGGACAGCCACTTGATATTCATGCCCAAATAAAGATGGTTGTCCTAAACATGCACCGAGCTTAAATCTGAACTCAGGAAGCTGCTCCGTTAAATGGTTAATAAATTGCTCACGTTCAGGATATTTGCTATTTGAACCGCAGAAAATACAGTCATAGTCAAATTTGAGCCAGTCTTCACGCGCGTATTCAATCGAATGTAAACTCAGGTTTGGCGTAAATGCAAACACAGGATGATCACAAACTTCAGATAGATTCTGTAAATGCTGGCCTGCCGTTGTAACAAAGACATGATCGACTTCACTGTGCATTTCTTTGAAATGGTCAAGGCGGTGAGGTTCATTGATTGGATCAACAAACCACATGGCAACTCTGGCTTGGTTAATCGCTTTAAGTTGCTTGAGTAATTCTTTTGGTAAATGGATATGCCCAATTAAAATCAGGTCAAAGTCAACATTTTGACAAAGTTCAATCAGTTGTTGATGTGTTTTTTTATGAGAAAGGGATGTAGTATTGAAAATGTTACTTTTTCTGACCATGTATTTATAGTCAAAAGCATGCACATAGTGTCCAAGCTCAATTAAACCATGTTGAATTTTGGCATCGGTGTTGTAAAACATTAAGCCATTATTGTCAGTTTTGAAATTTGCAATATGCAAGATTTTTAAAGATGAATGGCGCAATTTTACTGTTCCATAATAAGAAGATGAACAAGAATCGAGGTTTTACTGATTATCCGCATTACCTTTGAGCACCATATAAATTAGGGCAACAAAGATAAGTAATGCACCGACTAAACTACTTACACAGAAATAAAGAATACGTTGGTTCGTTGTGAGGTTAAATAATTCATTCGCAAGGATGTAGCGCATGAAAAACCATTGTGCGAGGGAGAATACAATCACGACTAAAGCATGTCGACGTACATCTGGGCGCATAGCCATAAAGCTGACCTCTTAATTGAAAGCAGCTTATTATGCCACTGACGTGCCTTTTCGCAAAGTATAGCATATAAAAACCGAATGTTTGTTTGATATTGTCTAATAAAAAACCCTGCAATTGCAGGGTGTTTTATTAAAGAGCAATTAAGCTTCTTTCTTTTGTTGTTCACGTAAGCGGATGCCCAAGTCACGAAGCTGGTTTGCTTCAACAGGAGCCGGTGCTTGAGTAAGTGGACATTCAGCAGTTTTCGTTTTAGGGAACGCAATAACATCACGAATTGAAGTCGCGCCAGTCATAAGCATTACTAAACGGTCAAGACCAAATGCCAAACCACCGTGAGGAGGTGCACCGTAACGAAGCGCATTGAGTAAGAAGCTGAATTTTTCTTCTGCTTCTTCATCGGAAATACCAAGCGCTTCAAAAATCGCTTTTTGCATTTCTAATGTGTAAATACGAAGTGAACCACCACCAACTTCAGTACCGTTCAATACCATGTCGTAAGCAACAGAAAGTGCTTCGCCTGGATTGCTCTTCACGTCTTCTACACTAGATTTAGGTAATGTGAATGGATGGTGAACAGAAGTCCATTTGCCATCGTCAGTTTCTTCAAACATTGGGAAGTCAACAACCCAAAGTGGAGCCCACTCACAAGTCGCAAGGTTCAAGTCATGACCGATTTTGACACGAAGCGCACCCATTGCATCATTTACAATTTTAGCTTTGTCCGCACCAAAGAATACGATATCACCATTTTCAGCGCCAACACGTTCAAGCAATTGCATTACGATTGGTTCGATGAATTTAACGATAGGAGATTGAAGACCTTCAATTCCTTTTTCGATTTCATTGACTTTAATGTACGCTAAGCCTTTCGCACCGTAGATACCGACAAATTTAGTGTATTCGTCAATCTGACTACGTGTTAATGAACCTGCGCCCGGTACACGAAGTGCTGCAATACGGCCTTTAGGGTCTTTAGCTGGACCTGCAAATACTTTGAACTCAACTTCTTGCATTAAGTCTGCAACATCAACGAGTTTTAACGGAATACGCAAGTCTGGTTTGTCAGATGCATAATCACGCATTGCTTCGCTATATGGCATACGGCGGAATTTTTCAAATTTTACGCCAAGCAAGTCGTTAAATAATTTAACAGTCATGCCTTCCATCAAATCCATAATGTCATCGTCGTTTAAGAACGATGTTTCAATGTCGATTTGAGTAAATTCAGGCTGACGGTCAGCACGTAAGTCTTCATCACGGAAACATTTCGCGATTTGGTAGTAGCGATCAATACCACCAACCATCAACAATTGTTTGAACAATTGTGGTGATTGTGGAAGTGCATAGAAGCTACCATTTTGTACACGGCTTGGTACTAAATAGTCACGCGCACCTTCAGGGGTTGCACGAGTTAAAATCGGAGTTTCAACGTCTAAGAAACCATGATCGTCTAAATAGTTACGAATTAAGTTGGTTACTTTAGAACGGAAGCGTAAACGCTCTAACATTTCTGGACGACGGATGTCCAAGAAACGATATTTTAAACGGTGTTCTTCTGACACGTTAATAGTGTCATCATTTAATGGGAATGGTGGAGTTTCAGATGCAGCAAGAACTTCGATTTCTTTGCCTAAAACTTCGATTTGACCACTCACCATATTTGGGTTTTCAGTACCTTCATAACGGCGACGAACACGACCTGTAATTTTTAATACATATTCAGAACGTGCTTTATCTGCAGTTGCAAATGCTTCTGGAGTATCTGGGTCAATAACCACTTGAACGAGACCATCACGGTCACGCATATCAAGGAAAATAACACCGCCATGGTCACGGCGACGATGTACCCAACCGCATAATGTAACGGTCTGGTCGATTTGGGCTTCAGTTAAAGAGCCACAGTAATGAGTTCGCATCATGATGAAGATTATCCAAACTATATTGGCTGAAAAGACGGATGCGTAAACCGCGCACCGTCAAAAAAATAAGTTTTCGATTATGCCCTGTTGAATGGCATGCCACAAGAACTAGATCAAAAAACAGCTATAATTTAGCTAAAAATGAGCAATTTGGCAGCAAGTTTAGCTATTTAGCCCATTCTTTGTTGTCGATCTAAAAATAAGAATAATAGACATCCTAAACTAAACGTACTTAACCAACCTTGCATAAACTCATTAATAGAGCGGCCAGTAAAATAATAGGTATCAGAATTCCAAACCTCATGGGGAATATAACGGGCATAGTCCCAAAATGAAAATAAGCCTAAAAGTGTAGATAAAGCAAATAAACACCAAGCAAAAATTTTAATTTTATAATTTACTTTCCAATGCTGTTTATGGCGCTGATAGTAATGAATACTCATCCAGCCTAAAAAAGGTAATGCCAGAGCAGAAGAACCGAGTTGAAGAAGGCGATGCAATGGATAAGGGCGGCCAAACAAGTGAACAGTTTGCGATAAAAAGTCTTGAAATATAAAAGTTCTAAAGTCTGAGTGGGTAAGCCCATCCCAAATGAGATGTGTTGCTATACCAATGAGTAGAGCAATTATGATTCCAATAAAAAAGCTAAAAAAAAGTCTAAAAGAATCTAGTTTTAAATCGTGTTGGATACCAAAAAAACGGTAAAGCACAGGTCGGTAAAGTAAATACCAAATGGCAGAGAATAATAGCCCTAATGCAAGGTTAGGGTAGAAAAGCCCCTTCCATTGATGAGTCAGCATACCTGATTGCATTGTAAATAAGCGGTAAAGATCGGGCGTCATACTGCCAATTGCTAAGGCGGCAATGGGCAACGTGTTTCGGCTCAATTTAGCAAGTGGAGGGGCGATAACTGCATGGGAGATTGTAAAAGGCATTAGAAAAGAAAGCTTCTCACATCATCAAAAAGTTGAGTCTATCGAAACATGTCATTAGCGAATGTTTTTTATTGCAAAACAACTGAAATGTTATAATATAACAAAACAAAAGGCGTACGATTAGAGACTCACCTCATGTTGTTCTATAAAAATATTTTGACCTTATCCATTTTGGCTGCCATATCCATACCTGTATTTGCAGCAGAAAATGAAAATGTTGAGAAGTTAGAAACTATCCGCATCAAGGCACACCCACTTGAGCAAACTTCAAAAGATTTTGCAGTCGCAGATACTGTAGTTGACCAAAAGCATTTGACTGAAGGGGCTGCCACTATTGGGGATGCGCTCAATAGTGAGGTGGGGATTTATGCGAATCAGTTTGGGGCTGGTTCAAGTCGCCCAGTGATTCGTGGCCAAGATGGGCCACGTGTTAAAGTTCTTCAAAATTCATCTGAAAATGTGGATGTCTCAACTTTGTCTCCTGATCATGCTGTAACAGTAGATCCAGTTCTTGCAAAACAAGTTGAAGTGATTCGTGGACCCTCTACTTTATTGTTTGGTGCGGGAACTGTTGGTGGTTTAGTCAACGTTATTGATAACAAGATCCCTACACAAATGCCTGAAAATGGTTATGAAGGACAAGTTGGCTTACGTTACAACACTGGAAGTGATGAAAAGCTGGCGAGTGCTGGGGTAACTGTAGGGTTGGGAAGCCAAGTTGCATTACGTGTTGAGGGGTTAACACGTGATGCGAATAACTATATTGCACCAAACTATATTCATGAAGGTGAAAAAGAGCGCCGTGTAGACAATACCTTTGCACAAGGTGATTCAGTGAACGTGGGGTTGTCTTGGATTTATGATCGCGGTTATACGGGTATTTCGTATAGTAACCGTCGAGACCAGTATGGTTTACCGGGGCATAGCCATGAATATGAGACCTGTCATATTCATGATCTAAGTTTACATTGTGGAGACCATGACCATGAAGGGCATAGTGATGAAGAAGCTCATGACCACGAGCATGAACATGGCGGTCCATGGATTGACTTAAAGTCTGAGCGTTATGATTTTAAAACCGAGTTAAACGATCCATTTGCAGGCTTCCAAAAGTTACGTGCCCAAGCGAGCTATACAGATTATCAGCATGATGAAATTGAAGAAGGGACAATCGCGACTCGATTCCAAAACAAAGGTTATGATGGGCGTATTGAGTTAGTACATAATCCTATTGCTGATTGGGAAGGGGTAATTGGTACCCAGTTAGGCCAACAAAAACTAAATTTAACTGGTGAAGAAGCATTTATGGCACCAACCACTACCAAAAAGTGGAGTGTTTTTGCTTTAGAACATAAACAATGGAAAGATGTTCATTTTGAACTTTCTGCTCGTGCAGATCAGCAAGAAATAGATGTAGATGATAACTCTAAACAAGATTTTGACGGTTCTGCTTTTTCCTATGCAGGTGCTGCCAACTGGGAGTTTGCGCCAAATTATAAGCTTTCATTTGTAGCATCACACCAAGAGCGTCTACCTCTTGCACAGGATTTATATGCAAATGGTGCCCATTTTGCGACCAATACTTATGAGTTAGGAAATGATCAACTCAGTAAGGAAAAATCAAATAATGTTGAGTTAGGTTTGCATTTTGATAATGACAAACTCGATTATCATCTTCATGTTTACCATAACTGGTTTGATGACTACATCTATGCGCAAACCCTTGACCGTTATAAAGACTTCCGTTTAGTTCAATACACTCAAGATAAAGCTCGTTTCTATGGTGCTGAGGGTGAAATTGGTTATCAAATTACTCCAATGTACAAGATCAGTGCTTTTGGCGATTACGTGCGCGGTAAGATTGATGCCGAGGGCAATGCTCCACGTATTCCGGCTGGGCGTTTAGGTACTAAAGTTGATGCAGATTTTGGTGATGGTTTTAGTGCTTCTGCTGAGTACTATCATGTCTTTAATCAAGATAAGATTGCGGCTTATGAAACCGAAACAGAAGGCTACAACATGCTCAATTTAGGGGTAGCATACTCTGGACAATATGGTGCAAAAACAGATTATCGCGTTTATTTAAAAGCGAATAACTTGTTAGATGACACGGTTTATCAACATGCGTCGTTCTTATCAAATATCCCGCAAGTTGGACGTAACTTTACCGTCGGTGTAGATTTTAGTTTCTAAGGCTTCAACACGAAACTAAACTTGAAAAATCAAGCCAAAAGACCTAATTTGAAACTATCAAGTTAGGTCTTTTTTATGCGTATTTTTCAGCGAATTCATCAAAAGTTAAATTGGTCAGGACGTCGTTATATGGCGGTCATACTTTGCGTTGTTGCTATTGCATATCTTGCATCGGCAATTTATCACACAGTGAAACCATTGCCGCAAGGAATTAACTTTAGTGGCAAGCTCAGACATGCCGATGTTAAATTTTTAGCCGATAAAACGTATATTGATGCGAATGGGCAACAACAGGTTGATCAGCACATCTTTGATGAAATCTTGAAAATGATTGATGAGGCAAAAACCACAATTGTGGTGGATATGTTCTTGTTTAATTCAGAAGTGGGTGACTCGAAACTCAAGCAAAGACCATTGATGCAAGAGCTCACTGATGCATTAGTGAGTAAAAAAAGACAAAACCCTCAAATTCAGGTTGTTATGATTACCGACCCGATTAATTCGGTATATGGTGGACTAAGCCCTGAACACTACCGTCAATTACGCCAAGCTGGTGTTGATGTCATCGAAACGAATCTGGCACCTTTACGTGCTTCTAACCCATTCTGGTCAGGGTTTTGGTACATCTGTTGCCAAAATATTGGCAATAATCCAGAGAAAGGCTGGTTACCCAACCCATTTGGCGATGAAAAAATTACGCTACGTAGTTATTTGAACTTATTTAACTTTAAAGCAAACCATCGTAAAACTGTTGTCGTTGATACCGATGCGGGTTGGAAGTCATTGGTGACCTCAGCAAATCCGCATGATGGTAGTTCGCGCCATTCTAATGTGGCATTGGTGGTAAATGGAGCCACAGCTGCTGATGTACTTCAAACCGAAGCTGCTGTTGCGCAAATGTCAGGAAGTAGTACACCATCACTTATTTTAGGCGATTTTGAAAAAGACGTTAGCAAGCCTCAAGTTCAAGTGCTAACTGAAGGGGCAATCTATGAAGCTGTATTAAAATTAATTAATACGGCTAAACCTAAAGAACATCTTGATTTAAGTATGTTCTATTTGTCTGAACGTAAGATTATTAAAGCTCTAAAAAGTGCCCAAGAACGTGGCGTTATTGTTCGTGTTTTACTCGATCCAAATAAAGATGCGTTTGGTAGACAAAAGAATGGTATCCCAAACCGTCAGGTAGCGTCAGAGTTACATGCTGCTGGCATTCCAATTCGTTGGTGTGATACTCATGGCGAGCAGAACCATAGCAAAATGATCTTGAAATATAATGCTCAACAAGCTGAGTTAATTGTAGGATCTGCCAATTTTACAGCCCGTAATTTAAAAAATTATAACCTTGAAACGGATATGTTGGTTGTAGGCAAAGTTCAAGATCAAGTCTTTAAAGACGCTCAGAATTACTTCAATACTTCGTGGTCAAACCTACAAGGTAGACAGATGAGCGTGGATTATGCGAAGTATGCTGATGAGTCTAAAGTGAAGTATTGGATTTATCGTTTTATGGAATGGTCAGGTTTATCGACTTTTTAATTACTATCTTGAAGTTTTCCAAAAAATGGCTTGTGCTTAGAGTCATCCACAACCTGAGCGAGGGAAAGCAAACATCGTTTGCTTCGAGCGCAAGACAAACAAAGTGCGTAGTTCAAACTCAAGCATAGCTTTCGCCTTGCGGTACGGCAAAGATTATTAATCTTTGCTATTCGCACCTCAGGTTTTGTGGATGACAAATGCTTTTGGTTACTTTGGGCGAAACCAAAGTAACGAATTAGCTACTAAAAGTAGAACTTAAAGCGGTAAGACCCCGTCGTGCTAATTAAAAATAGAGAATAAAACTTGGAATATTTTAAGGCGCAGGCGGAATCAACTGATCTAAAGCCTTATCATCTAACTTCTCTATTTCACTCAAATCCGTCTTAATTTTCCACTGCGACTCATCATCTACAGGATTCGGCAAACGCGCTTCAAGCCAATCACAAACCACATCTGGAGAAAACTCAGGGTGATTACACTGAATAACCCATGATAAAAAATCTTTTGCTTCACCATTCATGTAAGGTGGTGGAGACACAGGAAAGAATAAAGTAGGTAAACGCTCATTCGTCGACAGGTAATTTAAAACATGCCCTAGTTCTTGAACGGTTTGCCATGCGAGAGGGTGTTCTACATCAATACTGAACTTAAACCACCAAGCGCGTTCGCCATCTGCTCCATGAGCCATGATACGGGCTTCTTGTACACTTGGAACTTTGCAGAAAAATTGATGAAGACGTTCAAAACTGATTTCAGACACAGCAATTGACCTAGCTTGAAAAATGCTAATGGTAGCACAGATACAGATTCTTCATATTTTCTTTATAGTCATTACAAACAATATCAATCAAAGCCATTTTATTCATGGTTTCTCCTTGACTCTTTCTTAATCTAGCTTCAGATCAAGATAAAAAGGAATACTCCATGAAAAAGCCTATTGTTCTCGTACTTTCAACATTAATGTTGGGTATGTCGGCAACTGCGATGGCCGATTCAAATCATCGTTGGGATAACTATCACGGTAAAGACCATAATCGCTATGAACAGCGTCATGATTATCGTTATGACCACCGCAATGATCATAGAGCTCCTGTTTGGTCACACTCTGAGCGTGGCAACCATTATGGCCGATATGTAGCCTTTAAGCGCGGTGATCGTATTCCTGTGGAATACCGTAATAGCCGTTATTATGTCTCAGACTGGCGTGCACATCGCTTATATGCACCACCACGTGGATACCACTGGGTGAAGACTCCTAACCAATACTTATTGGTTGACTCGAAACATCACATTTATCGAGTTCGTTAAATGTAAAATAAAAAATGGCCCGCTTGGGGCCATTTTTTTATGCCAACTCGTCATCTTGCGGTTGGGGTGTTTTTAACGAAGTAGATGTTTTTGAATGTTTTTCTTTCATAACAGATGGGTAGTGCCAAGAAGCAAAACGGACAACTAAAATAGATAAGGCTAAAATAAGAATTGAGCCAGTAATAATGACTTGATCAAGGTCAGCTTTATGATCATGTTGGATATCAGAAATCAGTAAACGTGTTAGGGCTGTAATGGCGACATAAATAAGAAAACGTACAGGCATATGATTAGTTTTAAAGTAAATTCCAACCATTGCCCCAAGTTCTAGGTAAATAAATAACAATAAGATGTCA
>OJXO01000335.1_pt1 | contig 9857 bp, 9 predicted proteins | sample 1600721 | NCBI WGS metagenome assembly OJXO01 (sample SAMN04436634, study PRJEB24849) | human gut metagenome | biome: human gut; feature: NICU; material: stool | host: Homo sapiens | place: USA: Saint Louis, MO | collected 2010-01-30
GCTGCTACAGCATCTAAGAAACCTTGAATATAAGAACCTACCCCTCGTTGATCTTGATAGGCTGCCAGAGGGAAAGGCCATTTTAATTCAGAATATTGTCCCACCTTCGCCTTTTGTATATTTGCCCAAAGTTGTTTTTCTTCTGCTTCCAAAGCCGTTACATCAACAAAAATTACACATTTTTCAAGACAATAAGCCTGTAACTCAAATGGAGTAATTGTCTCTTGCTCAATGACTTTAGGTTTTTCTACAAATATCTCTGGCTGCGAAACTTCTGCAACTACTATTGGCGGCTCTTCCACCACTTTAGGAATTTCAAACACCTGTGGCTGAGTGTTCTTTTGCTCAAAAGCAGGAACATCTATGGTAGGTACGGTAATTGACTCATGAGGTTCAACAACCTGATCTCGCCACAAAGTATGGGCATTATTTTTTTGGCACACTTGTTTTCTAGGAATCCATACGTCTATTCCTAAAGTTGCCAGTATATTTCTTTGCTGCCCAATCATGTCTAAATCAGTACCTCTAATCTACACACATTCTAACGGGCTTCTGATTTTTTTTCAGCGTTTTCTTTTAATGATACTCTTTGGAAACCACACATGTTTCTTAAATAATCATAACGCTATTTTTCTTCTGCATTTGCTCTACAATTTCATCAGACTCAAAACCGAATCGCCAATAGAGCAACTCAAGCACATCAAGTTCATCTTGAGTAATAATACGATCACTCCACAAGCACATTTCAGCAATTGCCAATATACTTAAGCGGTCACGAAGCAATAACCCAGCAATATCATTTAAAATTTCTGCCAAGTCTAAAGGTTCATCCGAAATTTCATCATAAATATGCATTTCATCAGGATTAAGCAAAGAACGTAAGATACGTTCGCGAACCTCTAACTGATTCGGACTATTGATTTGTTGCACATGAAGTAATGCATCAATTAAACGAACAATTTGAGGTTTTACCTCTTCAAATGCTGTCGGCAAATGAAGTGGCATCAAGTTTAACTCGTACTTAACACGCTCGAGTAAAAGTGCATCAAGTAATCCAATTTCCCCATCTTCCTGAATAATAAGGGCCAGTTTAGTCAAAAATTGACGAGCAATGCTGGCAGGCATATGACCAATATTTTTACATGCATCATGAAATATCTGAATATGAATACGCCCATCAAGATTAAGTAAGGCATCAACAATTGCATGGCTTACTGGCGCATCTTGTGGAATAAATTCTCGATATTGACGAATCATTAAAATTGCAACCATCACCTCACGCGAACCAGTCGCAGTTTGTAATGCACGCTGAATAAGTTCAGGGCGCTTTTTATTACGACGGATATCACTACTTAACGGTTTAATTGCATCATTCAAAGCAAAACTGATTGGAGAAAGACGCAACAAAGGCAAAGGTTGTGGAGATGACCACGGCGTATAAATTTCAGTCTCAGATTCTTCTAGTACATGGAACAAACTAAATAAAGGACGATTTCGAAGTTTCTTTAAATTTTCTAATTGCAAATCTTGTAATAAAGTTGGGTTAAGCTCATAAATACGTTCGCGAATACTTGGATGAATATTCATCCAGCTTTGCGGGCTAAGTGAATTCGCAAAACACATATGTGCAATCGATTCAGAATAAGCACTATGAATCTGCGAACCAGAATGGTGAACGTAAATACGCAATAAAGTTTGGGTATTAGTGCTATTTTTTAATAACCGCATGGTTTTTTGGTCATTACGAAATGTACGACCACTTAATGTTAAATATTTAATAAAACGAGTGATTAAAACACCTAAACTTCCCGCCAACCAAATCACACCACCCACGGCTACAAATACAGTCTCGAACTTATGCTTATAACCCGGACTGTAGCGCTTAAACCCTTGTTTGGCGAGCTTACTCCCCCACTGACTAAAAGTAGTCAAACCACTATATAAAATTTTTAGTTTAGTATTTTCTACTGCTTCACCCGATAAAATCTGGTTAAATTCATGACCTAATAAGCCATATAGCTCTAGCTCATCAAGGTTCTGTAAGGCACCCCAAGTTAAAATAATTACAATATCATTCGAGTGAAAACCTGCCGTTAATGCATTAACACCTACTTCATCAGGTAAAACATAGAGTGTTGGAACGTTCAGGGAAAATGTTTGTGCCAGATGTTCTGTAATTTTTAATGCGGCATGTTCTTCTGGTGTACTTTCACCTTTTACCAAACGACGAGCTTTCAACTGCTTGGCAAGTGAATGGCCACCTTTACGCAAAATATAAAGTTCGGTCACCACAGACCAAACCATAATAAAAAGCAAAAGAGCAATGAAATATGGACTTAAAGCATGCCACCAAATCGGCTCGCTATAATCAAAGAAATGAACAAGTAAACCTAAAATTAGATTTAAAATAAAAATAGTTAAAAGCACAGCAACCAAACACATAGTGATGGACCATGCCATATTTTTATTTTCGATTAAATAGTGGCTTACTTCTTTCAATGTAAATAATCCCAATTACATTGTTAAGTTTCATCATAAAAGAAAAAAGCGGGAAATACCCGCTTTTTTCGGCTATTTCTATTCTTCTTTAATACCGGTCAAATCTACTGATGCTGCATCAATATTGACATCAATATAACCATCTTTTTTCTTTTTCGCAGAATCATTACGTTTCTGCTCCAAATTATTCAGATAGTCTGCATCAATTCCACCAGTTACATAGATACCATCAAAAACAGAGCAATCAAACTCGGTTAATGTAGGCACTTTACTTGTACGTACAGCGTTCTTCAAATCTTCCAAATCTTGGAAAATTAAACGATCAGCACCAATAATTTCCTGAATTTCTTCTACACTGCGTTCTGAAGCAATAAGCTCAGTTTTAGCAGGCATATCGATACCATATACGTTCGGATACATCACTTTCGGTGCAGCTGAAGCAAAGTATACTTTTTTCGCACCTGAGTCACGCGCCATTTGAATGATCTCATTACACGTTGTACCACGCACAATTGAGTCATCCACTAATAGAACGTTCTTGCCTTTAAACTCTAACTCAACAGGGTTTAATTTCTGACGTACAGATTTTTTACGTTGTTGTTGACCTGGCATAATGAAGGTACGACCGATATAACGGTTTTTCATAAAACCTTCACGGAACTTCACGCCAAGAATATTTGCCAACTCTAAAGCTGAGGTACGGCTTGTATCTGGAATTGGGATAACCACGTCAATATCATGGTCTTCACCCCAGTCACGCAAAATTTTATGCGCTAATTTCTCACCCATTTTTAAGCGAGCTTTATAAACCGAAATACCATCAATAATTGCATCTGGACGAGCAAAATAAACATATTCAAAAATACATGGACGGTATTTTGGATCTGCAGCACATTGCTTTGTAAATAACTCGCCGTCAGCATTAATGAAAATTGCTTCACCCGGAGCAATATCGCGCTCAATTTTAAAGCCAAGCGCTGTAATCGCTACAGATTCTGATGCAATGATATATTCCATCTCGCCTTGCTCAGTTACACGAGAACCGTAAATAAGCGGACGGATACCATTTGGATCACGGAAACCAACTAAGCCGTGACCAGTAATCATTGCCACCACACCATAAGCACCTTGGCAGCGCTCATGTACACGCGAAACGGTATGGAAAATATCTTCCGGTGTAGGATTTAAAGTTCCTATCTTTTGCAACTCATGAGCAAAAACGTTTAAAAGAACTTCTGAATCAGAGTCCGTATTCATGTGACGCAAATCTGTTTTGAACAGGTCATCATGAATTTCTTCTGCATTCGTCAAGTTACCATTATGTGCAAGTGTAATACCGTAAGGTGAGTTCACATAAAATGGTTGAGCTTCCGCACTGCTCGAAGAACCAGCAGTTGGATAGCGCACATGACCAATACCATAATTACCAAGTAATGCTCTCATATGACGAGTATGAAAAACATCACGTACCATACCGTTATCCTTACGAAGGAAAAGACGGCCTTCATGGCAGGTTACTATTCCAGCTGCATCTTGCCCACGATGTTGCAACATCGTTAATGCATCAAACAACATTTGGTTCACTGGCGATTTACCGGCTATACCAACAACTCCACACATAGCAACCTCGCAGACAAGCTAGGAATTAATAAAAAGGATTCTTTGTTGAATGGTCAGGTCGAAGTTCTGTTTCCTCCGACTCTTCCATTGGTTTTGGAGAAGTGCGCGTTACACCGCCTCCAGATGTTATCTGATGAAATGCCTCACTTGCTGCATCTTTAGAAAGCTCTGTCGCTAAAGGTGCATAAGGCAATAAAAACTGGATAAATTTGGATTGTTTCCAATGAGGCGAACTTTCTACCCAAGGACCAACACCCTGCATGGTAATAAGAACAACCAATAAACCTTTCAACGAACCAAAAGCACCACCTGCTAAACGATTTAATGGCCCCAACTTCAAACTTTTCAAGAGGCCATTTAAAAATGCAGTGACGATCCAAGTTAAAACGATAATTAAAAGTGCAATAAAAGCGAAAGCCGCGATCTTTTGAACCACCGGATCCTGACTTAAACCTGACATTGACGGAGCTAGAAGAACAGCATATTTTGCACCCATAATTAATGCAAAAATCCATCCTACCAAGTTCGCAAAGGCTTTTATAAATCCTTGTCGCAAACCGTTTAGCCCCCCAATGAGCAAAAGTATCAGAATGATGATATCAATGGTGTTCATGTTCAATTAAGTCATGGCTTCAACACATTGCTTCACAAGCGTTGGTCCCGTATAAATCAGACCACTATAAATTTGTACAAGCGTTGCTCCAGCCTGTTGTTTCGCTGCAGCTTGTTCACCCGACAAAATTCCGCCCACACCAATTAAAGGAATTTGTCCTTTTAATGTTTGAGCAAATAAACGTAAACATTCCGTACTTTTTTCAAATACAGGTGCACCCGACAAACCACCTGACTCATTACCGTAAGGCAGGTTCTCTACCCCTTCTCTCGATAAGGTCGTGTTCGTCACAATAAGACCATCAATTTTAAAATCTAATAATTGTGCCGAAATAAATTCAATATCTTCAGCTGTTAAGTCTGGAGCGACTTTAAGAACTAAAGGTACATAGTGATTATATTGCTCTGCCAACTCAAGTTGACGTGCTTTTAAGGTTTGCAATAATTCAGTTAATGCATCACCACTTTGCAAACTACGCAAATTTTTAGTATTTGGAGACGAAATATTAACCGTAATGTATGAAGCGTAGTTATAAACTTTCTCAAGACAAATCAAATAATCATCAACGGCTTTGTCGACAGGTGTATCAGCATTTTTACCAATATTAATCCCTAAAATGCCTCTAAATTTTGATGCTTTAACATTCTCGATTAGCTTATCAACGCCATCATTATTAAAACCCATACGGTTAATAATAGCTTTAGCTTCAGGAATACGGAATAAACGTGGTTTTGGGTTACCAGATTGCGGGCGAGGTGTAATTGTACCAATTTCAATGAAACCGAAACCCAACCCAGCTAATGCATCAATATGAGCACCATTTTTATCTAGACCGGCTGCCAACCCTACCGGATTAGGAAATTCGATTCCCATACATGTAGTTGGCTTTGCTTCTACGGTCTGGCGCATCATGCCTAGCTTATGCGCTTTATCAAGCATGGATAATGTTAATTCATGGGCACGCTCTGGTGCTAAACTAAACAACATCGGGCGAGCAAGTGAATATAACATACCAATCACAGTCTACTGATTTTAGGTACGCATATTATAGGCACAGGCAGCACAAAACACCATGCTTGACACAAGCATATTTTGATATGTTATTGAACTGTCGCTGTTAATTTAATCTGACCTTCACTAGAAACCATTTCCATCTTTTGAATACTTAAGCCCATCTGTGCAAGTTGTGTTAAAAAGTTAGCTAAAATTGCATAATTCTGATGTGTTACAACAATTTGTAACTGTTCTCCATTTTGCTGGGAAGACACAGTTAAACCTTGTTGCTGAGCTACTCGTTGTATTTTTCCAGACTTATCTAGTTCAAGCTCATTGGCAGGCTTCATCGTGACTGCATTACTCTGCATCCACACCATCAAATCTTTTAAATCATTTAAACGTTTTTGCTGTTGTTCTGCCAAGGAATGCATTTTCCAAAGTGAATATCCAACAATGACGACTACAACAAAAATAGTAGTAAAGACCACCATAATACGTTCACGGACAGTTAAGCGATCTAAATATTGAACAATTTGTTCAATCCACTGATCAAAGCGGTTTTGCAACTGAGCTAACATTTTCATTATTGTATTTTCACCACCCCAATCGCACCACTACCATCAGCTTGAACATTACCTAACTCAGCTTTAAAACCTTGTTGATTAAGTTGTTGGGTTAAAGCTTGCAAATCATCTGCTGATTTTGCTTTTAATGCCATTGTTAAGATTGAAGCATCATAATTGAGTTGCTGAGCTAAAATCTGTCTTTGCATTAAAATAGGCCCAACCCGGCTTAACAGAGAAAGTGCCTGGGTATCACCTTGCTGGCTCATTCTTAAATGACTTTCGAATTGTCCTTTAATATTTTGTTCAGTCACACGACTAGATGGACCAAACCAATATTTATATTGCTCAATTGCCTGTTCAGCAGTCTGATCTGCCACCTTTTTCAATTTTACCCAACGCAATAAATCATAGCTAAACTGCACGACAATAATTGCTAGAACAACGGCGGCACAAGCTTTCCAATAATTAGAAAAAGTACGCTCTTGCCCTTTTGATTTTGGCAAAACATTAAAAGGATGCTGCTTAGTTTTATCTAAGGGCTGAAATTGATAAACAAACTCAGAACGTTGCTCTGCGCTTGAGGCAGCTTCTAAGCTCTCTAGTTGCTCTGCTGTTAAGCCGCTATATTGATAATGTGTCTCGGCTGACTGGAACTCTAAAAAAAGCCCCAAGTCATCAATGGAATTACCTAACCACTTATTCTCACGCACCAAAAGCTGATGACCAATATTACACAGAATAACTTGCTGAGCTTGTGGTTCAGGTAAAACTAGAAAATCTGGCAACAAAGCCACAAGTTTGGTTGGTAACAAAGCTAAAGAATGTTGCCATGTCTCTACCATCCCCTGAGCAACACCCAAAACAGTTAACTGATCCGCATGAAAATGGTGAACCACTTTCATGTGATCAATTGGTAAAGTCACAAACTCTTCAAGTAGATATTTAACCCCATCAGCGCCAAGCTGTTTGTAATGGGACTTTGCCATCGTTTGCTGAAGCATTTGAGCATGACGACTCGGAAAAAAGACCGTAGCTTCTTTTCCTTGATGTATTTGCAAGTCTTGTATTAATTGATCGAGACTTGCAGCCTGCAACCAGTTTTCTCCGTTAGACCAATGCCAAACTCCATTGGTTTCAGGCATCCATATGTACAGCATGTGGGCTAAATAACCTTTTTAATTATATTGTGGGTATAAAACTATTTTTTTGTGTTGATAAACCATTTGCAATAACAGCTTGATCATAAATTCTAGCTTCAGCAAGTGCAAATGGATTGAAATTTTCATGAGTAAGTAACTCTGCAATATGCCCTACCACATTCATATGGCAAACAACCACAATCGACTCATAAGGAATTTGGGATAGCCATTCAATCGCTTCTTTTGCATCATCGTCAGGCTTAATTTTGTCGCATAACAACACTGGCACATCTTTAAAATAGGTCTGAATATGCGCCAATGTTTCCTGAGCACGCAGCAAAGGACTAACAACAAAAATATTTGGTTTTACAATATCTTTTAAAAAGGTTGCCGTTTGCTCAGCCTGTGCATGTCCACGCGCAGTAAGGGGACGTTTAATATCATTACTATTTACTGGCGGAGCAGCTTCCCCATGACGAACTAATGTCAGTTGCATAAAATTTCCTTGTAAACAATTCCTGCATTATAACCACAATTTATGACATTTATTCGTCAGACTTCATGATGAGGTAAAACAAACTCGACATCACTACGGTGTCCATTTTTCATAAGAGAAAGTGCAATATTTAATGGTGGAGCGCCTTCAAAAATGACCTCATATAAAGCATTGGTAATTGGCATATATACGTCTAGTTCTTGTGCCTTGCCACGCACCTGAACAATCGTATTAATACCTTCTGCAGTTTGACCTAATTCTTTACTCGCTTGTTCAAGCGTTTTACCAGAACCTAGCGCATAACCAATTTGATAATTACGGCTTAATGGACTATTACAAGTCGCAAATAAATCACCTACTCCAGATAAACCTAAGAACGTGAGCGGGTTTGCACCTTGTTTTACCGCGAAACGGCTCATTTCAGCCAAAGCACGCGTTAAAATCATACTTTTGGTATTTTCACCAATTTTATATGCTGCACCAATTCCCATAGCAACGGCATAAATATTCTTAAGCGCACCGCCCAACTCAACTCCATGTACATCATCGCTACCAAAAACGCGGAATAACGCACTATGAAGTGCATGTTGTACAGCATAACGGACGAGTTCAGAATCACTTGCAATTACAGTACCAGAAGGCATACCTGCCATAATTTCTTTAGCAAGATTTGGTCCTGACAATACGCCATACGGCACTTCTGGTAATTCTTCACGAATAATATCACTCATGAAGCTAAATGTTTTAGCTTCAACACCTTTGGTTAAAGACACCACAGCTTGTGCAGTAATATAAGGCGCTATTTGTTTTAAAACATCACGGAATGAGTGGCTTGGAATTGCAACTAAAATAATATCTCGATCACATACCGCTTGCTCAAGATCAGAAACTGCACGTAATGAAGATTCTAAAGTGAAGTCTGGTAAATAACGTTTATTAATATGGGTTTTATTAATTTCTTCTGCTGTTTCGGCATCACGAATCCAGATCATGGTATCGCAGCCATTACGAGCAGCTAAATTTGCCATGGCTGTACCAAAGCTACCGCCCCCTAAAACGGTAATACGTAATGCCGTTTTTTTATCGACCGCAACAGGTTCCACCAAATCTGTAAACTTAAATTCAGCCATGCTTTATTATCCTATTTCTTACTTTTACAGACGTTAAGCCTGCCAAACTTTTACGAATTCTTTACTATCAATATCTGCACGCGGTGCAATTGCTTTAGCTGCTGTGCCGACATAAATAATACCTGAAATCAAATCATGCGGTTGCAGACCTAAATGCTGTTTTAACCAGTTTGATTCGACAACGGCACCACTACGCCACATGGTCGAGAACCCTTGAGCTTGTAAAGATAACAAAAGATTTTGTACTGCTGCGCCTGTACTCAAAATTTGTTCGAAGTGTGGAACTTTCGGATGATCTTGTAACTGCGTAAGAGCTAAAATGAGTAAAGGAGCTCGAAAAGGATGTTGCTTCACACGTTCAAGCTGTGCAGGATCAGACTCATCCAAATCGACCAATGCTTTTGCCAGAACTTCACCAAAAGCAGCACGTTGGTCACCTGACACAATTACAAAATGCGTTGGCTTAAGTCTATGATGATCTGGAGCTGTTAAAGCTGCCTGAAAAGCCAACTCTAACTGGTCTGTATTTGGGGCTGGCTCAACTAATTGGCCAATAGACTGACGCTGATGAATATTTTGGTGAATTATTTGTATTGCTGAATCCGTCATTAATATTAATCTAACTCAAAAATTCGAAATAGATTAGCATAATCTACCGTTAATCCACCATTGAATCTAGCTTATAAACTTAGTGAATTCATAGTTTGACATTTTTTAATACAAAACATCAAAACTCATACAACGTCTTCAAAATCAATTAGAAAACTTATGTTCAAATAACCCTATCTTTTGGTGATT
>OJXO01000339.1_pt1 | contig 9830 bp, 7 predicted proteins | sample 1600721 | NCBI WGS metagenome assembly OJXO01 (sample SAMN04436634, study PRJEB24849) | human gut metagenome | biome: human gut; feature: NICU; material: stool | host: Homo sapiens | place: USA: Saint Louis, MO | collected 2010-01-30
AAACATGCTCTAAATGTTTATTCACTGTCCGTGGACTCAGCTCCAAAATTTCTGCAATGTCTTTATTGGTTTTTCCTAACAACAACCAGTGCATGACTTCTGCCTCACGTTGAGTCAACTGCGGGCAATATTTCAAAATATCAGCCATTTCCAAAGCTGGTGTAGAGGTTTTTATCTGAATAAGATAATTTTTTGCCACACTTGGCTCATTCTCCCACGGCGTAAGCAATAAAAGCTGTAATTGCTGAGATGGTGTTGAATAAGAACAGCTGGTTAATTTTTTGGAGTCTTTTTCATGTTCTAAATCTGAAAACCAAGCTTTTAAACCTGCTTCAAAGCCTTCTAATTCAGGTAAATATTGATTTAGTAGATCACTAGCCTTTTGGGTTTTCCACACAATTTTACCGTGAACATCTAGCGCAAGAATGGCTGTTTCCGTTGCATCAATGACCTGTTTTTGTTGTTGCAATAGTTTGGCATGTGCCAAATGTGTTTTTACTCTTGCTAATACTTCTTCAATATTCAGTGGCTTGGTTACATAGTCCACCCCGCCGACCTGAAAACCACGCACAATATGCTCTGTCTCAGACAAACCTGTCATAAAAATGACGGGAATAAACTGCGTAATTGGGCTCGCTTTAAGCTGTATACAACTTTCAAAACCATCCATATGTGGCATATTGCCATCAAGCAAAATCATATCCGGTAAGCATCGGTGTGCTATTTCAATTGCACTTAACCCATCGGTTGTGACAAGTACACGATAACCTGCCTGATCCAGACTCTCATGTAGCAAGCCTAAATTTTCCGGCACATCATCTACAATCAGAATAACAGCCTGCTCATTTGGCGAAGCTTGCTGAAAAGAAACATGTTGCGTACTCATTGCTTATCCTGAATCAATCGTTGCGCGTGTTTTAAATCAAACTTTTGAATAGCCTGTTCAAGCTGTTCCCATAACTCATCATGCTCTGGAAAATTTTGACGGCATTGCATTAAAGTCTGTTGAATTCCTCGAATGTACCCTTGTCCAATTAAATCATTTAACTGTTGCAAGCTTTGCGGTAAATCAAGCAGATCATTATTTTCTGGTTGTTGAATTGGTGTATGAACAGCAGCTTGCTCTTGCTTAAACACGTTTACATCCAGTGCTTGAACTTCCTTATTTTCAAGGTTTGCATCTGATTTGGAATCAATCCATACCAAGCCTAACTTGTCTCCAATTTTACTCAGCAACAAATTAAGATCGATTGGTTTTAACATAAAGTCTTCACTTAAGACGGCATCTTGTGGATTGACTTCGCGCTCGCCTGCATTGGCTGAAATAATTAAGATTGGCACATTGGTAATATTATTCTGACGCAATAATCGTGCTGTTTCCCACCCGCCCATCAAAGGCATATTTAAATCCATCAAAATCAGATTAGGTTGGAAAATAGGTACACGTCTTAAACAGTCAATGCCCGACTCGGCTTCTTCAATCATAAATCCCAAAGGTTTGAGAAAATTAGCAACTAAACCTCGATCCACAGCTTCATTATCGACAACTAAAATTCGTTTTCGCTCGCCTTGATAACCCGTAATCTGGTTGGAGTAAACATTAGAAATCGGATGAACCACTTCTTTTGAAGGTAAGTAAAACTTAATCTTAAATTGTGAACCCTGATTGAGCTGACTAGTCACAGATAACTGCCCACCAAGTAAATCGACTAATAATTTTACAATTGGTAGTCCGAGTCCTGTTCCAGTAAATCCGCCTTGAACCACATTACTGCCCCGTTCAAACGGGTTAAAGATTCGCTCTAAATCTGCCTCGGCAATACCACAGCCCGTATCTCTAATTTCAAAATAAGCCGTTTGAAAACGGTACTCGACTTTTAAAGTAATTGTGCCACTCGTTGTAAACTTTAATGCATTGCCCAGCAAATTGATGAGCACTTGCTCTAAGCGTTTTTTGTCGGTACGAACATAGTGCGGTAGGTTCTCTCCAATTTCATAAACAAACTGTAAATTCTTCTGTTCAAACTGAGGCTGAAACATTTGAATAATCTGTTCAATAAAATTGGGGAAATGCACATCCACTACATTTAAAGAAATTTTGCCTGTTTCAATGCGTGCTAAATCTAGTAAACCGTCAATGAGTGAAGTCAAATGCTGCCCACTACGGCTAATCACTCCGAGTGCCATTTTGCCTTGTTCAGAGAGTTGTTCTTGTTTTTGAAGTAATTGGCTATAGCCCAAAATACTATTTAAGGGTGTCCGTAGTTCATGGCTAATGCCAATGACATAACGGCTTTTTGCATCATTGGCCCGTTCTGCTGCTATTCTGGCATCTTGTAAGTCTTTTGAAGTGACTTCATGGGCAGCAATTTCATCAATCAATAATGCTGTTTGCTGATGCGTTTCGATTTCAGCATTACGACGGCTTTCATCGTTTAACACTAACCACCATGCAGCAACGCTCATTAATAAAAATAAAATGGTATAAATTTTGACAAACAGCGTAAATAGTTGAGGAACAGCTGCGGCATTAATGGTTTCTAAGTAGGTTTTTTCTTGGATATAAACCAGACTCAAACTCACTGCCAAAACAATAGACAATCCTAGAGTCAGCAATAGATACAAACTGACCCTGCTATTTAAACGGCTGGCCCAACGCTCTGGTAAATAGTGCCAGATGGCTTTTTTGAGCTGAACTGACCAACGTGCATCGGGTTTACATAAATCGTGACAGCGGGCTTCAAGTGAACAGCATAGAGAACAAATCGTACCGTTATAGGCTGGGCAGCCCGCCATATCAGCAAGCTCATAATCCCGTTCACATACCACACAGTTAGCAACCGACGTCGCCTGAATTTTTTCAGGCTGGCGTGCAATGTAATATTTGCCTTTGGTTAGGTAAGCAATAATAGGAACGCATAACACCGCACTCCCCAAAGCAATGAAACTCGCCAAACCTTTCGCCATGAGTCCGAAAAAGCCCAAGTAACTCAGCATCGATAACACTGAAGCGATCAGTAACGCGCCTACACCTACGAGGTTGATGTCATATAAATAAGCACGACGAAATTCAATTCCTTTCGGGCTTAAACCTAAAGGCTTACAGATAATTAAATCGGCAACAACGGCACCAATCCATGCCAAAGCAATATTGCTATATAGCCCCAAAATGCGTTCAACCGCATGGCTAATTCCCATTTCCATTAAAACAATAGCAATAAACACGTTAAAAAGAAGCCAGATAATTCGTCCCGGATGGCTATGAGTTAAACGGGCAAAAAAGTTAGACCATGCCAATGAACCAGCGTAGGCATTGGTCATATTAATTTTAATTTGCGCCAAGCAAACCAGTGCTAAAGTTAATATTAAAGCTAGCTGAGGATTTGGAATAAACTGTTGATAAGCAATCCAATATAAATAAGTCGGATTGTCTAGTTCAGAGACAGGAATAAACAGCTGAAAAGCCAACACCATCAGCAGCATCCCCATCAAAACTTTTAAAAATCCAAAAATAATCCAAGATGGACCACCTAAAAAAACGGCAAAACGCCATGCAGTTCTATTCTTTTCTTTTTGCGGTAAGAAACGTAAATAGTCAGCTTGCTCACCAATTTGGATCACAAATGAAAAAATAAGAGTGCACGCCGCACCAAAGTAATACAGATTAAAATCGGTTGAGTTTGAAACCGCCCCAACAAAATGCAAGCTACTACTTAAAATTTGTGGCTGCTTCCAAAGTACAAAAAACCACGGTAATAACAGCAATAAGAGCCAGATTGGCTGAGTGATTGCCTGAACTTTGTTAATAAAACCAATGCCTTTGACCACTAAAGGTAAAATCACTAATGCAGAAATTAAGTAACCGATAACTTGCGGAATGCCTAAGGCAAGCTCAAGAGCCATTGCCATAATTGCGGCTTCAAAGGCAAGCAAAATAAAGGTAAAGCTGGCATAAATTAGAGATGTAATGGTCGAGCCAATGTAGCCAAAACCTGCACCACGAGTAAGCAAATCGACGTCTACATTATATTTTGCGGCGTAGTAACTAATCGGCCAACTGGTTAAAAATATGATGGTACATACGACAATTGCTGCCCATAACGCATTGCTAAAACCATATTGCCAAAGCATGGTTGCCCCAATGGCTTCCATCGCCAAAAAGCTGACTGTTGAAATTGCGGTATTGGTCACCGTCCAAGGCGACCACTTACGTACCGAGGTGGGTGCGTAGCGGAGCGCATAATCTTCGATACTTTCATCTGCCACCCAAATATTATATTCACGGCGTGTTTTGATCACACGTTGTGGCGCTTGTTGGGGGTGTGAAGAATCTGGCATAACACTCATGTTTGGCATGTGGCTGCATTAAACCCAGCAATCCTTATGCCAAAAGTCATTTATCATGGCGATTTTTTCTAATACGCACATATACGCAAAATAACGTATTTTCAATTTTTCCCAAAAATCACACACTCAAAACCATCAAAAAACAATGATCAATATTTATGTTGATTGACCGAAAATGATTGGGAGATTGATGTTATGAGTGTATCTGAACATCCAAATCTGGACACTGTGCAAGGTACAGATTCACAAAAAGCAGTGAATGAAACCTTAGAAGATTATACTTTACGTTATGCTCCACACAGCTTTCGGCGCTGGAGTCCCAAAGTTGTTGCTATTACTGCACTTGGTGGTATTGCCTATCTTGCTGACTTTTCTATTGGTGCCAGTATTGGTATGTCTTATGGAACAACCAATGCTGTTTTCTCCATTTTATTTGCAGCGATTATTATCTTCTTAACCGGCATTCCTTTAGCCTACTACGCAGCTCGCTATAACATCGACCTTGACTTGATTACCCGCGGTGCAGGTTTTGGTTATATCGGTTCGGTCCTAACCAGTATCATTTTCGCCAGTTTCACCTTTATTTTCTTTGCCCTTGAAGGTTCAATCATGGCGCAAGGGTTATTGCTCGGTTTAGGCATTCCGCTTTGGGCAGGTTACCTCATCTCAACCGTTATGGTCATTCCACTCGTCATTTACGGCATGAAAGCTTTAAGTAAATTACAAGTCTGGACTACCCCACTTTGGCTCGTTCTAATGATTGGTCCTGTGGCCTATCTGATTTACCAAGAACCTACCTTAGTTAGCCAGTTTGCAACTTTTACAGGTCATGAAGGTTTTGCACCTGTAGATATGGCAGCGATCATGCTTGGTGCGGGTATATGCTTATCCCTAATTATGCAAATCGGTGAGCAAATTGACTACCTACGCTTCATGCCTGCAAAAACAAAAGAAAATAGCAAAGCATGGTGGGCTGCAGTTGTTTCAGCAGGTCCGGGCTGGGTGATTTTAGGGGCGATTAAACAAATTATTGGGGCATTTTTAGGTTTCTATTTACTCACTAAAATACCGGGCGTAAACAGCACTGAACCTGTTCAACAGTTTAATGCGGCGTTTCATGACATGCTTCCGGGCTGGGCTGCTTTAACACTTGCAGTTATATTGGTAGTTATTTCTCAAATTAAAATTAATGTGACCAATGCTTACTCTGGTTCCCTTGCATGGACAAGTGCCTACACTCGTATTAGCAAACATTATCCTGGTCGTATTGTCTTTGTGATCGTAAACTTGGCAATTGCACTTGCTTTAATGGAAGGCAACATGTTTGCGGTATTGGGTAAAATCTTAGGGTTCTATTCAAACTTTGCGATTGCTTGGGTTGTGGTTGTTGCAACAGATATTTCAATTAATAAATATGTGTTAAAACTTTCACCGAAAGAACCAGAATACCGTCGTGACATGCTCTACAACGTGAACCCTGTCGGTATGGTTGCATTCCTTGTATCAGCAGGCTTATCAATTGCAGCATTCTTCGGATTACTTGGTAGCTTTTTGGCGCCTTACTCACCGCTTATCGCACTTGTACTTGCCTTTGTATTAACACCAATCATGGGCTTATTAACCAAAGGAAAATACTACATCAAGTCACACGATGACGGTATTAAAGAACCACGTTACGATGCTGAAGGTACTCCTGTAGCAACTGTTTATCACTGCCGCGTATGTGAGCAAGGTTATGAACGTCCAGATATTATGTTCTCTCACAAACATAACGGCACGATCTGTTCTTTGTGTAAAACACTCGATGCTTAAATACTTTCGAAACTAAAAAAGAAGCTTTAAAGCTTCTTTTTTTTACGCCTGATGATTCTTAGCCAATCGGGAATAAACGTTCAGGCACTACATCTTTCATCACAATGGTTGAGATGAGTCGTTGCACACTTGGAATAGCAGATAATTTTTCATCGTACAAACGCTGAAAAGCTGGCAAATCTTTAGCCACCACATGCAGCAGATAGTCTGGCTCACCAAACAAACGCTGCGCTTGCATAATTTGTGGAATATCAATTACGGCATTTTCAAACTTCTCGACTGCCTGTTTATCGCCTTCTTTAAGCGTAATAAAAACAATCGCTGAAAATTCAAATCCAACTAAGTTTGGGTCGAGCTCTGCCCGATAACCTTTGATAGCTCCTGACTCTTCTAAAGCCTTCACTCGTCTATGGCAAGGTGAAATGCTCAAACCGACTTTTTCTGCCAATTCAGTAATAGATAATCGGCCATTTAATTGCAATTCAGCAAGAATCTTTTTATCTGTGCGATCCATTTAGAAAAATTTACCCCAAATAAGTGTGATATGAGCAAACATTTAAAAGCACATTCTAAATACATGAGCATATTATTTTCAACAAGCTCGAATAAATAGGGATTTTTTCTAAACCACGAGTGAAACCTTTGGAAAATAGTTTGCCGAGATAAGCTTATGGCTTTTAACATTTTTATTGCATTTTGGAGTGTCTCCATTCTTTTTATTATTACGCCAGGGGCAGACTGGGCCTATGCCATTTCGGCAGGAATTAAGGGCAAAGTCGTCGTACCGGCTGTCGCAGGTATGCTATTTGGGCACTTTATTACGATTTTATTGGTAGCGGCTGGTGTTGGCCTGCTTGTAGCAAATAATCCAACTGCACTCATGATCCTAACAATTGCAGGTTCTGCTTATTTGCTATGGATGGGAATAAACTTATTACTTACCCCTCCAACTCCGAACGAGTCTGATTCTGAAAAGGCTCAGTCATGGTTAAGTTGGGCAACCAAAGGCGTTTACGTGAGTGGATTAAACCCGAAAGTTTTTTTGCTCTTTTTAGCCCTGCTTCCTCAATTTATTGACACGACTGCTTCATGGTCCGTAACTACACAGATTCTTGCCTTCGGTGTTGTGCACATGATTAGCTGCGCGATTATTTACTTAATGGTGGGTTATGGTTCAGAGGCTATTTTGAAAACCAGACCACAAGCAGCACAGTTAGTGGGCCGTTTTTCGGGCGGTTTGATGGTTGTTATCGCAACATGTTTATTGATTGGACAAATTTAAAAGTCATTTAGGAAAAAGTTACTGACTCACTTTTCGGGTCGGTAACTTAAATAATAAATATAAGAAAAATTTATCTCATTCGTTTGAGGTTATAGGTCACGACTCCCCAAATCACCAGTTCTTGCCCCTCTTCAATATAAATATTTTGATAATCAGGGTTTTCTGCTTTTAGCCACACTTTAGGGGGCTGAAATTGGGTATCAATCATTAAGCGCTTAACAGTGAAATCATTGTCAATAAGTGCAATCACAATATCGCCCGATTTAGCAGGAATGCTACGGTCCACAATAAGCGGATCATCAATATCAATTCCGGCATCTAACATAGACAACGAATTGGCTTTGACAATAAAGGTGGCATTTTCATTTCTAATTAAATATTCATTTAAATCGAGTGCTTGCTCAATATCGTCTTGCGCTGGTGATGGGAAACCCGCAGCAACACGTTCTGTCACCAAAGGAATATGGTAAATTTTATCGTTGTTCGGATGGACCTGCTGTATCTTTAGTTTTGAAGTGAAATCTGTCTGGTTATCGGTTTTGACATTATTCAGTAACCAATTTTTGATAAAGTTGACTTGAGATTCAGGAACACGAATCACTTTGGTGGGTTCATTGAACTGTGCTTTACGGCCGGCGTTTTCCCGTGCACCGCCATGCTCGAATTCTTTCTTCTTTGGCATATCGCCTCCATTTCACCGTTCAAATCCTACACAAACAATGTAACTTGAAAAAGTTACATTTTCAAGTTGACGAAATATTTTTTTTGCATAACAATAAATTTCATGATCAGATTTTAATCCATTTTGCTTTTAACAGGGATGCTAAAACGGAAATGGTAATTTGAAGAGAATCAAAACCTATTGTGAAATAGTTCTTATTACTGACTGTTTTGATTTTTATCAATGAAATTCTGAACACTTAAATATGAGTTAGATTCAGTTTTTGGTATGGAGACATGCGAAATGAAAAATCAACGTGATGCAGTTTTAGGTTATGCAGATGAACAACATGCCTACTATATCCGTCTTATTGAAAATGATGCGGTATTAGGCGAAAGCTATGGAATTTTCTGTGAAAATCCGGAAAGTGAAGCAGCCGAAAGTATTATGACGACACTATTTTTAAAGAAATCATTTTGGTTAAATGGCTCAGAATTCACAGATATTGTAAAAGGCTTACATCCCCTTACCCACTCATAAGTTTAAAATAATAAAAATAAAGGAGGCATAATGCCTCCTTTATTCTCAAAAACTGTTTGCTTAAGACGTAAAGCGTCCATAAGCATCGCGTTTTTGATTACGAGAGTTCTGACCACGACCGTCTGAACGGCCACGGCGGTCATCATCGTCGTCATCGTCATCACGACGGCTGCGACCACGGCCTCGGCCACCTGAACGACCACGATCATCATCTTCATCGTCATCATCATAACGACTGCGGCCACGGCCTCGACCACCTGAGCGACCGCGATCATCATCTTCATCGTCATCATCACGACGGCTGCGGCCACGACCTCGGCCACCTGAACGGCCACGATCATCATCTTCATCGTCGTCATCATAACGACTGCGGCCACGGCCTCGGCCACCTGAACGACCACGATCATCATCTTCGTCATCATCGTCACGACGGCTGCGGCCACGACCTCGACCGCCTGAACGGCCACGGTCATCATCTTCATCGTCGTCATCATAACGGCTGCGACCACGACCTCGGCCACCTGAGCGACCGCGATCATCATCTTCATCGTCGTCATCACGACGGCTGCGACCACGACCTCGGCCACCTGAACGACCGCGATCATCATCTTCATCGTCGTCATCACGACTGCGGCCACGGCCTCGGCCACCTGAACGACCGCGATCATCATCTTCGTCGTCATCATCACGACTGCGGCCACGGCCTCGACCGCCTGAGCGACCGCGATCATCATCTTCGTCGTCATCATCATAACGACTGCGGCCACGGCCTCGACCGCTTGAACGGCCGCGGTCATCATCTTCGTCGTCATCATAACGGCTGCGACCACGACCATTACGATCATCGTTTTTATGACTTAAAGCACCAGCTTCACGAGCTTCTTCTGAGGTAAATTCATGTGCGTTACCACTGGCATGTGCAGCACGGCCAGCTTCACGAGCTTCTTCTGAAGTAAATTCATGCGCATTGCCACTGGCATGTGCAGCTCGCCCACCTTTACTGGCTATTTCTCTGACTCTTTCAGGATCCATACTTGCAAATCCACGATTTGAAGTACCTGAACTATTGTTATCATCTTCATATCTAGTATTAGCCATAGTTATATCTTCCTATATTAAAATTATAAGTCGCTACCGCTTTTATTGAACGGATAAATTTAAGATAAGAGATTTAAAATATTTTTATAC
>OJXO01000348.1_pt1 | contig 9645 bp, 7 predicted proteins | sample 1600721 | NCBI WGS metagenome assembly OJXO01 (sample SAMN04436634, study PRJEB24849) | human gut metagenome | biome: human gut; feature: NICU; material: stool | host: Homo sapiens | place: USA: Saint Louis, MO | collected 2010-01-30
TTTATTCAATTTCAATTTGAGCTTCTGAATGAGCAGCAACAGTACCTGCTTGATCAGTTCATGCTGAAAAAGAATAACACCGTGAATAGCCAAGATTTATGGGAAGCATTAAAGTGAGAAACTCTTTACTATCTAAAAGGTTAAAACGTACTGAAATACGTTTACTCATTATTGATGATAACCAGTTACGTTATAACCAAATTTTAAATTTATTATCGGGGAATGATTATCAAGTTAATGCCTTATTACTTGATGATTTAAAAAGTTTTGAAAAGCAGCTCAATACATCTTGGGATGTCATTATTTTTGGTCGCGCCTATGATTTGAAAATTGAACAAACTCTCTCCCTTGTTCAAGCCTCAGAACAGCCGCAGCTTCCAATATTACTTTTACAGCCAGATGATTACCAAGCGCAGCAATATCAAAGCTATATTCAAAAAGGGATTTATGATGTAGTCCCATTAGAACCGCTAGATTATTTCTATATTACCTTGGTTCGGGCACTGTCATACAGCCGCCTTTTACAGACGGAACAACGTCTTTTGGCCGAGCTTGATACCATTCATACGCATACGCAAACGCTGGTCGACAATAGCCATAAAGCGGTTGCTATTTTTCAAGAAGGCATCCACATTAAGGCAAATACCGAATATTTGAATCTTTTTGGTTTTCAACAAGAAGAAGACATTATTGGATTACCGATTTTAGATGTCTTACAGCCCAACGATTTAAATATTTTTAAACAGCGGTTTAAGAAAATTTCTTTAGGCCAGTTTGATCAGGCACGCTTTGAAATCCAGAGTCAGCATCAGGCTATTTCTGGTAATAATGCGCTAAAACTCGAGTTTATTCCAAGCCAAGAAGAAGATGCCGTACAACTCACCATCGACTATCAAGTTGATTTAACTACTCCAGCAAATAGTGCTCCGTCCGAAAAAAGTGTTGGGTTGAGTGCAGCTTGGCCACAGATTAATCGTCATTTATCGACCCACCCTGCCCAAGCAAACGCCGTTGTTTTATTTAGACTTGCACAGTGCCCAGAACGAATTTTTCAACAGGGTTGGCAAACTTTAGGGCAATATTTCAATCAGCTCCATGGTTTTTTAAAAGACCATGCACAGATGCCGATTTTCCAAGTCGACTTGGGTAGTTATGTCGGGATTTTACAAGCCGAAAATAATTCAGTTTTAAACTCACAGCTGACGAGTTTACAAACTTTGCAAAAAGAACATTTGTTAAAAGTGAATGAGCAAAACTTTTCATTACAGTTAAAGCTTGGCTATGCTTTTCTCAACCAGCCCTTAACTGAGAACTCTTTTAGCTCATTATTGAACGAGGCTGAAAAACAGGATTTACCTCGGGTTACACCTCAACTTGAAGTAATGCCAACAGTAGAAAAAACGGTTTCACCGAGCATTGAAGCTGTTCCTCTTGATTTAACAATTGAACATTTTGACCATACGCCTCAGTCCTCTTTGCTCCAGCAGTTAAGACAAAAACTAGCTCAGGGCGAAATACATCTGAAATACCAGCAAATTTACGATAAGCATGACCAAGAAACTCATAACTATGAAGTGACAAGTGGTTTTATTGCGGATGAACAATGGTATGACTTAAATGATTTAAGTGATCTTAAAAAAGATGCAGAACTTTCAATTCAGTTAGACCGCTGGATATTGGTAGAAGCGTGTAAACAGCTTCATAATTTCATTGCTCAGTATCCTAAAGCGAAACTCATTATTAACCTTAATATTGATATTTTGCTAAAAGATAAAACATTCCCTGAGCTGATTTCCAAACTACTGACTATTATCGGAAGTAAAATTGAAAGCCCACTGATTTTGCAATTTTCAGAACAAGCTCTTCAGCCTTATCTTCCAATTGCTCAACAACACATTGCTCGCTTACGCCAACATGGTGCGGAAATTTCAATTCGAGATTTTGCTTCTTCTATGTATAGCGATTCAATATTACAGCAGCTTGATATTCAACTTGTAAAATTAAAGTCCAGCAAAACTGATCTATTAAGCTCAGACCAAGGGCTTAATAACTTACAAGAAAAAATATTGAACTATTTGACTGTAAAACCGATTGGAATTTTATTAGCTCACTTGAATGATATGAACCTGTTTGCCAATGCATGGAATGTAGAAGCACGTTTTCTACAAGGGGATTATTTTCAGAAAAAACTTGACCGCTTAACAGACGTACAAGACCAATAATGGTCTTGTATATTAAAAACAAAAAACGGGCTTATGCCCGTTTTTTGTTTCGTTTTGAAGTATTAACGCTTGATAGAGCGAGACATACCAGCAAAACGTTGTTTGAATTTGTCGATACGACCACCAGTGTCTACATTCTTTTGTTTACCAGTGTAGAAAGGGTGGCAAGCTGAACATACGTCAAGGTAAATAGTTTCTTTACCTAAAGCAGAACGAGTTTCGATTACGTTACCGCAAGAACAAGTTGCAACTAATTTTTCATATTTTGGGTGAATATCGGCGCGCATCGTCGATTACTCCTAATTGAAGAAAGGCTTAAGCTGTCATCGCAATTGATCACTCTCAATTAAATTGAGGAAAGCTTTTACAAGCAGATCAACACCACAACAGACCATTCTTTTGGCCCACCGAAACCTCAAGGGTTAGAGCTAAGCACAACAAGTGGGCAGTATTATACGTCATATAAATTTTTTTTGCGAATTAATCTTGGGATTTAGCCAAGTAATTTGCAATCACCCCACAGACCATTAACTGGATTTGGTGAAAGATCATAATTGGTAAAACGATCATACCTAAAGGTTGGCCAATAAATAAGATTTGTGCCATAGGTACACCACTGGCCAAGGTCTTTTTGGAGCCACAAAAGAACACTGTAATTTGATCAGCTCGGTTAAAACCAAAAGCGCGCGGTAAATAAAGTGCAAGCAGCATAATAATGGTGAGTAAAACAGAACAAGCAATGGTTAAAAGCAGTAAGGTTTTCCAACTCACCTGATGCCAAAGCCCCGCAACCACTGCCCCACTAAATGCACCATAGACCACCATCAAAATTGAACCTTGGTCAAATGCTTTTACAATACTTGGTACTTTTGCCATATATGGAAAAACATAGGGACGAAGTAATTGCCCTAAAACAAAAGGCACTAATAGCAACAAAGTAATTTGTATAATTGAAGATGTAGGATCAAATCCGTGCTGACTTTGTCCTAAAATAAAGAAACTGACTAAAACCGGCGTAATAAACATACCTACCAAGTTTGAGAAAGATGCACTACATACCGCCCCTGCCACATTCCCTTTTGCAACTGAAGTAAATGCAATAGAAGACTGAACAGTAGATGGCAAGAAACACATAAACAAAAAACCCCAATAGAGCTGCTGCCCTAATAAAGGTAAAAGAATAGGTTTAGCCAATAAACCAATAGCAGGAAAAATAAAGAACGTAATTGCAAATACCAGTAAGTGCATTTTCCAATGCAAAATACCTTCAATGACTGCCTCACGAGACAGCTTGGCACCATGCAAGAAAAATAAAATAGCAATCGCGACTGTAGTTAATATATTGAAATACTGCGCAGCTTGACCACTGACTGGAAAAAAAGTTGCTAGTAGTACCATGCCAACCAACAAAATTGTAAATCGATCAAGTGCCAAGAACTTCAGCATGTTCACATCCTATGATTATTTTAGATAAAGAAAAGCCCAGTTGATAAATTGACCATTTGGTCAAGCCTTCATCATACTGGGCTATAAAAATAAAGCTAGACTTTTAAGACCTAAATCTTAAAGCGCCTGAGTCATTTATTTAATTATTTCTAGCATTTGCGTCTTGTTGAATAAGCTCGACTTTGTAGCCATCCGGATCTTCAACAAATGCAATCACCGTTACACCACCCTTCATTGGGCCAGCTTCACGAACGACTTTACCACCACGTGCTTTGATTTCTTCACATGCTTTATAAGCATCTTCAACACCAATCGCAATGTGACCATAGCCATTTCCTAAATCATAACTTGAGGTATCCCAGTTATGAGTAAGTTCAAGCACGGTATTATTTTCTTCATCGCCATAACCAACAAATGCCAGTGTAAAGCGACCTTCTTCATAATCACGCTTACGAAGTAACTTCATCCCTAATACTTCGGTATAGAACTTTAAAGATTGTTCTAAATTGCCTACTCGCAACATTGTATGAAGCATTCGCATGTTTATTCACCTGCCTTTTCTATGTCATGTGTTTGATGATCTTTAAGCAGTTTTTCAACCCAAACAACTAAAATTAAGATTGGAATCCCGATCATTGTGGTCATCAAAAAGAAGTTTGGGTATCCAATATTACTCACTATGGTACCCGAATATCCACCTAAAAGTTTTGGGGTAAGGGTCATAAGTGAGCTAAAGATCGCATATTGAACAGCAGTAAATGACACACTGGTCAAACTTGAAAGGAACGCAATAAATGCCGCACCGGCTAAGCCTGAAGCCATATTATCAACAACAATGGCAAAATAAAGCCATAGTGAGCTATAAGGTTTAATGACTTTACCACTAATCTCAACTTCTTGACCTGATTGAGTATCAATGTACGGTAAAGGATCGATATTCACATCTAATTCAGGTTTTGGTACAGAATTTGAAGCGACTTCATAATGGTGAGCAATCGATAATATTTTTTGATTTCCATCGACAATTGAAGCAGTAAGTTGCTTACTTGGTGATGACAATAATTTTTGCATATCAATTGCTGCGTTAAACACGCCCTTTTGATCTGTCATTTTTGCATCAAAATTTTGTCCATCAAGATTCACCACAATCTTTTGAGTAGGTGATAAGGCTTTACCAAAATACTGCCCACGAATCACGACACTGCCTTCGGAAGAGTTAGCCGATATCTGATCACTTCCCATTAAAGGTAAAATTTGTAAAGGAACACTCTCAGAATGAGTTGTCACTAGAGGTTGAGCCCGAACGATAGTCTCGGCTTGTTGATCTTGCAAAGCATAACCAGCTTTTACATCAATTTGTTGGGTGCCATTAAAACTTGAGCTTGGCACTTTTAGCTTCCAATACCCCACTTCATCTGGCTTCACTTTATAATGGTGATTCCCAATTTGGACATCCACCATATCAAGCGGTTTTCCAGATTTTACTAAGCCAATGAAAATGAGATTAGTAGAGCTTGCCAATACAGCACCAACGAACATCAGTTTCATGATGTTCATACGTTGAGCTAATAAGCCACCTAAGAAACCACCCACCAAACTGAAAATAACACCATAAACTTTTACGGCTTCAGCAATTTGTTCTTTGCTAAAGTTCAGATCTTGATAAAAGACATTAGAAATCACACCAGCAATAATGTCTGAAATACGGAAGAACCCAATCAAGAATAGAAGTACTAAGGCAAGTTTGACACCATAACGTTTAAAGAAATCCAGAATTGGGGCAATCCAAGTTTCCTTAGCCATTTGCTGGTTCACCACACCTATTTTTACTAATAGATAACCAGCTAGAATGGCAACGCCTGTCGCCGTTAAGAACCTTAAAGCTTCTAAACCAAATAAAGCAGCACTATCTTGAATATTGCCAGCTTTTGAAATTGCTTCGGTAACTTGGCCTGAGTAAATATAGGTTAATACAAATGAAATAACTGCAATAAAAAATACTAAAACCAGACGGTAATAATCACTTGATTTATAGTTTTTATATATACGATCAACTTTAGGTTCACGAACGAGTAAAGTTGTAATAATACCGACTAACATGACTGCTGCCATCGTTAAATAGGTGGTCTTCCAAGCCTCGTAAATATAGTTTCCTTTTGCGGTCCCCAAATGCGCCGCTAAGAATAATGCACCAGCACCAGCTACAATCATACCGATCCGGTAACCCGCATTATAAGTTGATGCCAACACTGTCTGCATTTCAGTTTCAGCCAGCTCAATACGATAAGCATCAATCACAATATCTTGCGTTGCAGCCGAGAAGCCAAGTAAAACTGCGCCTGCTGCCATTTGAACAAGGTAACTGTGACCTAAAGCAGGGTCGGCAAAAGCCATTGTACATATCGCAAGTACGATTAAACACTGCGCAATAAGCAACCATGCACGTCTTCGGCCTAAAGCTTTAGTCAAAACTGGTACAGGTAACTCATCAATTAAGGGAGCCCAAACAAATTTAAAGGAATATCCTAAAGCCGCCCAACTGAAAAAAGTGACGGCACTTTTATCAATCCCTGCTTCACCTAGCCATAAAGAGAGACTAGAGAAAATCAATAAAATAGGTATTCCGGCAGAAAAACCCAGAAATAGCATAATTAATGCACGACGGTCTAAAAATGCTTTAAACGCCGAGACCCAACCAGAGGTTTGTGTGGTCATTCGTTTTTTATTTTCCATAAATTATAAATGCGCCTATTCAATCGCTTCTTACAATTGCTTTCAAGATTCTTTATGCAATCAAGTTTTGTTTTGATGATAAAAACGGCAAGTTTGCTTGATATTTTATGCTAAACCTGTATACCTTTAATCTTCAACCTTCGTTTTCTTTTGCTGGATATCAACAGTGACACAAAAACTTGATCAAGTGACATCTTCAACTTTATCACTCGCTAAAACAAACACCACAAAAGTCACAATAAATGCATTTCCTTCAGCTTTTGAGCAACCTGATATTAAAATGACTTTAGATAAAACAGCGTTAAAACCCGAACAACTTACGCACATTCCAAATTTTGAAAATATTCCAGCCTCAACAAAACGCATCAAGCCGCTCAACAACTTTTTAGGGCAAGACCGCGCCAAAGCTTCGGTAGAAGCTGGCATTTCCTTACCCTACTCTGGTTATAACATTTTTGCGGTAGGAACAGCAGGCTTAGGTAAACGCACCATGATTAAGCGTTTACTACAACAACATGCCAAAACAATGCCTACTCCAGATGATTGGGTATATGTTTATAACTTTAAACAGGCTCGTCAGCCCATTGCGCTACGCTTCCCTGCTGGACAAGGAATCAAGTTTCAACAAACTCTTCATCAAACTTGGCAAATTATTTTAAAGCAGCTTGAACGCCGTTTTAGCGCAGAGACTTATCATAACCGTATCGAGCGAATCCGTCAGGAAACTGGTGATGAACAGCAACAAGCGCTTGTCGAATTAACAAAAGAAGGCGAAGAACTTGATCTAAAATTGATTTCTCGAAATGAGAAACATGGCTTTGTACCTGTACAGTTAAAAGATAATCAGGTTCAAGAACTGACTCAAACAGAAATTGACGCTTTAAATAGTAAACAGCGTGCTGAGATTGCAGCCAATATTCGCTATATGGATAAAAAGCTTGAGCGTCTTGGTCTGCATTTGGGCGACTTAGAAGATGACGCACGCGACAAAGTTTCTGTTTTAAATCGAGACATCGCCACTCAAGTGGTTATGCCACGCATGGACTTAATTTTAAATAAATATGGTCAAGTGAAAGGCCTTGAAGATTATTTAAAACAGTATGCTCAAGATATCATTGACAATGTTGAGTTAATTTTAGAACAAGAAGAAGATGACTTTGCTCCTGCTATGTTCAATCGCGTACCGGCGCGTTATCAAGCAAATGTGATTGTCTCAAACAAGCCAAATAGCGGTGCTCCAGTTATTTTTGAAGATTTCCCAACGCACTACAACTTGCTGGGTCATGTAGAACAACTCACCCACAACGGCACAATTACTACAGATTTCACTCTTATTCGTCCCGGTGCCCTACATCAAGCCAATGGTGGTTTTTTAATGCTTGAGGCCGAGCAATTACTCGAACAACCTTATGCATGGCAAGGTTTAAAGCGTGCCTTAAAATCGGGCCAACTCAAGCTCTCTTCTCTTGAACATATGTTGACTTTAACCGGCAGTATCTCGATAGAGCCTGCTGCTATTCCACTTGATATTAAAGTGGTACTGATGGCAGAGCCTGAGATTTATTATGAAATTTTAGAAGTAGAACCAGAGCTTGGTAGCGTATTTAAAATTCGCGCAGATTTTACCGATACATTACAACGTAATGACGAAAATGAACAAGCTTATATGCAGCTGATTGCAGACTATGTACAAGCCGATAAACTGCTTCCATTTGACCGCAGTGCTCTAGCGGCATTACTGACAGACTCAAGCCGTCAGGCCGAAGACCAAAGCTCATTGTCGTTACATGCTTCAACGTTGGGTGATCTTATTCGTGAAGCGCATCATCATGCATTTAAAGCCAATGATAAGATGGTAACCGACCAGCACATTAACCTTGCCCTACAACACCGACAATATCGCTTAGGCTATTTAAGAGAACTTTACTGGCAAGATTTATCGCGTGGAACCCAGTTAATCGAAACTTCTGGCCATCGTTTAGGTCAAATTAATGCCCTCTCTGTCATTCACTATGCAGATGTTGAGTTTGGTTTACCTTCACGCTTAACTGCCTCAGTTTATCAAGGCAGTGGCGATATTCTTGATATTGAACGTAGCGTAGAACTAGGTGGTTCATTGCATGCCAAAGGCGTGTTACTCATGTCTAGCTTCTTAAAAGCTCACTTTGGCCGTGAACAGATTTTACATTTTTCTGCTGCTCTGGCTTTTGAGCAAAGCTACGGACAAGTGGACGGCGACAGTGCAACCGTTGCCGAGCTTTCTGCATTAATCTCTGCAATTAGTCAGTTACCAATTGATCAGTCATGGGCAATTACCGGTTCTATGAACCAGTTAGGTCAAGTTCAACCAATTGGTGGCGTAAATGCAAAAATTGAGGGCTTCTATGATGCATGTAAGTTACAAGGTTTAACTGGCAAACAGGGTGTCATTATTCCACGCCAAAACATGCAACACTTGATGCTACGTCAAGATGTGATTGATGCGGTGCGAATGGGTCAATTCCATATCCATGCAATTGATACAATTGATCAAGCACTTGAGATTTTAATGGCTCGCCCTGTTGGTACCCTCGACAAAAAAGGCAAATACAGTAAGCATTCTATTTATGCCGCTGTAATGGAACAACTTGAGTACTGGCAAGCGATCGAAGATGGCGCAGAAGTTGAAGAGGAGCCGAAGAAGAAAAAGAAAAATAAGAAAAAAATTAAAAAGCATGAAGAGCTCACAGCTGATGATCTTCCTCAAGAAACTCAAGAGGAAGTTGCTACGCTAAAGCAAAAATAACACTGACATAAAAAAGGGCTTGTAATAACAAGCCCTTTTTTATGAATGAGGTAAAAGTTAACGAACAATCTGCATTGCTCTTCCGCCAGCCAACTGACTAAAGTATTGCTTAAGCGCTTCGACACAACGTTGAATTTTCATTGGCTGTTGATCGTGTTTTGCAATCTCTGCATATAAAGTGAAAGCTGGGAGTTTCCAATCTGGAAGGATTTCAATTAAAGAACCATTCTTCAATTCTTTTTGAGCATCTAAATATAAAATTCTGGCAATTCCATGCCCTTGCTGGCATAGCGCTTTAGCCACTTGTAAATTATTACTTTGCAAACGGCTTGCCATCTCGATATTTAATTTTTCACCAGTTTTAGCGTGCTGAAAATTAAAACTACGTGAGTCATTCATTGCATTAGACTTCCTTCATAAATCATTTTTCAATCAATTTAATTGTTTATCTTTCACCCA
>OJXO01000356.1_pt1 | contig 9355 bp, 7 predicted proteins | sample 1600721 | NCBI WGS metagenome assembly OJXO01 (sample SAMN04436634, study PRJEB24849) | human gut metagenome | biome: human gut; feature: NICU; material: stool | host: Homo sapiens | place: USA: Saint Louis, MO | collected 2010-01-30
GTAATCATTTTTCGCCAAAAACTTTATACTGAATAGCTTCTACATTAAATACTTTGTCAATGAGATCATCTACATCTTTAAATTCAGAATAATTTGCATATGGATCTATAAAATAAAATTGTGGTTCTTTACCGGAAACATTAAATATTCTTAATATTAAATATTTCTGCTTATATTCTTTCATAGCAAACATTTCATTTAGCGACATAAAAAATGGTTCCTCAATACTAGAAGATGTAGATGTTTTAATTTCAATAAATTTTTCTACAGCTTTATCTGTATTTGTTGGATCAAAAGCTACTAAATCATAGCCATGACCGTGTTGAGAGCCTGGATTATCATTTAAAATATTCCTAAACTGTTCTTTCTTATCTTCGTCTATTTTATTATCAATTAGCTCATTAAAGTAATTTAGCGCTAATTTTTCTCCAACTTTACCGGTTAATTTATTCTCTTTATTTGATTTTTCAATTTCTGAATCATTTTTAGTAGTCTTTGATACACCTTTTTTATATTTTGGAATTATTCCTTTAGGTGCTTCCACTTCCTTGAGTGTCTTATCTTTTTGTGCTGTTCTAATTTCTTCAATTTCGCTGTCTTCCTGTATTTCGTCTATGCTATTGACCAAGCTATCATAGGATGTTTTTGTAACTTTTGAAGCTAATTCATTAAATAGTTCTAAAAATTTCTTTAAATCCTCTAGCATATCTTCTTCTGTGAATCCTTCATTCAAATCATAATATTTGAATCTTATTGATCCATGAGAATATCCTGATGGATAATCATTTTTTAAATCATAAGATGAATCTTTATTTTCTGCGTAATAAAATCTTCCAGTATTAAATTCATTTGATGTAATATATTTATTGAGTTCGGAAGATAAAGTTAATGCTCTTTGTTTTGCAGCATTTTTATCCCGCGGAAACATATCACTTATCTTTGACCATCCTTGATTCAAAGATAAGTATATGCCTTCTCCTTCCGGATGAAAAAGATATACCAAATAATATCCATCCTTTGTTTCTTTTGTTATATTCTCATCATATATTGAAATCCAAGGATCTTTACTATAGTTCCCAGTAGCAACCTTCCCTACAACTGAATATTTATCTTCTTTTATATGCACTTTTAACTGCTTGGGTAACTTATCATGGACTAAAGTTTTATATAGATCACCTTTATCCCAATCAGATTTTTTAACTACATTATTGGTACGTTTCTCTTTAATTAATTTAAGGACCTGCATAAAGTTGTCTATCATTTGAAATTCCCTCCTATTATAAAATATATTATGTCTCATTTTCTTCAATATGTACTTATTTATATTTTACCGTAATTTACTATATTTAGTTGCAGAAAGAATTTTCTCAAAGCTAGAACTTTGCTTCACTATAAGTATTCAGTATAAAGAATATTTCGCTATTATTTACTTGAAATGAAAGACTGCGGAGGCTAACTATGTCAAAAATCATGAACCTCATTACTTATGATAAGCTTCTTAAAAACATAACAGCAATTCACATAAACCTCATATGTTCTGATACATTCAAAATCCCTTTATGAAGCGGCTGAAAAAACCGCATCATTTATGATATGCTTCGCCTCTCATGATCTTAAATGCGCGATAAATTTGTTCAATCAATATGACACGCATCATTTGGTGTGGAAAGGTCATGTTGCTGAATGATAGTGCGTAGTTGCTGCGTTGTAAGACGTCTTGGTGTAAACCATTGGAGCCACCTATGACAAATGTAAAGTCGCTTTGACCTTGTGTCATGCGTGTTTGTAGTTCTTTAGCGAGTCCTTCTGAAGACAACATTTTCCCTTTGATTTCCAACGTAATTACTGTAGATTGGGGTTTAATCTTATTGAGTAGACGTTGGCCTTCTTTTTCTTTGACTTGTTCAATTTCTTTGTCGCTCATATTTTCAGGTGCTTTTTCATCTGGTACTTCTATTAATTCGATTTTCGTGTAAGGTCCTAATCTTTTTTCATATTCTGCAATAGCTTGCTTCCAATATTTTTCTTTTAGTTTTCCAACTGATACGATAGTAATCTTCATTTTATCCTCCAAAAGTACATAATTTATTCGAGTTATCCACAAGTTATACACTTGTGCACACAATTCCCTCTTAGTATAACAATTGAATTAACATTTTCTTAGTGTTTTTTAAGAATTATACACAGATTTAAGGGAATCTGTTGTGAATTTGTGGATAAGTCTGTGAATAATGTGGGTATTTATGTGTGTATTGTACACATTTCTGGATAACTATTGCCTAATCAGTGGATAACTTTACGGTCGTCTTAACGTTATTTTTACAATTATTCCCTATATTTCAGACCTTTTAGACTCACTTACTACATATATCATCATTGATATTCGATTTTCCACACGCATCTTTTTAACCCTAAATTAATATCATCATTATCTTTATGTAAGTGGGCTATCATTTAACAGTATATGTATCACCCCTACCTGAGTCTCATCAATCATCACTACGACATTCAATCAAATATATGAGTGCTCCACTTTCACCCCAATTAAGCATATAATCAATTAAATGAATTCATATTAATTATGATGATATTGACTTGATAAAGTCTCACATGACATTGCTTTGTGTTACAAAATAACGGCGAAAGTAGCAGTAGATCATTTATTGAGTTGAATCATACATGTGTTGAACATAGAAACTCATTTTTATATTAAATAGTATGGCCACTAACTATAAATACAATATATTTAAAATTTATTTAAATGTCAATTTTTATTTTGTTACAATTTATAAATGTTTTTAAATTGTAACTTTATATTTAAGCTTTTATGAGAGTCTTAATATTTTATTTATTCATATTTTTACAACATTACTTTTTTATCAATTAGGAAGTGTAATATAAATCACAAAGCGTGTAAGACATCGTTTGCCCTCGACCACGGTGCATTTTCATTTCACTAAAAAAATTCCTAAATCAATCGTTCATGCTCAAGCCCCGTTTAAACTAACACGCAATCATTCCCTACACTATCAACCACTTTTCCAAAAAAGTAACCTACTTAAGCGCAATACTTAAGTAGGTCGTTTGTCTTACTTCTATTCAATTATAGTGTATAAATCGGTGTGGCTTGTGCTTTATCGGTATCGCAAAGCAACACTTCTTTCTCTGTATCGATATCGTGTTCGTTGAGCACTTGTCCAACACTCATGCGTGCGAGGTCTTTCATATTATTGTCTTGTGATAAATGAGAGAGGTATATACGTTTCGTATTACCTGTAATGACATCACTCATCGCAAGGCCCGCGTCTTCATTGGATACGTGACCCATATCACTCAAAATACGTTGTTTCGTCTTCCATGGATAACGACACATGCGTAACATATCGACGTCGTGATTACTTTCAAACATAAATACATCACTACCTTGAATCATACCTTTCATACGATCTGAAACGTAACCTGTGTCAGTAATCATCGTGAATTTCTTATAATTATTGTGGAAGATGTAGAACTGTGGATCAATCGCGTCATGTGACACGTTAAATGATTCTATATCAAATCCTGCAAGAGATTTCGTTTCATATGGATTAAAGATAAATTTCTGATCCATTGGAATGCGACTGTCTTTCTTCTCTATCGCTTTCCATGTATTCTCATTCGCGTAAATCGGAAGTTTATATTTACGTGCTAAGACACCAAGACCTTTAATATGGTCGATGTGTTCATGTGTCACTAATATTCCGTTTAAATCCTTAATATTTCTGTCGATTTGGCTGAAAAGTTCTTCCATCTTCTTGCCAGTTAAACCTACATCGACGAGTAGGCTACCTTTCTCACTTTCTACGTAAGTGGCGTTACCTGTACTACCACTTGCTAATACACTCATACGTATCAAGCGACTCATCCTTTCTCATATGTACCATAGTTATTTGTTTATAGGGGTGCGGGGAACTCGAGTGTCTTACGCTTTATTGAGATGCTTCAACTAAGTTGGCTTTCACTCAATGTTGATTTTTTATCCTAAATTGCGTAGATATTTTAAAGTTTCGATATTCTTTAATACAGTTATTCAAATATCGAAACGTCACGTCCTCTAAATTTCCTTTATATTATACTATATCAATTTTAAAAGTTGAGTTCCAATAGTCCGTTTATAAACGATACTAACGCCCATTTAAAATACACACCGCTTTATAACAACGTCGATATTGAGCCTAGCATTGCATCCTCTTAAACTATCTAACATATCGACCAACATCATTTTTGATTTCCACCCTATTTAATTACTCAATCACTTTCAATACGTAAAAAAGCCTGAGATCACTCATCGTGTCTCAAGCTTAGTTTATATCATCATATATAGCTTCATAATCAATCCGTGACTCATCACATGTCGTTGGTTCGACAAATGACTTCTAACATAAGTACGCCAAAGCTTGCTCTAGACAGTACAAATTAACGTAACCTTCTATGCTATCGCTTGGCGATTTTATTCAAACGTCACGTCACCCATCAATAACCTCTAATAATCAATCACTTTCGGATTATGATTTGCAGCTTCTACATAATAGGTTTGAACTTGATCCTTGCCTTTATGTTTTACTTTAATTTCCCAGTTAGGTTGGAGTAATTGAACGTTTGTTTCCTTTACCACTGAATAATAGCCTAAGCGTGCGTCTAGCACTTGATCATTTTGTTTTAGATATCTGTTGTAATAAAGGGCTTCAATAGCTTTACGTGGCGTAATGACTTGTTTCTTCGTACTATTTGAACCTTTAGCTACTTGTATATCATCCATCGCTGTCTGCTTATAGCTTGTCGCCTTGCCATCGCTCAAATTAAATGTTAGGCGTGCTTTACTATTATTCATAATTGGATAATCTTTATATGTTTGTTCGTAAGTGACTTTATCTTTAGTTAAATCACTTAATTGATACTCTTTACCGTTAAAGATTTTCTTTGCAATGTATTCTTTGATATCTTGTAAGTTCTTATCACTCACTTGAACGCCTTTATCAATATCTCCTTCAAGTGTTTTATCGGAATCAGACGTTTGCAGGTTTGAATGATCTTTCGCATAACTTGAGAAATTCTTTGAACGGGCAGTAATTTGTTCAAGTTCAGTATCTTTCACGCTTTGATTCAAGACATCCTTGGGCACGTCAATTTCTTCTTGTTGAAAGTTGACTTCGTTTACCTTTTCCGAGTCATTAACTTGTGATTTATTCACTTTATCAATATAAACGATGACTAAAAAGATGTTCACAAGAATAAAAACGAAAATGAAAAGTGTCTTCGTAAGTTTCCAGTTCATTTATTCAAGCCTCCCATCTTTATAGGCATACCAATTGCCATCGTATTCTACAAACCAACGTGGTATTAATTCACAGTTACGTTGAACTTCAATATCTTCGTTATTTGCCTTGTCGTCCATATCATAACCAATCGCAATGTTCGTTACCTTTTCAAAATCAATATCAGGATGGTTGGCTAATGCAGAACGCACGGACTCAACGGTAGGGACGGATTTAGATTCTTCACTGTTCAGTGTGACGTCCGTCTTAAGTAGCGAACGTTGATAATCGTAAACGCCTTTATCCCCCCATGTGACTTGGATTTCATTGAAGTTCTGTTTATTAAACGTTGGGTGACCGTTGAGGAATCGTTGATAAGTGAGTTTCCCCGTTCTATTATCAGTCTTAAATAGTCGATAATCTTCATTTAAGAAGCCACCATGACTATTTATAAACTCGTATGTGCCTGGGATGGTTTCTTGCATGTTGCTTGAACTTTTCGCATCTTCAGATAAATTCTTATAATGATACATTTCATCTTTATCGTTGTAGTTGGCGACGCCAGTATTGTTGTTGTATGTTGTCGTACCACTTTGAGAGCTACGAACAATCGTTGAATCATCAAATAGTATTGAGTTCATGCGTTCAACACTAATCGTATTGAAGACCATGCGATACGTCTTTAAGTCCTTCGGTTTGCTTGGGGCAAACACGTGTGTTGCTTTGTCGATTGTATCTTTATTCGTGATGATTTCCGTATAGGGCTGCATGTCAGGTTCGATACTTTTAAAAGCTTTATCAACATTATTCCCTTTCATCGTTGTCTTAAGTTTAACTACTTCATGACGGTCTTTGCTAATCGCATATAGTACGACGTGGTTATTATGATCTTGATCGATAAGGAGGCGATCAAAATTAAAGTTATTCGGCACTTTCGCATCGATATCGAGTACTTGACTTAAGTATGTTGAAAGTGGCAAATCATAAGTGAAATCTAGGACAATAAAATCGTTGCTTAGTTCAGGTATAACAAGGTTATGTTCCCTTTTCAGATGTGATACAGATTTAACTTCTTGATTCTTTAAAGGTTGAATCATCTTGTCTAAGACTGCACCTGATGCCACTGTTCCTTGAGATTTATCATCTCTAGAATGCACGATTTGAAATGGTGTGATTGTTCCTTCCATTTCTGCAGTCATTGGTTTAGTAAGTGGTTTAGGTTTATCACTTTTACTATTATCCGTGTTATCAATATTTGAAAGGTCTGGAGAAAAGTTCCAGACCATGTATGTCAAAACGATACTCATCAAGACGAGTAGGACTAAAATAATTGATTTAGTATGTTCTTTGTTATTCATCCCAATCACCGTCTTCAATGATTTCGCAAGGAAGTGTAATAAAGATTGACGTACCTTGTCCTTCTACACTGTTAGCCCAAATTCGACCGTTATGTGCTTCGACAATCTCTTTGGAAATAGCTAGACCAAGTCCTGTACCACCCATCTTACGTGTACGTGCTTTATCTACACGATAGAATCTATCAAATATTTTATCTACTTTGTTAATCGGTATTCCAATACCATTATCTTTAATACGAATCGTCATTCTATTGTAAAGTGCATTTTGTTTCACATGAAACTCAACACGTTTCTCGCCACGTGAATATTTCATTGCATTGGTAATGACATTATCAAATACTTGTGTCATCTTATCTGGATCGATTTCAGCAAAGATGGTTTGCTGTGGAATTTCACGTACGAATGTTGTATCTTTCGCTGCCATTTCATGACGGTTAATAATTTTGTTGATAAACATATTGAAGTCGATAATTTCTTTCGTAATTTGATCTGATTCATTATCCATTTTAGATAATTGAAGTAAATCATTCACTAAACGAATCATACGTTCAGTCTCTTCGCGTGTGACAGATAGGAATGATGGTGCCAGCTCTTTATCTTGCCAAGCACCTTCTTCAAGTGCTTCGATATAACTATTCATAGATGTCAGTGGTGTACGTAATTCGTGTGAAACATTCGCAACGAATTCGCGACGTTCACGTTCGACTTGTTGTTGTTCAGTGACATCATGTAGTACGGCAATGTAACCTGTCACGAAACCTGTTTCTTGTACAATCGTACTAAAGTTTACGCGTGCAATAATGCCTTCTTCTTCGTTAATATCTAACAAGAAAGAATCACTATTTTCTTGAATTTCCTCTAATGAGAATTCATTTTCTAAGTTAAGGACACCAAGCATGTAGTAGCCGATGACATCTTCTTTCGCGAGACCGAGCATTTTCAGCGCCATGTCGTTTGCAATACGTACACGTCCACGGCGATCTGTCGCAAGAATACCATCGCTCATATGCGTGATAACGGAATCTAGACGACGTTTCTCACTTTCTGTATTCGCTTGTGCTTCTTGGACACGTTTCGATAAGTTATTGAAGGCAAGTGCGAGCTCACCGATTTCATCGTTACCGTATATCTTCACTCGTTGCGTGTAGTTACCTTTAGACATCTCGACGGTTTGGTTACGCATATCGGTTATCGGCTTAGTAATCGTTCGTGCAATGAAGAATCCTAGTATCACTGTAATGAATAGTGATATCGCTGTCCCTACGATGAATATCTGATTAATGTTGTTCAGCTGATTGTATACATCATTAATTTTCGATTCTATGTATATATCACCGATTGTCTGTTTATCGACTTTAACCGGTATATTATATACCCAAACACGCTCTTTACCACTTCCGTAATCCTTAAGAACCATATGATCATTCGTTTGCCCTAAGGAGAGCGCCTTTTGAACTGACCCGTCGTTAACCTTTTGATTGATAAGACCACGGTTAGACTGCTTGGTTGTTGCCATGATGATTTGGTCTTTATCAATAAAGCGTATTTCTCCTATTTCTTGACGATTCGCATATTCATTCAAAAGGTCTTGGATATCCTTTTGAGCGTTGACTGAACCTTTATCTTTATCCTTATAAACCTTTTCAATATTGACGTCTAATTGCTTCGCATATTGTGTTATGTTCTTCTTGAAGTTATCGAGTAATTCCTTTTCTAAACTATTCGTAAAATACAAACCGATGATTTGCATACCAATAATAATGAGTAGTACATAAACAATAACGAGTTTCGTGTGAAGGGATTGTAGTTGTTTAAGCCACTTCATAAGACGCTCCCTCTAATCATGTTGTTGGAGGAAGTATCCAACGCCTCTACGTGTCACAATGTATTCTGGATGAGATGGATCATCTTCAATTTTTTCTCTTAAACGGCGAATTGTTACGTCCACAGTACGAACATCACCAAAATAATCGTAACCCCACACTGTTTGTAGTAAGTGTTCACGTGTCATGACTTGACCCATATGTTTAGAAAGATAATGGAATAGCTCGAATTCACGATGCGTTAATTCAATGTCTTCTCCACGTTTTTTAATTGAATATGCATCTGGATAAATCACAATATCTTTAATTGTAATTTCATTTGTCGCACCACTTACTTCTTGAGCTGGTTGTGAATAATGACGGCGTAAGTTCGCTTTCACACGTGCGATGAGTTCACGAGTACTAAATGGTTTAGTTACGTAATCATCTGCACCTAATTCAAGGCCTAATACTTTATCAATTTCAGAATCTTTCGCTGTCAGCATGATAATCGGCATTTCATACTTTTTACGCACTTCACGACATACTTCCATACCATCTCTACCAGGTAACATGATATCAAGTAAGACGATATCTGGTTCTTCTTCATAGATTAAATCTACTGCGTCATTACCGTCATAAGCGCAATATACGTCGTAACCTTCTTTTTTTAAATTAAATTCTAAAATATCAGCAATTGGTTTTTCATCGTCAACTACAACAACTTTTCTAGCCATATATTATAAACCTCTTTTCTCAAAGTGTAGTTCTTCCGTTCGTTTACATTGCTAATGTTATATCAAATTTTCGAAGTGCTTCATTATTATTCTGTTCTCTATATAACATATAGCTACCTATTATATAATTTACCATTTATGAACGGTTAATTCTATTTTAGTAT
>OJXO01000368.1_pt1 | contig 9235 bp, 5 predicted proteins | sample 1600721 | NCBI WGS metagenome assembly OJXO01 (sample SAMN04436634, study PRJEB24849) | human gut metagenome | biome: human gut; feature: NICU; material: stool | host: Homo sapiens | place: USA: Saint Louis, MO | collected 2010-01-30
GTATTGATGTTAAGAGTTTGAAAAATCTATCTAATGGTTGTTATTTTCCTCTTTCTGTTTATGCCATGAGCCTTGATGGAAAAGTGATTGAAGAAACAGGACTGGGAAAATATATTGGTGAACCAGATAGACTTTGCCTGCCCATTTTAGGCAGCTTGCAACCCAGTGCCTTATCCCCAGAATTAAATGCTCAGCTTTACCTATCCATGCAAGAAGAAGATGGTTCTGGCTGTCGCTATGAACCACGTAATATATTAAAAAAACTATTAAATCAGTTACATGCTAATAATTATTTCCCTGTCATGGCTGCCGAGCTAGAGTTTTATCTTTTCTCACCTCAGCATCAATTCGAGACATGTTCAGAAAATCAATGTTTTGATATAGATGCGCCAAATAATTATCAGCAAGTCCTAGATGAAGTTGAAAAAGCTGCCCTACTACAATCAATTGAAATTACCGCTATTGTTGCAGAGTCATCCCCTGGACAATATGAACTAAATCTTCAACACAGCCATGATATTTTAAAGCTATGCGATCAAATTAATGCGTTAAAAAGAATTGTAAAACAAGTTGCAAGAAAGCATGACTTAACTGCTTGTTTCATGGCGAAACCAAACTTGGCAAAGGCTGGTAGTGGTATGCATTTTCATATGAGTCTGCTTAATCAATACCATGAAAATATATTTAGCTCAGAAGAAGAAAAAGGTGAGCTTGCAGCCAAATTATTGAGCGCAATTAGTGGACTCATTGAGTTAATGCCTGCATCTATGGCGATTTTAGCGCCTAATATTAATTCTTATAGACGTTTTAAAATTGGTCATCACGTGCCATTAGAAGCCAATTGGGATACTAACAACCGAAATGTTGCAATCCGAATTCCATGCTCAGACGTACAAAATCAACGCTTAGAATATCGTGTTGCTGGAGCGGACTGTAATCCCTATTTGGTAACAGCGACTATTTTAGCGGGCGCGTCTTATGGCTTATCTCATAAGTTACCACTACCAAAACCTGCACATCTTTTAAAATTTCCAGACGAGCACATTTTATTAGCTAACAACCAACCAGAGGCCTTAAAAATATTTAAAGGAAGTCTTATTTTAAAAGGATATTTAGGAACTGACTTTGTAGAACATTGGTACACGGTTAAACAGGCTGAATATCAAAATATTTACAGCCAAATGACTGAAGCAGAACAACATTGGGATATATAAATAAAAAAAGCAAAAAAACTATAAACCACTTTGCAAACCCTTAGGGAGAAATACCCTAAGGTTTTTTTACATCTAATTAATGATTTTTCTGTTTAGCTAAAAAACGTAACCCAACACCTGGTTCAGTAGCAATATAACGTGGTTGAATCGCGTTATCTCCCAGTTTACTACGTAACTTGCCCACTAAAATACGTAAATAGTGCGTATCTTCCTGATGGGTTGGCCCCCATAGTTCTTTTAAGAGCTGAGGCTGTGTTAAAAGCTGCCCTTGATAGCGCATTAATAAGGTCAAAAGTTGAAACTCTTTTCGAGTTAAAGTAATTGGCTGTTCCTCGATCCAAACTAATCGTTGCATGACATCGACTTTAAGATAACCATCGTCATACACATGAGCTTCTTGCTGAATCGGTTGATTTCTTAAAATGACACGTATGCGCGCCAAAAGCTCTTGCACACTAAAAGGCTTGGTCATGTAGTCATTTGCACCAGCATCGAGCAAAGCAACTTTTTCATATTCATCAGCACGTACAGATAACACAATAACGGGAACATTCGACCAGCTACGTAATTCTTGAAGCACTTCTTTTCCATCTAAATCGGGTAAGCCTAAGTCTAGAATCACCAAATCAGCCCCTTGGGTTGCCAAAGCCTCTAGGCCTTTGTACCCCGTTTCGCAGAGCGTGGTTTTATATTTTTGAGTTCTTAAAGCAATGTCTAAAAATTTACGGATTTGAGGCTCATCATCAATAATCACAATACGTGTTTCTACAGGTGATGTTTCTGAACTTATCATGAATTTACAACTTATTCTTTTACTGGACGAAGGGGTAATTTGATTTGAATTAAAGTACCTTTATTTTGGCGCCCTGAAAATGCTTCTATTGTACCCATATGAGCACCAATAATCGCTTTTACAATTGTTAGCCCTAAACCTGTACCGAATTTTCCACGGTCTCCACGCTCCATCGTATAAAACATATCGAAAATGCGATGTCTTTCGTCTTCAGGGATTCCTACACCTTTATCTTCAATTTCTATTTTTACTTCATCTTCTGACAAAAGATGAGTACGAATCATGACTGGTTCATCTGGAGGTGAAAAGTTTGCCGCATTTTCTAAAACATTAAAAATAGCTTGCTCTACCAGTGCTGGGTGGACATACAAACTAATCGGTTGCTCAGGTAACTGAACGACCACTTGTGTATCTGGTTTATAACGCTTTAAACGGCGGGTTGCCGAACCAATTAACTCATCTACGCCAACCCAGTCTCTTTTTAAAGTTAGACCTTCGTGCCCCAAACGGGTCATATCAAGCAAGTTTTGAATATAACGGTCTAAGCGCTCACCTTCTAAATGAATTGTTTCAAGCAGATCTTGTTGGTCTTGTTCTGTCATTTCAGCTTTAAAATTGGCAAGTGTGTCTGCTGCCCCAATAATAGAAGCGAGTGGTGAACGTAAATCATGCGATACCGAAGATAATAAAGCAGAACGTAAGCGCTCTGTTTCACTGGTGACTTTTGCTTGTTCAAGCTCATTTACCAATTGGGTTCGAAGTGCTGCCTGTGCAATGTACTCAATTACACTTTCAGTCAATTTTTTTTGCTCAAAATTTAAGGAAACCACTTCATCCTTAAAGTAAATTCCCACTATACCTAGGCTATTTTTCTGCTCTAAAAGAGGTAAAAACCACCAGTTTGATTGACTAAGTGTATCGGTAAAACGCCCGCACGGTTGTTGATGTTTTAAACACCATTCTGCGGCTACTTTTTCTTTATCATTTAGCTCAATATCAGATGAAATTACCTTATCTCGAATCGAAATCCACACTTTAGTTTGAAGCTGGGTTTCTAAGGTCATACGCCCTGTTTGCATGACTTCTTCAAGGTTTACTGCACTAGAAAGCTTACGTGCCAAGTCTTGCATTACCGTAGTGTAGGCATTGGCAGCTTTTAAAGATAAAACTTGCTGGCGTAACTGAGAAGCCAAACGCCCAGCAATTAAAGCTGCTGCAAAAAAAGCAACAACGGTGACCACCCCTTGGTGTGCTGAAATCTGAAAGGTATAACGCGGGGCAATAAAGAAAAAATTATAGGCCAAGAAACATATTAAGGCTGCCACTACGGCAGCTAACATTCGGGTTTTAGTTGCAACAATTAAAACAGAAATAATAAAAATGACAGAGAAGTCTTCAATACCAAATAGAACTTCGGCGAAGTGAGCTATAAAAATGCTACCGCACGTCACAGCTAAAACAAAAATGCTTTCTTTTAATGATAAAAATGATGGCTTTTCAAGTTGAGTTGTCTTTTTAGTGCCTTGTTCTGGATGCAAAATGGTTAAAGCAATCGAGTTTTCTTGATTTAATAATTGCTGAGCTAAATTTTTCTTAAATAACTTTAACCACCACGGTGAAATACTTTTGCCAATAACCAGATTTGAAATACCTCGATCAACGGCGGCATCCATTAACACTGATGCAACTCGCGGCCCATATAAAACTTCAGTTCGACCACCTAGTTGTCGAGCCAACTCAAACGCACGGTCAATCTCAATATATTCTTTTTTATAAGAACTCACTGAACTCTGTCCAAAGTCCAAACTTTTAGCAACATTTACTACAGTCCATGTAGCACCATTACGTTCTGCTAAACGACAGCCTGCTCGCACTAAATATTCAGAAGAGCCTTGCCCATCGATCGCAATCATCAATTCATTTTGCAACGAGATAGACTTCAAACCTTTAGAGGCATAGCTCTCTTTTAAATCTGAATCGACATGTTCAGCAACGCATTGCATTGCCAGTTCACGTAATGCCGTTAAATTTGAAATGCTAAAAAAGCCTTGTAATGCCAGATTTGCTTGCTCTGGCACATAGACTTTTCCTTGGTGGAGCCTTTCAATGAGCTCACTGACGGGTAAATCAATTAAGCGGATGTCTCGAATACGATCAAATACCCGATCTGGTACCGTTTCATTTACTCGAATGCCCGTAATTTGGTAGACCACATCATTTAGGCTTTCTAAATGCTGAATATTAATGGTCGTAAATACATCAATACCTGCGTCTAGCAACTCATTAACATCTTGCCACCGTCGTTCATGACGACTATTTGGGACGTTGCGATGAGCCAACTCATCAACCAAAACGATTTGCGGATGCCTAAGTAAAATAGCATCCAAGTCCATTTCTTCTAAAGTATGCCCCTGATATTGCATTTCCTTTCTAGCAATCTGAGGCAACCCTTCCAAAATTTTTAGAGTTTCTATTCGTCCATGAGTTTCAACAATACCAACAACGACATCTGTGCCCTGTTGAAATAATTCTTTGGCGCGGGCCAGCATGGCATAGGTTTTTCCTACACCCGGTGCCGCACCAAGAAAGACCGTTAGTCGACCGGCTTGATATCTATTAACATGATTTAATAAGGCCTCAGCCTGATTTTCGCGATTGCTTTGCACTTGATATCATCCGGTAAACTAACAACTTTATTTTTAAGTTAATGTGTAGATTGTAATTGATCTAAAGCGATATTTAGCTCTAATACATTAACACGAGCTTGCCCTAGTACACCAAACTGAGCTGGTTCAATATGCTTTTGAAGTAACTCTTCTACAACTTTAGGGTCTAAATGACGCGCTTGAGCCACTCGAGCAACCTGTAACTGAGCAGATTCAGGACTAATATGCGGATCAATACCACTACCAGATTTAGTCACCAAATCACTTGGTATAGGTGTATTGCCCGTGTGGTCTTGTTTTTTTACCGCAAGAATCTGAGCATCAATTTGTTGCTGTAGCTCAGGATTAGTACGCGCTAAGTTTGTACCTGCCATCGCCATCGGGTCATAAGCAACTGCTGAAGGACGTGGATGAAAATAAGCCTCTCCAACAAATGGCTGAGCAACTAATTTTGACCCTAAAACTCTATGATCTATTTCAATAAAACTACCATTTGCTTGATTGTTGAATAACACCTGTCCCGCACCTGTAGCAATCGCACTATAAGCAGCGCCACAGCCAACTAAGGTAAAAATTAATAATCCCAAAGATGCTCTTAAGGTCTGACCTAAATTTGCTTCTGAATTTTGTATATAAGTTTTCATTTCAAACTCCAGATTACAAACCAAATAATTGAACAATTACTACATCAATCGCTTTAATGGCAATGAATGGTAGAACCACACCGCCCACCCCATAAATCAACATATTTCGACGTAGTAACTGAGTTGCAGTTGAAGGTTTAAATTTCACGCCTCGGAGTGCGATTGGAATTAATAGCGGAATAATAATCGCGTTAAAAATTAATGCAGATAAAATCGCGCTGTTTGGACTTGCTAAGTGCATTACATTCAATACTTGCATTTGTGGAATCGCAGCAGCGAACAATGCAGGTAAAATGGCAAAGTATTTAGAGACGTCGTTTGCTAACGAAAATGTTGTTAAAGCGCCACGGGTAATCAACTGCTGTTTCCCAATCTCGACCACAGCAAGTAGTTTGGTTGGATCTGAGTCTAAATCAACCATGTTGCCGGCTTCTTTTGCAGCTTGTGTACCCGAGTTCATGGCTAGACCAATATCAGCTTGTGCTAATGCCGGCGCATCGTTGGTTCCGTCACCGACCATTGCAACTAAACGACCTTGTTGTTGTTCGGTGCGAATACAAGCCAATTTGTCTTCTGGTTTTGCTTCGGCAATATAGTCATCTACACCCGCTTCAGCAGCAATCGCGGCCGCAGTTAATGGGTTATCACCTGTAACCATGACGGTTTTGATGCCCATTTCTCTTAAACGAGAAAAACGTTCTTTAATGCCGTGTTTAATCACATCTGAGAGTTCAATCACACCCAACACATGATGTTGATTAGCGACGACTAAAGGAGTTGCTCCTTTTTTGGCAACTTGCTCAACACGTGCTTTTAACTCTAAATCTTGAGAATAATCTTCATCTACAAACTTCAAGATTGCATCTAATGCACCTTTACGAATTTGCTCACCATTCGGTAAATTCACGCCAGAAATTCGAGTCGAAGCACTAAAAGAGATAAATTCGGCTTGCTCAGGTTCTTGCTGTTTTAGACCTTGCTCTTTTGCTAACTTAACAATTGATTTCCCTTCTGGTGTTGGGTCGGCAAGTGAACTTATCCAAGCAGCAGCTCTCAACTCTGACTCGGTTACCGAAGTTAAGGGATAAAATGAAGTCGCTTGACGATCACCATAAGTAATGGTTCCTGTTTTATCGAGTAAAAGCACATCGATATCACCCGCGACTTCTACTGCTTTACCTGATTTCGCCAAAACATTGGCTTTGAGTGCACGGTTCATGCCCGCAATCCCAATCGCAGGTAACAAACCACCAATGGTTGTAGGAATCAAGCAGACCAATAACGCCACGAGCACGACTGAATCAAGTTCAATATGCAAATACTTGGCAATAAATGGCAAGCTAATCACGACAATTAAAAACGTGATTGTCATCACCATTAACAAGAAGCCAAGCGCAATCTCATTCGGAGTTTTCTGGCGATTTGAGCCTTCGACCAAAGCAATCATACGGTCTAAGAAACTTTGACCAGATTCAGCAGTCACTTGCACAACAATACGATCTGTAAGAACTTTAGTCCCGCCAATAACACCTGAACGGTCTGTTCCAGCTTCACGTAGCACAGGTGCTGACTCACCTGTAACAGCCGATTCGTTAATAGTTGCAAAGCCTTCTACAATCTCACCGTCGGCTGGAACAAGCTCACCTGCATGTACTTCAATAAAATCATTTAAATGAAGTTCGGTCGCTGCAACTTGAGTCGCTTGACGGTCTGTCAAAGAGTTGAGTCTTCGAGCCGTTAAATTTTCTCTTGCTGCACGTAATGAAGATGCCTGTCCACGACCTCTGGCCTCTGCAACAGCTTCGGCATAGTTAGCAAATAAAATGGTAATAAACAGAATTGCTGTAACCACTAAACCAAATAACAGCGTGGTGTAACCTAAGATTGTACTAATGCCTGTAACCACTGTTCCAAGCCATACAATTGCCATCACTGGGTTTTTAGTTGCATGCTGCGGTAGCAGTTTCACAAATGCATTTTTCCAAACTTCAAAATTTGGTACTGCCATGGTTTTTTTATGGCTATTTACATGAGTTTGCGTATTCATTTTCACTCGCCTCCTTAGCCTTTAACCAACAAAAGTTGATCGGCAATAGGCCCAAGGACAAGAACTGGCATAAATTGTAATAAGGTAAGCAACACAACAATCGTAATCAGCGTTAAAGCAAAGGTTGGAGTTTCAACCTGAAGACTACCTGCTGTTTCGGGTGCTTTTCTTTTTGCTGCTAAACTTGTTGCAATCATTAATGGCAAAATTAATGTCGGGAAACGTCCTAACAGTAGAGCGATACTACAAGTAACATTCCACCATACAGTGTTGTCTCCAAGACCTTCAAAACCTGAACCATTGTTGGCAAATGCAGAGACATATTCATAGAACACTTGGCTAATACCATGTGGTCCAGGGTTTGTGATACCTGATAATCCCGGAATGCTGAGGCTTAATGCAGTAAACGCAAGAATGACTAAAGGTTGAATCAAGATAATAATCGCGAGCAACTTAATTTCTGCCGCTTCAATCTTGCGTCCAAACAATTCAGGAGTACGACCTGTCATTAAACCTGCAACAAATACTGCGAGTAACAGATAAATCATAAACTGTTGCAGGCCACAGCCCACACCACCCCAAATGGCATTAATCAGCATGTTAATGAGTTCAACCAGCCCAGTAAGCGGCGCAGAAGAATCATGCATCATATTGACCGAGCCGTTATTTACCTGTGTAGTAAGCGCTGCCCAAACTGCTGATGCAGCTGGTCCAAATCGTTGTTCTTTACCTTCCATTACGGCAAGCTGAGATGCTGTCGATGACATACTCTCAGACCAGACAGCAGCTGCACCAGAAATAATCGACATGAAAAGCATGCTACCAAACACAAAGTAGGCAAATTTTTTACGCTGAGTAAAATGCCCGACCATAAAAATGACTGTGATTGGAATAAGTAAGATCGCAATCATTTCTAGTAAATTAGAAAATGGTGTTGGATTTTCTAAAGGCACAGAACTATTTGGACCGTACCAACCACCACCGTTACTACCTAATTGCTTAATCGCCACCATTGGCGCAACTGGCCCTAAAGGAATTTTTTGAGTTTCAACGCTATTGGCTTTATCAATAAGCTGTACTTCTGGCCCACCTTGGAAAGTTGATGGCACGCCTTGGCTGTTAAGCAATAATGACCAGACAAAACAGAGTGGAAGCAAAAAGCGAACTGTAGGACGAATTACATCTGCCCAATAGTTACCAATTATAATTTGATCTGGCTGCTCGGCAACATCGGCCGCAATATGGCTTGGACGCTGATAAAAGAAAGCTCTTAAGGTCGCAACAACCAAAGCCAGCCCCATCATGGGCGTAATGACTTGCAAACCTACAATACCTGTCATTTGCGACAAATAAGATAATTGAGCTTGCCCAGAATAATGCTGTTGATTGGTGTTGGTTAAAAATGAAATAACCGTGTGTAATGCTAAATCCCAACTCATATTTGGTGCATGGTTCGGGTTTAATGGTAGCCATGCTTGCATCATAAAAATAGCAAGAATAGCCACTGCAAGAAAAATACAGCTCACAACAAATGCTAGAGAATATTGTTTCCAATTCATTTGTTGTTGGGGAGATACACTTAATAAGCGGTATACAGGATTTTCAATCCAGCGAAATAATCCATCACCCCACATCGACTGATTTGCCATCACTTTGGATAGATATTTACTGAGGCACCATGCTAGAAAAATAGCAATAAATAAAACAAGTATAAGTTCTAACATGGCTATTCTCCTCTATACCCCTTGGCCTGATTTGCCAAACTGGAAATAAGGAGAGATGGAGAAATATCATTTGTTTTAAGTCCGCATAAGACAATGCCAGACTGATGCAAGATGCGCATTTGAGAATTTATAAGCATCTTTATTGTC
>OJXO01000370.1_pt1 | contig 9185 bp, 7 predicted proteins | sample 1600721 | NCBI WGS metagenome assembly OJXO01 (sample SAMN04436634, study PRJEB24849) | human gut metagenome | biome: human gut; feature: NICU; material: stool | host: Homo sapiens | place: USA: Saint Louis, MO | collected 2010-01-30
TATCGATTAGTCAAAAATAATTTTAGGGACTTATGGTTTTTTTGTTTCATGAACCCTAGTTCTTTTTAACTCCCAAACGGTTATGTCACCTCTTTTGTACTTATTTCCAGTCGACTTATTTGAGTTGGTTGCGGTGGAACTTTTGCTTTTATAAAGACTTTTTATAAATGGCAGATGAGGCAAAAGAATATTGTAAAAGATATCGATATATAAAAGTAAATCGTACTTTTGATATCACAAGATGGAATTTAAAAGGTCCAAAGCTTTAGAAGAGCTGAAGATTTTATAAATAAATCAAAACATTGTTATTGCAAGGTTTTGGTTGCTGAATAATAAAGACTGCAGATTTATCACATCTGAGTCTGTGTAGGTAGATAGGAAAAAAGATGTCAGATCTTTCATACGTAAACGAACATAGCGATGCATGGCAAACTTACTTGGCTCAAATTGACCGTGTAGCGCCATACTTAGAACATTTAGCTGATTATATCGATACATTAAAACGTCCTAAGCGTGCGCTTATTGTGGACGTGCCAATTGTAATGGACGACGGTTCAATCCAGCACTTTGAAGGCTACCGTGTACAACACAACTTGTCTCGTGGTCCTGGTAAAGGTGGTGTTCGTTACCATCCAAATGTTGACTTAAATGAAGTGATGGCATTGTCTGCATGGATGACAATTAAAACTGCTGTTTTGAACTTGCCATTTGGTGGTGCAAAAGGTGGTATCCGTGTTGATCCACGTAAACTTTCAAATCGTGAATTAGAGCGTTTAACTCGCCGTTATACGACTGAAATTGGTCATATTATCGGACCTCAAAAAGACATTCCTGCTCCAGACGTTGGTACAAATGCCAATATTATGGGTTGGATGATGGATACTTATTCTACTAGCCAAGGTCACACAGTGACTGGTGTTGTAACTGGTAAACCAGTGCACTTAGGCGGCTCTTTAGGTCGTGTGAAAGCAACTGGTCGCGGTGTATTCGTTACTGGTCGTGAAGTTGCTGCAAAAATCAACTTACCAATTGAAGGCGCGAAAGTTGCTGTTCAAGGTTTTGGTAACGTAGGTAGTGAAGCTGCTTTCTTATTTGTTGAATCAAAAGCAAAAATCACTCACGTTCAAGACCACACTGGCACAATTTTCAATGCTGATGGTATTGATCTTGTTGCGCTACGTGATCACGTAAATGCAAATCAAGGTGTTGGTGGTTTTGCTGGTGCACAAGCAATTGCAGATGAAGATTTCTGGACTGCAGAAGTAGACATCATTATTCCTGCTGCATTAGAAGGCCAAATTACAGTTGAGCGTGCTGAAAAACTTAAAGCTAAGTTGATTTTAGAAGGCGCGAACGGCCCGACTTATCCTAAAGCTGAAGATGTATTGGTTGAGCGTGGCATTGTTGTAGTTCCTGACGTGGTATGTAACGCAGGCGGTGTAACTGTAAGTTACTTCGAATGGGTTCAAGACATGGCGAGCTATTTCTGGAGCGAAGAAGAAATCAACGAGCGTTTAGACAAGTTGATGGTTCAAGCAATGGATGACGTTTGGAATACAGCGAACAAGAATGCTTGTACTTTACGTACAGCAGCTTACATCTTGGCATGTGAGCGTATCTTAAAAGCTCGTAAAGAACGCGGTATTTTCCCAGGCTAATCTGCGGAAACTACCTTTTAGGAAAGGTGGGCCGAGCAAATATAAAGGATGTTATAGGGTTATTTGTTCGGTCCCTTTTTCTAAATGAATTAAATTAAAGACAGTAAGACAGATTAAATAAATTAAATAGATACTGAGGTAAGCATGGAACAGCCAATTTCTGTAACTCGAAGCAACTTTAATGACTGGATGGTTCCAGTATTTGCACCGGCAAATTTCATTCCGGTACGTGGTGAAGGTTCACGTATCTGGGATCAAGAAAATAAAGAATATATCGATTTTGCAGGCGGGATTGCAGTAAATGCATTAGGTCATGCGCATCCAGTGGCAGTCAATGCGTTAACAGAGCAAGCAAAAAAACTTTGGCATGTTGGTAATGGTTATACAAATGAACCCGTTCTACGCCTTGCTAAACAACTCACCGAAAATACATTTGCAGATAAAGTATTCTTCTGTAACTCAGGTGCAGAAGCGAACGAAGCAGCTTTAAAATTGGCTCGTAAAGTTGGGCTAGACAGTGGTGTTGCTGGCAAAAGTGGCATTGTGGCATTTAACAATGCGTTCCACGGCCGTACCTTATTTACCGTTTCAGCGGGTGGCCAACCTAAATATTCACAAGACTTTGCACCACTTCCAAACGGCATTAGCCACGTTGCTTATAATGATTTAGAAGCAGCTAAAGCAGTTATTAATGAGCAAACCTGTGCAGTAATTGTAGAGCCTGTACAAGGTGAGGGTGGGGTAATTCCTGCTGATATCGAATTTTTAAAAGGTTTACGTGAACTGTGTGATCAGTTTGGTGCCCTACTTATTTTTGATGAAGTGCAAACAGGTGTCGGTCGTACAGGTTCACTTTATGCTTACATGAACTACGGTGTTACACCGGATGTGCTTACTACTGCAAAAGCACTGGGTGGTGGTTTCCCTGTTGGTGCAATGCTAACAACTGATAAATTTGCGCCGCATTTTTCAGTGGGTACACACGGTACGACTTACGGCGGTAACCCGTTAGCAAGTGCAGTTGCAGGTGCAGTTTTTGAGTTTATTAATACACCAGAAGTACTTGAAGGCGTAAAACACCGTCATCAATATTTCCTTGATGCCTTAAATACTTTAAATGCTGAATATCAAGTATTTGATGAAATTCGTGGTCAAGGTTTATTGATTGGCTGTGTACTAAAAGCTGAATATGCAGGTAAAGCGAAAGACATTACCACATGGGCAGGCGAAGAAGGACTACTCGCTTTAATCGCAGGACCTAACGTGGTTCGTTTCACTCCTTCTCTAATTATTCCTGAACAAGATATTGATGAAGGGATTGCTCGTTTAAAAAGAGCTTTGGCAAAGTTGGCTAAATAAAAAAAGGAAAGCTAGCCATGATGATTGTCCGTCATGCCGAGTTTCGAGACCTTGAAGATATTTATAAATTAGCAGGTAAGTCAGGTGTTGGCCTGACTTCCTTGCCACAAAATATGGATACGCTTTCGGCTCGAATTTCACGTACTCGCAATACTTTAAATGGCAATGTTCATAAGAGTGAGCAGGGATATTTGTTTGTTCTGGAAGATACCGAAGCTCAACGTGTTATTGGTGTAAGTGCAATTGAGGTTGCTGTAGGTTTAATTGAACCTTGGTACAACTTTCATGTGGGAACACAAGTACATGCTTCAAAAGCATTAAACGTTTATAAGTCATTACCGACTTTATTTTTAAGTAATGACAGAACAGGAAGTAGTGAGCTCTGTACATTATTTTTAGATCCGGAACGCCGTGAAAATCAAAACGGTAAATTTTTATCGAAAATCCGTTTTATGTTTATCGCAGCATTTAAGCAATATTTTGAGAAAAAATTAATTGCGGAAATGCGTGGCTACTCTGATGAAAATGGATGTTCACCTTTTTGGGATGCGATTGGGCACCATTTTTTCAATATGGATTTCTCAACTGCAGACTATTTAAGTGGTATTGGCCAAAAAGTTTTTATTGCCGAGCTGATGCCACGTTTTCCAGTCTATGTTGACCTTTTGCCAAAAGATGCGCAAGAAGTGATTGGAAAAATGCATCCACATACTTTGCCTGCTTATCATGTGCTTGAATCAGAAGGTTTACGTTATCAAGGATATGTCGATATTTTTGATGCGGGTCCAACTATTGAAGCGAATATTGATGAATTGCGTGCAGTCAAAGAAAGTCAACTCTTAAACGTCAAAATTACCAATGAAGTAACAGTAGGTAAAACACAATACCTTGTTGCCAATGATAATTACCACGACTATCGGGCCATGTTATTGAAGCTTGATCTCGTAGATAACACTTTAAATTTAACGCATGAACAAGCTGAAAAACTCGGTGTACAAGAAGGTCACGCTGTTCGTGTGTTATCACTAAATCCTATGGAAGTATCCTGATGTCAAACTCTTTATTTATAAACGGTGTCTGGTTACAAGGCAGCGGTACAACATTTGTAAAAACAAACCCGGTTGATAACCAAACTGTATGGTCAGGTGCTGAAGCTACGGCTAGTGATGTTGAGAAAGCTTGCCAAGCTGCTCGTACAGCATTCCCAGCGTGGGCGCGTTTACCTTTTGCTGAGCGTGTGGCGATTGTAGAAAAGTTTGCAGCTTTGCTTGAAGAAAATAAAAAGCATTTAGCAGAAGTGATTAGCCAAGAAACCAGTAAACCTTTTTGGGAAACATTAACTGAAGTTCAGTCAATGATTGGCAAGGTTGCAATTTCGATTCGTGCTTATCACCAACGTACCGGTGAAAGCTCAACTGAAATGGCAGATGGTGTGGCATCTTTACGTCACCGTCCACATGGCGTACTTGCAGTTTTTGGTCCATATAACTTCCCGGGCCACTTGCCGAACGGACATATTGTTCCTGCGTTACTTGCTGGTAACACAGTTGTATTCAAACCAAGTGAATTAACGCCTTGGACTGCTGAAGAAACTGTAAAACTTTGGCAACAAGCCGGTTTGCCAAATGGTGTAATGAATTTGGTGCAAGGTGGTCGTACCACGGGTGAAGCGCTAGCTACCTCACATGAAATTGATGGCCTATTATTTACCGGAAGTGCAAACACAGGTTATCACCTACACAAACAAATGGCGGGTGCTCCTGAGAAAATTCTTGCGCTTGAAATGGGTGGCAATAATGCATTGATTATCGATGAAATCGAAAATATGGATGCTGTTGTTAACCTCACTATTCAATCTGCATTTGTTTCGGCAGGGCAGCGTTGTACATGTGCGCGCCGTATCTTGGTAAAAAATGGTGCGCAAGGCGATGCATTTATTCAACGTTTTGTTGAGGTTGCTAAAAACTTAAAAGTTGGTCGTTGGAACGATGAGCAACAACCATTTATGGGTGGCGTAATTTCATCGGCTGCTGCAACAAACATGATGAATGCTCAGCAAAAGTTGCTTGAGCTTGGTGCAAGAAGCTTGTTGCCAATGACACGTCCTCAAGAAGACAGCTCATTACTTACTCCAGGCATTATTGAAGTAACAGGTGTGGCGGGTATTCCAGATGAAGAATATTTCGGTCCGCTTACCACTATTCAGCGTTATGACAGTTTTGATGAAGCATTAAAAATTGCCAATGCAACTCGTTTCGGCTTGTCGGTTGGTTTGGTTTCTCCAAAACGTGAACTGTTTGATGACTTACTCATTGAAGCACGTGCCGGAATTGTGAACTGGAACAAACCATTAACAGGAGCATCGAGTGCAGCACCATTTGGTGGTGTCGGAGCTTCAGGTAATCACCGTGCAAGTGCATTTTATGCTGCTGACTACTGTGCTTGGCCAATGGCTTCACTTGAAAGTGAAAGCTTGACGTTGCCAGAAAAATTATCTCCAGGGATTGTGTTGCCTTAACACTAGGGAAAGAAAAAATGAAAGGATATGAAGTAAATTTTGATGGTTTAGTGGGACCAACACATCACTATGCGGGTTTGTCTTTTGGTAATGAAGCATCGACCAAAAACCGCAATAATTTGTCTAACCCAAAATTGGCGGCGAAACAAGGCTTATTAAAAATGAAAGCTTTGGCTGACATGGGCATGAAACAAGGTGTTCTTGCTCCGCATGAGCGTCCACATGTTCCGATGTTACGCCGTTTAGGTTTTACCGGAGATGACATTAGTGTTGTGGCTCAAGCAATGCGTTATTCACCAGAGCTACTGTCATCTTTAAGCTCAGCTTCTCCAATGTGGACTGCAAATGCTGCGACTGTTTCACCTTCGGCTGATAGCCAAGATGAGCGCGTGCATTTTACTGCAGCTAACCTGAACAATAAATTTCACCGTTCAATTGAAGCTGAAACTACAAGCCAAGTTTTACAAGCGATCTTTAAAAATGAACGTCATTTTGTACACCATGAAGCTTTACCGCAAGTGGCTTTGTTCGGTGATGAAGGGGCAGCAAATCACAATCGTTTAGGTGGTGATTATGCTAAACGTGGTGTTCAGGTTTTTGTTTATGGTCAACAACATTTAAATAATGGTTTACCGGGACCAAAACGTTATCCTGCACGTCAGACACGTGAAGCGAGCGAGGCCATTGCACGTTTGCACCGTTTAGATGAAGCACATACCGTTTTTGTTCAGCAAAACCCGGATGTGATTGATCAAGGCGTTTTCCATAATGATGTAATTGCGGTAAGTAACCAGCAGGTTTTATTCCACCATCAACATGCATTTTTAAATCAAGATCAGGCATTTGCCGAAATTCGTCAGAAAATGGCAAGCATCGGTGAAGATTTTATTTCAATTGAAGTGCCTGAAAACCGTGTGACGGTGGACGATGCTGTTGCAACATATTTATTTAATAGCCAGATTTTGACTCGTCCAGATGGCGGAATGACTATTGTTGTGCCAGAAGAGTCTCGCCAAAATGCTGCAGTGTGGAGCTATTTGAATGACATGATTCAAATGGGTACACCAATTGATGCAATTCAGGTTTATGACTTGCGTGAAAGTATGCGTAACGGTGGTGGTCCGGCTTGTTTACGTTTACGTGTAGCATTAAATGAAACCGAATTAAATGCCGTAAATCCAAAAGTTCTCATGAATGATCAATTGTTTATGACACTTAATCAGTGGGTAGATAAACACTATCGCGATCGTTTAGCACAAGAAGATTTGGCAGATCCGCATTTACTCATGGAAAGCCGTATGGCACTTGATGAACTGACTAAAATTTTAGGTTTAGGTTCGGTTTATCCTTTCCAAAAATAATGAGGAGGTGACATGCAAGATTTTCTAGCATTAACCTTACAAGGTGAGCAACCTGCAACGCACGAGGGAAAACAAGCAAATTTTTCTTGGCGTTGGTTAGGTGAGGGACTTCTTGAATGTACACCACATGCGCAGTACGACAAAGCTGTCGTACTGTCAGCCGGAGTACATGGAAATGAAACGGCACCAATTGAATTGCTATCTCATCTTTGCACCGATTTATTTGCTGGGCGTTTAAAGCTTGCGGTGAGATTATTGCTTGTATTGGGTAATCCCTATGCGATGCGTCAAGGCAAGCGTTATGTACATGACGATGTAAACCGTATGTTCTGTGGTGGGTATAAAAATCTGCCTGTAACTGAAGAATCTAAGCGTGCTGAGGTTTTAGAGCAGACTGTTGCCACTTTCTTTCAGGAAAGTTCGAGTCAGGCAAAACGTTATCATTATGATTTGCACACCGCAATTCGGGCTTCATTATTACCAACATTTGCTTTATTTCCATATCAAACGCATAGCTATGATGCTGATCTAACGGCAAGTCTTGAAGCAGCTGATTTGGATGCTTTGGTTTATCACAATGCGGTAGGTAAAACATTTACCCATTTTACGAGTGAGAATTTTAAGGCTGCGAGTGCAACTTTAGAGTTAGGCAAAGCATTGCCATTTGGACAAAATGACTTGAGTCAATTTGCTTCAATTGATGAAGTCATTCGTAACGTGGTTTCTGAGCAAGCTTTACCAGTGCGTAATAAACCAAAAATTCGTGTGTTTCAGGTATCTGACTCTTTAATAAAAAAAGATGAAGAGTTCCACATGAATTTATCTGCTGAGGCTCCAAACTTTTCAACTTTTACTAAAGGCGAAATCATTGCGACTCAACCTTCTGGTAACTATGTAGTTGAACAAGATCAGGTCTGGATTTTATTTCCAAACCCGAATGTGAAGATTGGTTTACGTGCAGGCTTGGTTTTAACTGAAACAATCTGAATAGTTAATTTTAGACAAATAAAAAAGGGCGATGAATCGCCCTTTTTTTATTGCTAACTTAATTAGTTAGTACCGAAAAGACCTTTAATAAAAGATTTCTTTTCGCCTTTTTGTGTAGTCGCTTGAGCGCCTGCATTTACGTTTGCATTTGCATTAATACCAGCAACATTAACACCAACGTTTACACCTGTTTGAGCTTTAACTCCATGAGCCGGTTGAGCTGCATTTAATTTTGCTTGAGCATCAGCTTTAGTGTCAGCAACGAATTCTTTTTGCTCAGCTTGATTTTGTGCTACACGAGCTTTAACAGCATCTACGCGTGCTTGAGCATCGGCCTGTTTTTCAGCAGTAAATTCTTTTTGGTCAGCTTGTTTTTCTGCTACCTTAGTTTTTACAGCATCAAGATGTGCTTTTGTATCTGCTTTAGCTTCAACTGCTAGGTTTTTAGTGCCAGTTGCAGCCTTAGTCGCTAAATTTTTTGTACCTGTAGCTGCTTCGGTAGCAAAATGTTTAGTACCAGTTACAGCTTCACTTGCTACATGTTTAGTGCCAGTAGCAGCTTTAGAAGAAAGTTCAGTTACTTTACCTGTTGTTTTTTTTGTAGCTTTAACGGTTGTGTCAGCAGCTACGTGACCAGCATGTTTTGCTGTGTTCCCTACAGTATGTGCAGTATTTTTGACTGTATTGGCTACGCCACTAACAAGACCACCTGGTTGTACGTTGACTTGAGCAGATGCACCTGCATTAACGCCCGCACTTTGTGCAAAAATAGAGGCAGAAGCAAGTACACTTGCAGTAACGATAGCTGTTTTCATCATTTTCATTGCGATATCCTTCAAAGAATATACCCTTTTAGTGAGGTATTTCATAAACGCAATCGCATCATAGCTAAGGAAATATGAGCTTGGGAACTCACTTCATCAAAACGTTACAACAGTGTTACATTGAGTAAACAGACTAGGGATAAATTGTGAAGATTAATAAAAATTAATAATAAAGTGAAAAAGAACATTTATTTTTTAGTTATTCTTATTAAGCTGGTCCTATTTTCATCTTACAGCTTTTTAACCTTCGTCTCCTAAATTTTTCTATCGTTGTTCATGTGATACATGCCTATATCTCTAAATGTGATGTGTTTCTCATTATTTATTGGAGGAAACGGCATAATAATTGCTTATTATGAGAATAGAGTGCTTTTTTAGCACTTTTTTGAACCTTATTCTGCCAGAAATATAAACGTAAAGGGCAGAACTGTATTTTTGCTTATTCGAGAAAAGATATTTTAGCTTTTCTCATGTTTAT
>OJXO01000377.1_pt1 | contig 9146 bp, 7 predicted proteins | sample 1600721 | NCBI WGS metagenome assembly OJXO01 (sample SAMN04436634, study PRJEB24849) | human gut metagenome | biome: human gut; feature: NICU; material: stool | host: Homo sapiens | place: USA: Saint Louis, MO | collected 2010-01-30
AGAAAACAAACACAGCTTGATGTTCCTTTGAAACTCAAGTATGTTTCAATGAAACGATTGTGAAACAAAGTTAATGGCAAAGTTAAATTTTGAGTTAGAACAGGATTTTTATATTTTATTTGAGCAGCTTAAAGCTCTATTCCCAAATGCGAGTCTGTTTTTAGCAGACACAACGACTCAAGCAATTCACTATAAATTTAATACAGACGATATTTCTGTAGAGAACATAGCAGCGCTTACCTAAGACCATCACAATCAATATCTTGAGATCAATACTCCTAAAATGAGAAAGCGATTTATCTATCAAGAACATGATATTTACATCGCAGAGCATCGCATTATCGGGAAATTGCATATTCTACAGCCCGTTAGCATAGAGAATGATATTGCTGATCAAGTAGAGCTAACAGAACAATTGCAAGACTTAAGCAAGATCTTTAATAGCTGTTCACCAGAAATGACTCGTATGTTTTCAATTATTCAAAGAGTGGCAATTACTGAGTTTCCAGTGCTTGTCCGCGGCGAATCTGGTAGCGGTAAAGAACTTGTGGCAAAAGCAATTCATGATTATAGCCAACGTAAAAATAAGATCTTTGTTGCCATTAACTGTGCAGCTTTAAATTCTAATATTTTAGAAAGTGAACTCTTTGGGCATGTGAAAGGTGCTTTTACGGGAGCAATTCGTGACCATAAAGGTGTGTTTGAACGTGCCGCTGGTGGAACGCTGTTTCTGGATGAAATTGCCGAGATTCCTTTAGAGCTTCAGGCTAAATTATTACGGGTGTTAGAAACAGGTGAATTTACTCCTGTAGGTGGTGAAAAACCAATTCAGGCTAATGTCCGCATTATTACAGCAACACATAAAGCTTTACGCGAAGAGGCTAAGGCTGGGCGTTTCCGCCATGATTTACTCTACCGTTTGCGTGTGATTCCAATTTTTATACCACCACTCAGAGAGCGAAAAGTCGATATTCCTCTTATTGTCGATCAAATTTTAAAAGAGAGCTCCACTCAACTCGACACAATGCCTCGCCATGTTAATCAAAAAGCCATGCAAGTTTTATTGAATTATGACTGGCCGGGAAATGTTCGTGAGCTTAAAAACACCCTTCTTTATGCTTTAACCATGGCAAATGGTAAGGATGAAATTGAAGTCGAAGACTTACCAAATGAACTCTTAAATGCAGATGATTACGTTAAATTACCCGAGACAAATGCAGAGCTTAGTCCAGAAAATGTGCAAGCAGCTTTAGAAAAATATAACCATAACCTGAATATGGTAGCGAATATTTTTGGAATTAGCCGCACTACTCTTTGGCGATACAGACAAAAGCATAAGCTTTAGCTAGGTATTTAGCTCATCTAAGGCGTATCATATTGCACTTGGTTAGGTTCGTTAGTTCAAAGGCTTTATATGATTGTTCGTGATAAAAGCAATGTATTTAAACTCTTATTTGCTTGGAAAGGAACAATTTTGCCGAAGGTTTTGCCTGCACTGAGTTTTGTTGTACTTATTTCAGCCTGTGTGGTCTGGCTCTCTTATTATCATTGGATTCAAATTCCTACCGTACCCGCGATCGGATTTACCATCTTTGGTGTGATTCTGTCCATTTGTACAGGCTTTAGAAATAACGCATGTTATGACCGTTGGTGGGAAGGCCGCAAGCTCTGGGGTGCTTTAATTGCCAATGCCAGACATATTGTTAGAGATAGCCATGTTTTATCTAATGAACAACGTGAACATTTAATTCATCAGGTCTTAATTTTTTGTAATTTATTGCGTGATCGTTTACGTCAACAAACAGTCGAACCCACAAAATTTCTTGAGCATGCCTATTTAAATAACTCTTCACTTAATTATTTAAATGAGCATATTAATGCACCTCAATTTGTACTCGAAAATATTCAAAAAGATTTAGTCAAAGCTCTAAAAGACGGCGAAATTAGTGACATTATCTATGGCACTCTGACACGCCATATTGTTGAGCTCGGCAATATCCAAGCAGGTTGTGACCGAATTGCTGGGACACCTTTACCCTACTCATATTCAGTACTTTTGCACCGTGCTGTTTATTGTTTCTGCTTCATCTTACCTTTTAGCCTTGAAGCTGCTTTAGGCATTTGGACACCGCTTATTGTCGGCTTAATCGCTTATATGTTTTTAGGACTAGATGCCTTAAGTGCTCAAATTGAAGAACCTTTTGGCTTGCAAGAAAATGATTTACCGCTCGATTCTATTGTGCGTTTAATTGAACGAGAGTCTCTAAGCTCTTTAGGGCAGCCATTACCGCCTATTATTGAAGCCCAAAACAACAATTTACTTTAATAAAAAAGAGCGATGATTCGCTCTTTTTTATAGGCTTAAGTGTCTATTTATGGATGTACAATAATCTTAACGGCTGACTCATTATTATGAATTAAGGTCTCAAAACCTTGTGAAATCAAATCATCAAGTTGAATGCGCTGCGTAATAAAAGGTTCCAGATTTATTTTACCTTCTTCGACCAGTTTAATGGTTTCTTGATGGTCATTTACGTAGGCAATTGTGCCTCTTACATCGAGCTCTTTCATTACAACACTGTGCACATTAATTGATGCTGGATGGCTCCAAATCGAAACAATAACTATAACGCCTGTTGGTTTCACTGCCGCAACCAAAGTATCTAACACCTTGTTAACGCTACTACATTCAAACGCAACATCGACACCATCGCCATTGGTAATTTTCATGACCTCAGAAACAACATCAACTTCTGACGGGTCTAAAATATAATCTGCAACACCCGACTCTTTGGCTTTTTCTTTACGTTTGGCACTTAGTTCGGTAATGATGACCTTAAGCCCTTTCGCTTTTAAAATTGCCGAAAGCAATAAACCAATTGGGCCGGCTCCGCCAACCAGTGCAATGTCACCAGCCTTTGCACCACTGCGCACATAGGCATGATGACCAACCGATAACGGTTCAATTAAGGCTGCCTGATCCAGTGGAATTTTATTAGAAATTGGATGCACCCAACGGCGTTTAACCGCAATTTTCTCCGATAAACCACCGCCACGACCGCCTAAACCAATAAAGTTCATATTTTTGGAAAGATGATAATTATCGCCCGGTCCAGTCGGTACATCATCCGCCACAATATAAGGCTCTACGACGACATGCTGGCCAATTTCAATATCATCAACACCTTCACCAACGGCATAAACCACACCTGAAAATTCATGTCCCATGGTAATCGGCGCAGATTCACCTGAAATAGGATGCGGATGTCCACAAGGTGGAATAAAAATTGGCCCTTCCATAAATTCGTGCAAATCTGTACCACAGATTCCACACCAAGCTACCTTAATGCCTACAGTGCCGGGAGTGACTTCTGGTTCAGGGATATCTTCAATACGTATATCGCCTCTGTCATAAAAACGCGCTGCTTTCATTATTATCTCCCTCAAATCAGGATGTTGTTTTAGCGATAGACTATTCCGCCATCCGTTAAAATGGATTGACCCGTAATATAGTCCGAATCTTCACTTGCCAGAAAAGCAACTAATGCGGCTACATCGTCTGGGGTTTGGGCTCTACCTAAAGCAATGCCTTCCACATACTTTTTATAAGTTTCACCAATTGCAGCACCGGTAATTTCAGCAAAACGTTTATCAATTTCAACCCACATGTCAGTTCCGACAATTCCGGGACAATATCCATTTACCGTGATACCGTGACTGGCATATTCTTTTGCCGCAGCTTGGGTAAGTGCTCGTACCGCAAATTTGGTTGCCGAGTAAATACCGAGTAAAGCAAATCCATCATGGCCTGCAATTGAGCAAGCATTAATGATTTTACCTTTATGTTCGCGTTGTTTAAATTTTGCAGCAGCAGCCTGTATTCCCCACAGCACTCCACCAATATTAATATCAACAATTTTTGGAATTCATCAGGTGTGATATCAGCAATCGCTTGAACTTGTGCAATTCCAGCGTTATTAATCATGACATCAAACCCACCAAGGGCCCGCTCAGCATGATTTATAGCAGCATATACTTGCTCGCGGTCACTGACATCAGCAATAAATGTGCTCGCATTTACACCTAAAGCTTGAATTTCCTGCTGTACATCGTTCAGTCGATCTTGTTTCATATCAACTAATGCAATATGTGCTCCTTCTTGCGCCAAGCGCAGGGCAATCCCACGGCCAATGCCTTGGGCTGCCCCAGTCACTAAAGCGACTTTATTTTTTAATCCCTTAACCATGTTCAACTCCTGTAAATGTAGAATTTCTACATATGAATCGCTCGTTGCATTGAAGCCAAAATGGATTCATGCATGGCTTCTGATAATGTTGGATGCGGGAAAATCACTTGAGCTAAACTTTCATCAGTTGCTTCTAGATATTTCGCAATGGCAAAACCTTGAATATGTTCGGTCACTTCATGACCAACCATATGTGCACCAAGTAATTCACCCGTTTCTGCATGTACCACCGTTTTAACGAAACCTGACGCATCTCCAATTGCCAAAGCTTTACCATTTGCAGTTAAAGAAAACTTACCAATACGTATAGGTAGATTCTTAGCTTTTGCTGCATTTTCCGTTAAACCAATACTCGCCACTTGTGGATGTGTAAAAATACAACCGGGTATCTGGCTACGGTCGAGTGAATGGACGTTTGCCACACCAGCGATTTTCTCGATACATATCATGGCTTCATGGCTTGCTTTATGAGCGAGACAAGGCGCTCCAGCAACATCACCAATGGCATAAAGCCCTGCTACGTTGGTTTTACAATAGTCATCAATTGCCACAAAACCTTGTGGATTGAGTTCTACACCTAAACGTTCTAGTCCTAGCCCTGTGGTATTCGGCTGTACACCAATTGCCGAAAGCACGCGGTCAAAAACAAGCGTTTGAACATCATTTGCCGTTTCAACCACACAGTGGACTTGCTCATTTTCAATTTGAATACTTTGAACGACAGCATCGGTTATGACTTTCATACCTTTTTGTTCAAACTGTTTTCTGACAAATTGAGCTACTTCTGCATCTTCGGTCGGTAAAATTTGTTTAGCCAAATCAATAAGGGTCACCTGACATCCCAAATCTTGATAAAGACTGGCAAACTCACTACCAATTGCACCTGAACCTACAACCAGTAAACTTTTTGGTAACTGCTCTGGAACAAGCGCTTCTTTATAGCTCCAGACATATGTTCCATCGACAGGAAGTTGAGGAACATGTCGGGCTTTAGCTCCAGTTGCCAAAATGATATGTGGTGCACTCAAAACCTGACTATTACCTTGAGCATCGGTCACTTCAATTTTTTCTTTCGCTGTAAGTTGAGCGCGACCATTAAAAACAGTCACCTGATTCTTTTTCAGTAAGTAATCGATGCCTTGTACTAATTGAGCTGAAACTTGTCGGCTATGCTGCACAAGCTTTTGAACATCAAAATCGAGTTGAGATACTTGAAATCCAAACTGTCCAGCATGTTTAAACTGAGTTGCAAGCTCTGCGCCTGCAAGCAAAGCTTTAGTTGGAATACAGCCCCAATTTAGACAAATTCCGCCTAAATGTTGCTCTTCTACAATTGCGGTTTTTAACCCGAGCTGGGCTGCACGAATTGCAGCCACATACCCACCCGGTCCCGCGCCAATCACAATTAAATCAAATTGAGCTGCTGACATGCGGGTTCTCCTACACCAAAATTAAAGCAGGGTTTTCAACAAACTGCTTAAAGCTGGCCAAGAATTTCGCCCCAACTGCGCCATCAATAACTCGGTGATCGCATGACAACGTCGCTGTGACAATCTCACGAACCACTACATTGCCATTTTCGACAACAGCGCGAGATTCCGAAGCACCTAATGCCATAATTGCACCTTGCGGCGGGTTAATAATGGCATCGAACTGTTTAATGCCTAACATTCCTAAATTTGAAATGCTAAAGCTGCCTCCCTGAAACTCGTCAGGTTGTAACTTGCCAGTCTTAGCACGAGTTGCCAAATCACGCATGTCATCGGAAATTTGTGCCAACGATTTTTGATTCGCAGCTTTCACAATGGGTGTAATTAAACCGTTTGGAATCGCTACGGCCACCGAAATATCCGCTTGAGAGAACTGTAAAATTGATTGAGTCGCCTCATCAAATTGAACGTTTACCTCAGGTACTTTAATCAGTGCCGCAGCAGCTGCTTTAATTAGCATGTCATTAATAGAAAGTTTCACTTGGGGAACAGTCTCATTAATCTGCTTACGTAGTTTTTGCAAAGCTTCTACGTTGAGATCGACCACTAAACGGAAATGCGGTGCGTTACGTTTTGCAGCCTGTAACCGTGAAGCAATCGCTTTACGCATCCCATTCATCGCCACCGTCGTAACGGTTGATTGTGGTTGGGCTGCACATTGTACAGGTTGTTCACTTACCGACACTGGGTTATTACGATAGTAAACTGCCTCAACATCTTCTTTACAGACACGGCCACGAGTACCTGAAACACGGCAATCATTTAGGTTAATGCCCCACTGCTTTGCTAAACGACGCGCTACAGGCGTTGCTAAAACTTGGCTATCATCGGCCGTAGATTTAACCACTTTAGCTTGAGTTTGCTGCCTAACATCAGGCCATTGACCACCAGACGCTTGTACAGCTTTCTGGATGTCTTGAACACTAATGCGGCCTTCACGACCAGAACCTGTGACTTTCGCTAAGTTCACATTGTGCTTTTCTGCAAGCTTTAACGCATGTGGTGTTGCAAACAACTCATTAGATGTTTGATAGCCTTGTAATGACTCTGGTACAGCGTAGTCATCTTTCGCTACCTTTGCAGGAGCTGAAGCACTAGCTGCTGCAGTCTGTGGTTGTGCTGTTTTTTCAGCAACAGGTGCAGATGTTTCCGCTTTACTTTGCTCCGAAGGTGCTTCGGGTGCTTGAGCTGCTGAACCACCTAGTGATGCGATAAACTTTTCAATTTCTGCATCAGAAACTTCACTATCAGCACATACGGCAATAAGACCACCAACAGGTAAAGTATCACCATCTTTCGCTAAAATTTTACGGAGCGTTCCAGCAAAAGGCGCTTCTAACACATTGACGATTTTTGTGGTTTCAATTTCACAAATTTCATCGCCCTTATTAAAGCTATCACCCTCTTTAATCAACCATTGGGCGATCGTGCCTTCTTCCATGGATAATCCCCATTTCGGGATCTCCAGCGTTTTAATTTCGCTCATCCTAAGCCTCCAATGTTTTTCGCACAGCTTGCTCAATACGCTCTACACTTGGAATCCATTCTTTTTCTAAAACTGGAGAGAATGGAACAGGCGTATGTGGTGGCGTTACGAGTTCAACAGGTGCTTTCAAATAGTGGAAACCTTTTTGAGCAATCAGTGCAGCCACATCATGACCAAAACCACAGCGTGCTGCTGATTCATCCACAATGACCACGCGTCCAGTTGATGCAACAGACTCTAAAATTCCTTCTTCATCCAGAGGTGAAATTGTGCGAGGGTCTACTACTTCAACTGAAATACCATCTTTTGCCAGTTTGTCTGCTACTTCATTGGCGCGGTGTACCATCAGGCCTAAAGCAATAATGGTCACGTCTGTCCCTTCACGGGTGTAATTTGCTACACCAAAAGGAATGGTATAGGCCTCATCAGGAACTTCGCCTTTAATGTCATAAAGCATTTTATGCTCGCAGAACACCACAGGGTCATCATCACGAATAGCTTGAATTAACAGCCCTTTCACATCATATGGGCTAGATGGAACCACAACTTTTAAGCCTGGAACTGCGGCGAATACGTTATATGGCGACTGAGAATGCTGAGCTGCCGCAGAAAAACCTGCGCCAATCATGCCACGGACAACTATTGGCGCTTTTGCTTTTCCACCGAACATATAACGGAATTTAGCGGCTTGGTTATAAAGCATGTCATGACAGACGCCATAGAAATCCATAAACATTAAGTCAGCAACAGGACGTAAACCTGTTGCAGCTGCACCAGCGGCCATACCAATAATTGCAGACTCGGTAATTGGCGTATCAATCACACGTTCCGAACCAAATTCTGTCCATAAACCTTTGGTTACACCCAATACACCACCGAAACCTTCCAACTGGTTGTCTTCAGTGTTTTTACCGCCGTGTCCACCGCGAACATCTTCACCAACAACAAATACGGTTGGGTCGCGGCGCATTTCTGATTCAATGGCTTCTTTAATTGCATTACGAAAACTTTTATTTGGCATCTTTACTATTCCTTTAGTAAGAGACATAGACGTCGGTAAGGAGTTGTTCTGGTTTTGGATATGCCGCAGCACGAGCTTTTGCAACGGCATCATCAACATTTGCCTTTGAAGCTGCATCAATCTCGTCTAGTTTGGCATCATCAATTTTGCCTTTGACTTTTTCGCGGAAGATTTTCAAAGGATCTTTATTTTCTTTAATGAACTCGACTTCTTCTTTAGAACGAATCAAGCCAGGGTCACCTTCGAAGTGGCCATAAAAACGGTTTGTGATGGTTTCAATCACGCTTGGGCCTTCACCACGGCGCGCACGTTCAATCGCAGTTTGAGCGGCTTCATAAACGGCAAAGAAGTCTGTACCATCAACTTTGACTGCAGGTAAACCAAAACCTGCTGCACGACCAGCTATGTCCTTACTTCCTACAGCGTAATCATGCCCTGTTCCTTCACCAAAGCCGTTATTTTCGAAAACGAAAATCACTGGAAGTTTAAGAACAACAGCCATGTTCATCGCTTCAAAAGTAAGACCTTGGTTTGAGCCACCGTCACCTGTAAAAGACAGTCCGACGCCACCAGTCTTTAAGGTTTTCGCTGTCAACGCCGCACCAATTGCTAAAGGAGGCCCACCGCCCACAATCCCGTTGGCACCGAGCATACCTTTGTCTAAATCGGCAATATGCATAGAACCGCCTTTTCCACGGCACAGTCCGTCATCTTTACCAAAAATTTCCAGCATCATGCCATGAATGTCACAGCCTTTTGCAATACAGTGTCCATGTCCACGGTGTGTTGAAGTGATATAGTCTTTGTCGGTTAAGTTTTCGCAAATCCCAACTGCAACAGCTTCTTCTCCGCTATATAAATGAATAAAACCGGGAATATCACCATTGGTATTTTCTTCGTGAA
>OJXO01000400.1_pt1 | contig 8651 bp, 8 predicted proteins | sample 1600721 | NCBI WGS metagenome assembly OJXO01 (sample SAMN04436634, study PRJEB24849) | human gut metagenome | biome: human gut; feature: NICU; material: stool | host: Homo sapiens | place: USA: Saint Louis, MO | collected 2010-01-30
GGAAAATGACGTTGGCTGAGGTTTTATTCTTTTCTAATGTCATCGATTTATTTCAATGCACAGATAAAAGAAATACTGATCGAGTTACTAACAATTTCTATTTGCTAGTTTTTCAATGATTGTTTAAAAGATAATGAAAGACAAATAAAAGAGCATGAAAATATGTCAAATCAAGAAGGAAAAGTCAGCCGTGAAACTCGCGGACATATTTTTTTAATTGGCTTAGATCGGGCAGCAAAACGTAATGCTTTTGATAGTCACATGATCAAAGACTTATCACTAGCGCTCACTGAATATGAAAATAATGACGCCCTGCGCTGTGCGATTGTTTTTGCTCACGGTGACCATTTTACAGCTGGTTTAGACCTAGTTGAGTTACAGCCTAAACTCGCTACGGGTGTGTTTGATTTTAGTGAAAACGAAATTAACCCTTGGGGCACTGTAGGCCGAAAGCTTAGTAAACCGTTGATAGTAGCAGTGCAGGGTTATTGTTATACCGCTGGTATAGAATTATTTCTCAACGCAGATATTGTGATTGCGAGTGAAAATACCCAATTTGCTCAAATGGAAGTTCAACGTGGCATCTTACCTTTTGGCGGAGCAACTGCACGTTTTACTCAAGCCGCAGGTTGGACCAAAGCCATGCGCTATTTACTCACTGGTGACTCTTTCGATGCCAAAGCTGCTTTTGACATGAACCTTATTACAGAAATATGTCCAGAAGGTACAGAGCTTAAACGTGCCATAGAACTTGCTGAACATATCGCGCAAGCTGCACCACTTGCTGTAAAAGCGACTCTCGCCTCTGCTCGCGAAGCAGTCAATGAAGGTTACGAAGTAGCATTTAATCAACTGCAAAACCATCTTCAGCCTTTACTCGCAACAGAAGATGTTCAAGAAGGTGTTTTCGCCATGCTGCAAAAAAGACCGCCTGTTTTTAAAGGTAAATAAGACCTACTCAAGCACTGCGCTCTACAGTTTAAAACTTATGGATATACCGAAATTAGCGAAAAAAAGCCCACATGATGTGGGCTTTCTTTTATAAATGTACTTTATTCAACTCTAATGATTTTACCAAATTCATTATGGTGAACGACCGTAATTTTTTGGCTACGGCCCTGCTCAATTTCTTGCACAGGCAAATCAAAATAGCGCGCATAGTCATCTGTCTGTTTCATGTTAAGTTCACTACCTTCTACACGGCGTTCAGGCAACACATGACTCCAGAGTAGCAACCCGACTGCACACGCAATCAGCGCTGTAATACCATGTTCAATACCTACACCGAATGCACTGAACAAACGATGTACTAAATGAGTTTTTTGCAGCTCTGCCAATACCCAGATAAACACGAATGGACGCCACAACAACAACCAAGCCGCCCACATCATGGCTGTGCTTGTTGTAGAAGCATAGCGTTTATGCCATGGCAATTGACGGCGTAAATCAATAATCAACGAATTTGTCTTCATTTCTCTTTACCTAACGAAGTGCTGTGGTTTTCCCCAGACATCAATACAGCACGATCTTTAAAATCTCATGACTCTTGCATTTCATCCACGAATGCCCCGATCCGGGCTCACCCAACGCGCACGTTTCTCATCTCCACGTCGTAAGACTTTTGGAAATGCCACAATAGTTGCCGAGATGGTGATTAGCCAAAAGACCAATGGATACCAGATCATCCAGAAATAGTTTTTTCCTAGATGCGGTTCATAACGACTATCCATCCATTTGCTTAAAGCAAACTGAATGAGACAGGTTGCCCCCAATAAAATACCGCTACCATACGGTAAAAATGGAGAGCTCACAACGGCTAATGCAGGGACCGGTAAAATAAAATGTACCAACCACAACAAAGCCATCGCCAGCATTAAATATGACCAGACTAAAGTTAAGCAAAGCTCAAACATTAAAGGCCATAAAAAATTCAATTTTGGTTTGGTAAACACATCAATATTTTTAATTAATACCTGTGCTCCACCCATTGCCCAACGTAAACGTTGTTTCCACAATCCGTTTAAAGTTTCAGGCATTAAAATCCAAACCAAGGCATTCGGTTCAAAACGAATGTCCCAGCCGGCACGTTGCAATTTCCAAGTAATATCGATGTCTTCAGTCAACATATTAGGTGACCAATAGTCTACTTGGTGAACAGCGCTCTTACGAAAAGCCGTAATAACACCAGATACGGTAAATAAACGGCCAAAGGTACGCTGAGCACGTTTAATCATGCCGACAATCGAAGAAAACTCACCAACCTGAATACGACCTAATAAAGTTGAACGGGTACGGATACGCGGGTTACCCGTCACGGCTGCAACAGTCGGATTTTGAAGAAAATGACGAACCATCCACTTTGCTGCATGCGGGTCAAGTAAAGCATCACCATCAATACCAATTAAAAACTCGGCATCGGTCATTAAGCTTCCAGCTTGCAACCCCATGGCTTTACCTTGGTTTTGTGCAAGATGAACAACACGGAGTTTTTCATGTTGTTCAGCTAACCGATCCAGCACTTCACCTGTATTATCCGAACTGCCATCATTAATCGCAATGACTTCAAAATGAGGATAATCCAATTTTAAAGCATGAGTAATCGTTTCCTCTGCATTATCCCCTTCATTAAAACAAGGAATAAGCACAGCAACTTTAGGATAGCTTTCTAATGGAGCTGGCTGATCATAAGGCGGAGCTTTACGTTCCTTCCAATAGAAAATGATCGCGCCAATCATCCATAAATACGACATAAATAATGGATAATAGAAAACGAATTTTAAGGCATGCGACCATATAGCAGCAAAGATTGTCATGTTTCAGCCTCGCCTATGGCACAAGACGAGATGATTTTTCAGCAAATGCTTTATGCATCACGTTCACGTCCGGATGATCTTTGATTGGGTCATCTGGATAGTATGCAACGTGCATTGCACCTTGCTGATAGAGTGAGTGAATTGTTGCTGCCATTTCAGTTGACGGTACCTTTTCGTTGTTACGCCAGTTTGTTGCTTGTAGCTCAAAAACTGTTTTCTTAATGCCGTTTGGATATTTTTTCACGCGATCAATCATGTCTTTATAAAATTGATCGGCGTTATCGACCTGCTCCATATAAGGCATTGCCATAATAGCCGTAAAATCATAGCGTCTTAATGACTCTTCAAGCGATTGTGAATACCAGTTTTCCGCATATGGTTTTAAGGCAACTTGCGCGTATAAGTTACGAGCTGTAAGCAAGAACGGTTCATATTGTCGCACGTCTTCAACAAGTTGCATTGCAAAATCATCTAGATATTTTGTCTTATATGCAGTCCATTTTTGCAAATCTTGATCGTTTTCACGGATTTTTGCCAAATCTGTTGGTAAGCCTTGTTTCGCATAAGCTTTTAATGCATCTGGGCTTGCATCTTCATAATCAGATAATGTGACATCGTCATGGAATAAAATTCCATTGAAAGACGCTGATTTGGCTAAATCTTGATAAATCTCACGAATAGTTTGGCGAGCCTGAGGTGAGAACGGACTTAAACGGATATACCCCATATTCAGGTGTTCACCAGCTTTTGCCTGCTCTGTCACGACTAAATCTTTTGATACCGGATCAGTTTTTGGTAATTCCCAAGCCAATAAAGGCATCCAAGCATAAATACGGCTTACAGGCGTACGAGTTTGAATTTGCCATGCTACACGGTTAAACAAGTCCGCACGCATTGGGATATGACGGTTCGGGAAATATACCATATCGGCAGAACCATTCGCATCCGGATCTGAAAATGCCTGCAAATAAACTGTATTTACACCCATCGCATTAATTCGATCTAACAAGTGACCTAAATTTCGTTCTTGTTGTTGCGGATCCGGATCATAAATATAGTCGAGATCAATATGCATGATTTTTTGCGGACGGTTGTTATCCGTTAAGTTTAATTCACGGTTCTTAATCTCTTGAGCCAAATCATTAGTACTCATTCCGCCCTCTACCAAAATACGGCTCATATTTTGTAGAGATTGTTTCGCATGGTCTGCGCCATCATCAAGCGTGATGGTAATTGGCATACCAAGCTTTTTAGCAATTTGGACCGTTTGCATATTATAGCGACCATATGGCCACACCATAATACGTGGTGAACGTATACCATGCTCTTTAAGTAGCTGATTATTCTTTTTTAAATCATTATAAATACGAGCCTGATATTGGCTGTCATTTTCATAAGTTTTAGTTTTTACATCATAAAAACGTGTCGTTGCCGCTGGCTCAGAGTTCCCTTGCGGGTTGCCTGTAATACCGCGGTGTAAATGATAGCTATGGCTTGCGATTTCAACAAACCCGCTATCTTGCATTTCTTTGAGCTCACCCCAGCTTAAGATTTTATCACGTGGAATTTCTTCACCCGAAAAATCGACTTTCTGCCCTGCTTTTGGCTCTAACCATGAACCCACTACCGCAATTACCACTGGGATTTTTTTAGCCTTAATAACAGGATACGCATTTTGGTAAAAAGACTGATAACCATCATCTACAGTTAATAAAACTGGCTTGGTTGGAAGTGCTGCCTTGCCCTGATGAGCACGGATTAACTGGTCTACGGTAATAAAATGGAAGCCATTTTTTTGCAGCCAATCGACATGCTCAGTAAATTGTTGAGTGGTGACCGCATATTGAGGAATTAAGGCATTTTTAGTATCGGTAATTTCATGATACCCAATGACCGTAAGTGTTGAAGTATCTATTTTAGGTGGGTTAGCTAATGCCATACCTGACAAGCCTGCTAGAGCCAAGCCAAGCGTGAGGTTCAACAAAGGAGATGCAAAGCGGGTAATCATGAAATAGCGTCTCAATAGCAATATAGATTATTTATGTGAAATTTAAACTTAAGAACTAAAATTCTTATTTATTTAGTCCTTAAGTTCAAACTGCCCTAACAGAACAGTTTTTCAGTTCACCTTTATAATTAAATAAACTGAAAATAATCTTAAATATTTAAAAAGCTAAAATATAAATATCGAATATATTTATATTTAAAGCTTATAGATAAAGTCGAGCTCTAAACGGTTTGATTTCAATCATCGCGAGTTTTTACATCAAATAATTCAATTTCAAAAATCAAATTTGAGTTTGCCGGAATAATTTTACCCATTTTGCGTTCGCCATAAGCCAAATGAGCAGGAACCATAAGTTTACGTTTTCCGCCAACTTTCATTCCCATAATGCCTTGGTCCCAACCTTTAATCACACGGCCTGTACCAATGACACACTCGAAATAATTTCCGCGGTCAAGGGAAGAGTCGAATTTAGTGCCGTCTTCTAACCAACCTGTATAGTGAGTCGTAATTAAGGCACCTTTAACCGCTTCTTTACCTTCGCCTACTTTTAAATCGATAATTTCTAATTCAGTGATCATAATCTTCCCGTTCGTTTAATTTCACAGCTCAGACTTGATCTTTAGTCTAACAAGTGAATTTGTAAAATTTGTTGCGCTTTTCAGTTTTACTGTAATTGAGTCCACACAACATTCGCTTGGCCCTTGTCACTTAACAAAGTCCATTCGTTGTCCATAACATTTAACTGAAGCTGCATGGTACGCTCACAAAGCTGCTCTAACTCTGCTGTACTTTCAGGTGCTAGCTGCCAAACTTGAACATTACTCAAGGTTTTTATTTTACTGTTTCTCTTCCACCAATCTTCAACTTGTGAACCATAAGCGACAATTGCCACAGTTTTACAACGGGCACTGGCTTTTTTCACTTTATCTTCAGACGGTAAACCAACTTCAATCCAGGTTTCTAACTGTCCTGTTAAGTCTTTTTGCCAAAGTGCAGGCTCATCGGTTTCAAAAAGGTCTTTGGTAAACTCAAGGCTATCACTTGCGAAACGTGCAAAAGCCATGACACGAACCATTAATCGTTCTAAAGTTTCAGAAGGATGTAAGGCAAGCGTCAGTTGATAATCGCCATAAATATGGTCATCCATATTGGCAATATTCAGATCTGCTTTATAAATTGTTGCTTTAAGCGCCATAGTTAATATGTCCAAAAATTTAGCGCTAAGAATACTCGATTTTAATTAAAAAATTATAGAAAAAACTCAGTAATGTAAAACTTCTTATCCTCTCCATTTGCATCTTATTTCAAAACATCTAACCACTTTCAAAGTTGGCGGGCTTTTTGCTTGAAAGGGGTTGTATTCCTCTCTTGATTTGATGACTTATGTGGCAAAAACTTAAACGTAGTTTATTTCTACAAGTCCTCTGCGCTCTCTTCCTCGGTATTGCAGTAGGTCTTGCTTTTCATGATTTCTCCCTAGCTTTAAAACCTCTTGGTGATGGTTTTATTTCTCTCATTAAAATGTTGATTGCCCCGATTGTATTCTGTGTAGTGGTACTGGGAATATATGGTGCAAATGATATTAAAAAAATGGGCAAAGTCGGTGCAAAAACGATTCTTTATTTTGAAGTGGTCACAAGTATTGCTTTAATTTTGGGAATTATTGTTGCTTATGTCTTTAAACCGGGCGTCGGTATGAATATCGATATTACTCATTTAGATGCTAAAGATTTAAGTACCTATACCGAACGTGCTCATGACATGCATACAGGTTCGGAGTTTTTACTCAATATTATTCCGAAAACATTTACTGCCGCTTTTGCCAACGGCGATATTTTACAAGTTTTACTCATCGCTATTTTATTTGGCGTTTCACTACTGTTAATTCCTAAACATTTAGCAGAGTTGGTCCGTCAAGCGCTTGAAGCTTTTTCGGAAGTCTTCTTTAAAATTATGGGACTCATTATTCGCTTGGCACCAATTGGTGTATTTGGTTCAGTTGCTTATACCACTGCAAAATTTGGATTAGATTCACTCCTGCAACTCGGTTATTTAGTTTTACTCTTTTATGCGACTTGCATTTTATTTGTTGTCATTATTTTGGGTTCAATTTTAAAACTCACCGGACTGAATATCTTTAAATTTGTCTGCTATTTTAAAGATGAACTCGCTATTTTAGGGACAGCCTCTTCTGATTCCGTTTTACCCCAAATCATGAAAAAGCTTAAAAACTTGGGAATTAAAGATTCAACAGTCGGTCTGGTTATTCCTACCGGTTATTCTTTTAATTTAGACGGCTTTTCAATTTATTTAACATTAGGCGTGATCTTTATTGCACAGGCCTGCAATATCAATCTCTCCATGCACGACTTACTGGCTATTTTATTGGTTTCGCTTATTACATCGAAAGGCGCACACGGCATTCCGGGGTCAGCCTTAGTGATTCTTGCTGCAACACTTTCCGTAATTCCAAGTTTACCTGCAATTGGTTTGGTACTTTTACTATCTGTAGACTGGTTTATCGGAATTATCCGTGCCTGCACCAACTTAATTGGTAACTGTGTGGCGACCGTAGTCATTGCCCATTGGGAAAAAGACATCGATCATGCACAAGCGAAACAAGTACTTAATATAAAAAATTAAATCTCTCATAGAGAATATTGAAGTATTTCAATGTTCTCTATTGTTCAATTCTGCAAGCTAATAGTTCAGTTTCAAATGCCAGCCAGTCATGTTCATGTTGGCTAATCATTTCAATGCGGTTATCAATGCCTTCTTCACCAGACTTATAGTTAAACTGCTCAGGATTAAAGTTAAAGGTCTTCCATCCCTGATCTGTATTAAAAATTCCCTTAATACGTAGCCAGTCTTGTTGTGCACACAACACATCGAGCAAAGCATAAAACTCAAATTTCCAACGCTTAGGAAATTTCCAACCCGCGACCATATAACCCTGCGCCGACTCAACATAATGATAAGGCAGTTGGTGAATTTCTTTTGCAACTTCGGCTTCAGTCATTTGCTTTTGCAGCTTGAGTAAAGGTTGTATAGACCGCTCAGTTAAACGAGCAGACACATCAATTTGCGCCAGTTCAAGTTGACCATGTTCAGTCTTTAGCCATTGTTGCTGATAAGGTTGGTATTCTTCTTTAAGCTCAACAAGTGCCTGTTCATCTTCAAAAGTCATGGTATCGGCATGAGAGACCACCACAATCTGTGCAGCTTTTAATTGGTCTTCATATAGGTTTTGCTTGACCCAATTGGTGTCATGCAAACGACTACCATCAACCACAGTCACTAGTGCACGCATAGCTAAGCTGTTTTGCCAATGTGGTTCCGTTAACTGATCAAATAATTGCGAAGGATGTCCAAGCCCTGTAGGTTCAATAAAGAGTCGGTCTGGCTTTTGTTCACTTAACAAGCGAGCCAAAGCAATATGCATAGGAAGTTGGCTACTACAACATAAACAGCCGCCCAATAGTTCTTTGACTGCATAACCTTGATCTTGAGGTAGGAGTTGTTGATCGACTCCGATTTGCCCAAATTCATTCATTAAGACAGCCCACACTTCATCTTTCGGTTTCTGACTTAATAAATGTTGCAATAATGTCGTTTTCCCTGCCCCTAAAAACCCTGAAATAATATGGGTAGGAACAGTTTTTTGGGCAATCAGTTTCACAAGCGGCTCAAATCAACAAGGTTTAAAAACTAAGAAAGGTATATCACTGTTTAAGTAGCATGAAAATAATTTTTCACTTTGAAGATATACTTTTCAATTATCAGGCTAAAGCACTAAATATGTGACGTGCATCCCATCAATTATCTAAATT
>OJXO01000402.1_pt1 | contig 8636 bp, 6 predicted proteins | sample 1600721 | NCBI WGS metagenome assembly OJXO01 (sample SAMN04436634, study PRJEB24849) | human gut metagenome | biome: human gut; feature: NICU; material: stool | host: Homo sapiens | place: USA: Saint Louis, MO | collected 2010-01-30
ACAAGACCCTCCTCCTATTTTAACCCTGCTATAGGTGGGGTAGCCGAAAAATAACCCACCAGAAATATTATTTATTTCATAGGGTTACTTTATGTCTATTTTTTTATACGAAAAACGTTTCGTTAGTCTGAGCTCATCTTGGATACTTAAATCATTAGTTGTTGCGGTTGCGCTTTCAACTAGTGTTGTAACAACTGCGGCTAATTCAAATCAAAACCTTGCTGAAAATACTCAACCGCAGCGTATACAGAATGTTTTAACGTTTGAGCAAGTACTAGAGCAGGTTAAGCAATTTCAGACACAAACAGGAATTTGGCAAGCTCAACAAGATATCGCAGAGAGCAATATCAGACAGAGCCAGTTATGGGAAAATCCGACGGTTTCTGTACAGCAAACGGGTTTTAAATCTGGAAAAGATCAGGAACTAGAACTTGGTATATCGCAAAAACTAGATGTTTTTGGTGTACGTTCCGCAGCAAAAAAACTGGCAAGTGTCCAGCAAAATCAAGTTGAGTTAAATCAGGTTTTATATGATGCTCAGCTAAAGCTTGCTGTCAAATATTTATGGTCACAAGTTTCGATTTTGGAGCTTGAACATGAAGTTGCTAAAGCCCAGTTAAGAACGAGTAAGAACCTTTTAGATGCTACTCGTTTACGCTTTCAGGCCGGTAGTATTGCTCAGGTTGATTTAGACCGGACTTTAATGACGCATGTTGAAAACCAACGTTTATATCAGGAAGTTGAATTATCACTAAGTAGTGCCAAAAGAAAATTGGCGAACTTATGGGGTGAGACTGAAGATAACTTCACCTTACGGCCAGATATAAAAAGTGCGTGGCCTTTAAAAAATGAAGGTGACATCGATCAATACTTAAAACAGAATTTGTTAGAACAGTCCATGCGACTTCAAGCCATCCAACAAAATTCTGAAATTAATTATTTAAAAGCAAAAAATCGTCCAACACCTACCGTAAATATGGGCGTAGTTCGTAGTAAAACCGCAGAAACGAGCAGTACCGAAAATCAGATACGAGTAGGTATTGCGGTTCCTTTAAACATTTTTAATCGCCAGCAATATGCGCTGAAAGTTGCCCAAAGCAAACTCAATTTAATTGATCAGCAGCAAAGCTTTTATAAAAAGCAAAGTCTGAATTCTATTCGTACTCTACAGTACGAGTTAGCGGGTTTGAAGCAGCAATATAACTTGATGAATGAGCAACAGATTCCTTTATCAGAGACGGTACAGGAGAAAATGTTGCTTGGCTTTAAAGTTGGTAAATTTGCAATTACCGATGTTCAGCAATCTACCCTTCAATTACAAGAACAACGCTTGAAAAAAGTTCAACTTCTTAAATCTGCTTGGCAAAAAGCAATTGAGGCAGAAAGTTTAGCTCTCGGGATCGATCCAAACATGGTGATGTCTGGAGATGCATTAAATCAAATTAATCAAAATTTATGGCAAGACACCTATAAGTTGCCGACAGTTGGAGGGGCAGAGTAATGTCAGTGAAGAAAATGAAAAACCAATGGCTTATTGCTCTTTTGTTGTTGATTGTCTGTCTTGCTTTAAGTGCTTGGTTATTTTTCTCTGGAAAAAAACAGTCCAATACCGAAAAAAGTGAAGAAGGGCATGCAGAAGGTGAAGCTGGCCATGGTGAGTCTGAAAAAGAGGAAGGAAGTTTAAACCTGACTTCTAAGCAACTGGTTGAATATGGTGTGAAGTTAGAGCAAGTAGGGCGTGGAGAAGTTGAGCAGAGCCTTTCTTATCCTGCCAAACTTGTCGTAAACACAGACCAGCAAGCACATGTCTCTTCAACTTTTTCTGCACGAGTAGACAGCGTAAATGTTGCACTGGGACAACAAGTTGAAAAGGGTCAGGCACTTGCGACTTTATTTGTGCCAGATTTAGTCGATCAACAAGCCAATTTAAGCATGGCGCAAGAAGCGTTGACATTAGCGCAGCAAGATTATCAGCGTGAAAAGCAATTGTGGGAACAAGGTGTTTCAGCACGTCAAGATTATCAGAAAGCTTACAATGCTTATCGTCAGGCGCAAATTCAGGTGCAGGCTGCAAATAGCCGTTTAAGTGCCTTGGGAGCAAATCGCTCAAGTAAAGGTCGATATGTTTTGACTGCACCTTTAAGCGGTGTAATCAGTAATAAAGATATTGTGATTGGTGAGCAAATTGGTCCTGACAAACAGTTATTTGTTATTGATCGTCTAGATCAGTTATGGGTTGAGTTTGTGCTACCAAGTGCAAATACCGATATTCAGCCTAATCAGGAAATTGAATTTAAGTCGCTGCAAACGAATAATATTTTCAAAGCACAGGTGCAAAGCCTAACTTCAGAAGCAGATACTCAAACTGGTCGTTTACAGGTTCGTGCCAAGGTACTGACACCTTCAAAAGAACTACGTCCTAACTTAATGGTCAACGTGTTACTGAAACAAAATAATGCAGCGACTGTATTACGGGTTAACAAGGCAGCGGTACAACAGATTGATGGAAAGAATGTGGTCTTTATTGCAAAACAGGAGAAGGACAAAATTCATTTTGCTCCTGTTGCGGTAGAGTTAGGCAATTATTCTTCAGATGCACAATGGGTCGAGGTTAAATCAGGAATTACTGAAAAGCAGCAATATGTGGCTCAAGGTAGCTTCTTGCTCAAGTCCGAACTTGAAAAAGGGGAGGCTGAGCATGGACATTAATAAACCTGATTTGCCAGAGGCTGAAGGTTTGTTTGATCGGATCATTCAGTTTTCAATTAATAACGCCATTTGGGTCATGATGTTTGTCATTGCTTGGATTGGTGTCGGAATTTATAGCTACCAAAAACTTTCAATTGATGCCGTGCCAGATATCACCAACGTACAGGTACAAATCAATAGTCAGGCTAATGGTTTTACGGCACCTGAAGTTGAGCAAAGGATTACTTATCCGATTGAAAATGCCATGTCCGGCATTCCAAATCTGGAGCAGACGCGTTCAATTTCCAGATATGGTCTTTCTCAGGTCACGATTATCTTTAAAGATGGTACAGATATTTACTGGGCAAGACAGTTAATTAACCAGCGTTTACAAGAAGCTAAGAGTGCTTTACCCGATAGCATTGACCCACAAATGTCTCCAATTTCAACTGGACTGGGTGAGATTTATCAATGGGTGGTAAAAGCAGAGCCAAATGCCAAAAAAGCAGATGGTTCAGCCTATAGCGCGATGGATCTACGTGAAATTCAAGACTGGATTATTCGGCCCCAGTTACAACGCGTACAAGGGGTAGCCGAGGTTAATAGTATTGGTGGATATAACAAAACCTATGTGGTTTCACCAGATCTGACGCGGTTACAGCAGTTGCAGATTCCACTTACCGACTTACAGGATGCGCTTCAAAATAACAATGAAAACCGTGGTGCCGGATTCATTGAAGAGAACGGCCAGCAACTCACCGTTCGTGTTCCCGGCATGCTGATGTCAATACAAGATATCCAGAATGTTACGGTCGCCACTAAAAACGGTTTACCTATACGGGTTGCCGATGTAGCGTCAGTATCGATTGGTCATGATTTGCGTACAGGTGGTGCTACCTATAATGGACAGGAAACTGTTTTAGGTATCGCCATGATGATGATGGGTGAAAACAGTAAAACTATTGCTAAGGCGATTGACGATAAAGTTCAGGAAATTCAAAGATCACTCCCTCAGGGCGTGGTGATTGAAACAGTCTATGATCGTAGTAGCCTCGTAAATAAAGCGATTAAAACAGTAGCTAAAAATTTGATTGAAGGGGCGATTTTAGTCATCGTTATCCTTTTTATTTTTTTAGGAAACTTTCGCGCCGCTTTAATCACTGCTTGTATTATCCCATTGGCAATGCTTTTTACCTTAACAGGTATGGCGGAACAAAAAATCAGTGCCAACCTGATGAGTCTGGGCGCTTTGGACTTCGGGATCATTGTTGATGGGGCCGTTGTTATTGTTGAAAACTGTATTCGGCGTTTAGCTGAAGCGCAGCATTTAAAAGGTCGTTTATTAACACGTTCAGAGCGTTTCACAGAGGTTTTTCTCGCAGCTAAACAGGCACGACGCCCATTAATCTTTGGTCAGATCATCATTATGGTCGTGTACCTACCAATTTTTGCTTTAGCAGGCGTTGAAGCAAAGATGTTTCATCCTATGGCAATGACCGTTGTCCTAGCATTATTGGGAGCAATTATTTTATCTGTGACCTTTGTTCCGGCAGCAGTAGCTCTGTTTATTACGGGTGAAGTGAAGGAAAAAGAAAGCCGCTGGATGATGACGCTGAAAAAAGGTTATGCAGGCTTACTCGATAAAGCATATGCCTTTCGATATGTTGTTGTCACAGCAGCGGTCAGCATCTTAATTTTGACAAGTGCTATTGCAACAAGAGTGGGGAGTGAGTTCGCCCCTCAACTCAGTGAGGGTGATTTTGCATTACAACTCATGCGTGCTCCAAGCACAGGCATAGAAGAGTCGCTTAAAATTCAGGAGAACGTCGAAAAGCAGTTACTGAAAGCTTTCCCTGAAATTAAAGCCATTTTTGCAAGAACAGGAACAGCCGAGGTTGCTACAGATGTCATGCCTCCTAATATTTCCGATGGTATTGTTTTATTAAAACCACACGATCAATGGCCAAACCCTAAAGAAACGATAGATGAACTGCGTGCCAGAATGCTGCAGTTCGTGAACCAGATTCCTGGTAATAACAGTGAATTTTCACAACCGATTGAACTACGTTTTAATGAGCTTATTTCAGGTGTACGTAGTGATATTGGGGTGAAAATTTTTGGGGACGATATGCAGGTTCTCAATCAGGAAGCGGAAAAAATAGCTCAACAGCTACGTAGCATTCCGGGTGCCAGTGAAGTCAAAGTTGAACAGACTGACGGTTTGCCATTACTGAATGTAGATGTTGATCATGCATTGGCTGCCCAATACGGTCTATCAGTCAAATCTATTCAAGATATTGTGGCTGCCAGTATTGGAGGGCAGAGTGTAGGGCAAATTTTACAAGGTGATAGACGTTTCGATTTTGTGATTCGTTTGCAGGAAAACATGCGTACGCCTCAGCAGTTAGCTCAGTTACCGATTCGCTTACCAAATGGTGGTCTGATTCAGTTACAAGACGTCGCTAAGGTTGAGAATATTCTAGGCTTAGCTCAAGTAAGTCGTGAAAATGGTAAGCGCCGTGTCATTGTGACAGCAAATGTGCGTGATCGTGATCTTGGGTCTTTTGTACAAGAGATGCAAAGCAAACTGGCACAGCAAAAGCTACCTAGCGGCTACTGGTTAGGTTATGGAGGACAGTTTGAGAATCTTGCTTCTGCTACAGCAAGAATGCAAATCGTCGTGCCGATGGCGCTCATCATGATCTTTGTGTTGCTCATGGCCGTATTCAGTAATTTTAAAGACAGCTTACTGGTATTTAGTGGAGTTCCTTTCGCTTTATCTGGTGGATTAGTGGCTTTATGGCTGAGAGATATACCACTTTCGATGTCTGCTGGGGTCGGTTTTATCGCTTTATCGGGTGTTGCAGTATTAAATGGTTTGGTCATGCTCACGTTTATTAAAGAGCTGAGAACAACTTTAGATGTTCATGCGGCAACCTGGAAAGGAGCGGTATTACGATTACGTCCAGTATTAATGACAGCATTTGTTGCTTCACTTGGTTTTATTCCGATGGCTTTGGCTACGGGAACTGGTGCAGAAGTTCAGCGGCCTTTGGCAACAGTGGTTATTGGTGGCATTATTTCATCTACGATATTAACTTTGGTTTTATTACCGGTCATTTATCGATGGATGAATGAAGACAAGATGAAAAGTGTTGAGCATTCATAATGTCATCGATTTGAGATATCTTTTTTGATTACAAAATTTAAGTCGAAAAAGTGTTTGTAAGAGTTAAAGGTAAAGGTGTCTTCATCGTTACTTTTAACTCACCATAAAGATAAATAAAAAGGAGTCCGCAAAATGGGTGGACATCATGGTCATGATCATAGTCATGCTGTAGTGACTGAAGGTAATGCTAAAAAATTAACGATTGCCTTGGCGCTTACCACGACATTCTTAATTGTTGAGGTGATTGCAGGTTTAATCACACAAAGTTTGGCATTGCTCTCTGACGCTGCACATATGTTTACAGATGCAGCTGCTTTAGCCATTGCTTTGGTTGCCATACAGATTTCTAAACGTCCTGCCGATAATAAACGTACTTTCGGTTATCAGCGCTTTGAAATTCTGGCCGCTTTATTTAATGCGCTCATGCTTTTTGTGGTGGCAATTTATATTTTATATGAAGCCTATATCCGCTTTTCGCAGCCACCTGAAATTCAAAGTGTAGGTATGCTCATTGTGGCGACCATTGGCTTGGTAATAAACCTCATCTCAATGAAAATTCTTATGTCGAGTGCTAATAACAGCTTAAATGTGAAAGGTGCTTATCTAGAAGTATTGAGTGATGCACTAGGCTCAGTTGGCGTTATTATTGGTGCAATTATTATTTACTTCACTAATTGGTACTGGATTGACACGCTTATTGCAGTACTGATTGGATTTTGGGTGTTGCCAAGAACATGGGTTTTACTTAAACAAAGTATTAATATTTTGCTCGAAGGTGTACCCGAAGAAGTCGATATTGAAAAGCTACGTGCAGATTTACTTTCATTAAATGGTGTGGAGAGTATTCACCAACTCAAAGTATGGGCAATTACGTCTAAAAATATCCATTTAACCGTGCACTTATTTGCGCCTGAAGCTGACCGTAATAAGCTCTATCAAGATGCAGTTGAAATGCTTTCTCATGAGCATGGTATTGGTGAAGTGACATTGCAAATTGAAGATGATGCTGAGATCAACTGTCAGCATATTGCTCAACATGCTTCACACGAGCATAACGATAATGACAAGACACATTCACATCAGCATTAAGCTGATGTGAATATAGTTTTAAATTTCCCACTCATGATTGCAGTCACGACATTTCCAATGTTTTTGTGACTGCATAAATGCTTGCATAGACAATTTAAAATCAGGCAAATCGCGCCAGAACATAAAACCTGCCCCTACAGTAACCACAAATGCAACTACTGTTGCAATTTGAAGAGAGCTGCCTGCACCATTGCCAAAAATCCACATAAAAATACTAATCACAACCAAGAGTAAAAGTACAAAAATGGCAGGAACTAAAATCACTAAGCTTTTAGGCACAACAGGTTTAGCACTATTAACACCTTGGCTCACCGGCATAATTTTAACACTTTGACATTGAGGGCAACGATATTGCATGACAGCTCCACATTAAATTTGCATCTATTCTAACGGAAATGCAAAGAAAGAAAAAAATTTGTAGCTGATTAAAAAGTTGAGGCGAATATCCGATATAAAATACTTTTTTGAAACAAGGATATATAAAAAAACGATGATTTATGCGTACACATAAAAATTAAAATAATGCTGTAGAGCATGCTAATCTAGATAAAAACCAAGTGTGTCCAACACTGGAAATGAGCTGAAATGCTCATCAATAGGATGTGAAAGAAATATAAAAAGGAGAGGGACTTGGGTCAAGAAGATGACAATAAGTCGAAGCCTACAACGACATCAACAGTTTCAGGGAATCCTGACCCTATAAAACTGTCATTCTCACGCCGTTTGCTGCATAAAACATTACAGCATGCGCAAGACGCCGTCGGGTTTGCTAGTGATACTACACGTAATCTTGCTGAAGTTGCTGATGCAGCACTAGACGCTTTAGATCAAGTGACATCTCATACAAAGCGTGGAGTGGTGGGCATGACTAATTTGGCAGCAGGGACTGTCAGAGATATGGTGTCTGAAACAAGTGAAACTGCAAGACAGGTTGCCTTAATCATGGCACGTACTTTTCTAGGTAAAAGTACCTTGAATTTGTATTTGCCTGAAATGCTATTAAACAGTCAAATTCGTAAACGTATAGATCGTTCAGAAATTGATGATATTAAAGTTCAATGTGGCAATGATCGGTTTCAAGTTGAAATCGATGGACACTATCACCGTTTCCTTTATCGCCTAAGTTTAGATTTTCGAGTATTGGAATGTCGCATTGGACAAGAAAAGTTCTTACGCTTACGCCAAATGGATGAAAGTCTGGATGTGCAAATACGTCATGGTGGAACATTATCGAATTGGGCTGTTCGCCGTATTGGTCGAGTAGGTTTTGAAGTGATTAATATGTTGCCTATTCCATCGCTGATTAATCATTTGATTCGTGATATTCCGGGTATTCAGCGTGATGGTCATCGCATGTGGTTCATTGACCTTGAGCAAGCAGGTTTTATTGATTTCATTAATAACCGTTCATGGATGGTAGAAAAACTTTTAAATTTAACCGACTTTAGTATTCTACCGGGACTCAATATTTTAAGAGAAAGTCGTGAGCTTGTGCAGCAACTGGTAGATCAGTTCGAAATAAAAGGACTACGTGTTCAATCAGGCCGTCTGGAAGTTCAAGTTGGAATCGCAAATTAAATAAGTATGATGGGAAGCTGGTTTATGACCAGCTTTTTTATTGTCTAGATAAGAAAAAAGCCACTGTCATTATGCAGTGGCTTTTTAGAATTTGGCGTCCCTACGGGGATTC
>OJXO01000403.1_pt1 | contig 8631 bp, 7 predicted proteins | sample 1600721 | NCBI WGS metagenome assembly OJXO01 (sample SAMN04436634, study PRJEB24849) | human gut metagenome | biome: human gut; feature: NICU; material: stool | host: Homo sapiens | place: USA: Saint Louis, MO | collected 2010-01-30
GCTCCATCCCCGATGAGCATGTCACGGATCATGCCGCCGGCCAGCCCTGAGAAGAGGGCGAGGAACACGAAGCCCACAATGTCGAATTCGCGGCGGCGGGCAAGGGTGCCGCCAATGATGCCGTTCAAAACTACGCCGAGAAGATCGAAGGCTTGGTAGAGCGAATTGATGAGGGGATCGACATCGTGCATGATTCTTAGGCCTCCTGCCGCGCGGGTAGAATTTCGGCGTGACTGCGGCCGTGTTTTACTCTCCGGCGTGTCAGCATGGCTTTAATTTAACCAACTCGTTCCTCTGAAAGATCGCATTTCTCATGTCTAAATCCAATGCCCGGTATTTCATCTGGTCCAATGGCCTGCAAAACTTGGGCGATCAAATTGTTGCGGCCAAGACGGTGCTGCCCGCGCTCTTTAGTGCGGCCGGAGTGCCTGCGTTCTTTACCGGCCTGCTCACCCCTATCCGCGAGTCCGGTTCGATGCTGCCGCAGGCAGCGCTTACCCCGTGGGTGACTACGCATAGGGCCCGCAAGCGCCTGTGGATTATCGGCTCTTTGGGCCAAGCGGTATCCGCCGCGGTCATCGCGCTCGCGGCATTTTTTACCCGCGGGGCAATTCTAGGCATCATTGTGCTGCTGGCGCTGGCCGCGCTCTCGCTTTTCCGCGCGCTGTGCTCGATTGCGGGCAAGGACGTGCAGGCGCGCACCATTTCCAAGGGCGCGCGTGGCCAGGTGACCGGTAGCGCGGCAGCCCTCGGTGGCGGTGCTACTTTGCTGACCGGCATTATCCTCTACTTTTTGGGCGAGCTCAGCATTCCCATGATGGGCACGGTCCTCGCCATTGGTGCGGCCACGTGGGCCATTGCCGCGTGGGTCTTTTCGCACGTGGATGAGCCGGTGCCAGAGGAAGCCGAAGGGGGCATCGATAAGCAGTGGTGGCGCGATACCTGGCAGCTTTTTACTAGCGACGACCAATTTCGCAACTTCGTCATCGTCCGCGCGCTCTTGCTCGTGTCGGCGCTATCTACCTCTTTTATTGTGCTGCTCAGCAGCAACCTTGCCGGGCTCTACGGATTCGTGCTTGCTTCCGGCCTAGCCTCCCTGGTGGGCGGGCGTATCTCCGGGGTGTATTCGGATAAGTCTTCTAAGAACACCATGGCCGTAGGCGCGGCCGTGGCTTCCGTCGTGCTGGTGCTTTTGGTCGCCAGCTCGCGCTGGGCACCGGATGCGGTCAATGCCTGGGTCATGCCGATTGGCTTCTTCGCCGTGAACCTCGCGCACACGGCCATTCGCGTGGCGCGAAAGACCTACGTGGTGGATATGGCCGGCGGCGATAAGCGCACGCAGTATGTGGGTGCGGCCAATACGATGATGGGCATTATCCTCCTCATCGTCGGTGGCATTTCCTCCGTGGTGGCACTGGCCGGACCTGAGGCAGCGCTGCTCTTCCTTGCCCTCATTGGTTTCCTCGGGGTGTGGCGCGCCCGCGGCCTGAAAGAGGTTTCTCACACATAAATCGCACTTGGGCTATAGGATGTAGTCCGGATAAGAATCAGACTCGACCCCCAGGAGTTCAATAACCCGTGGTAGCAACAACCTCGTGTGCTGTCGTCGTCCTTGCGGCTGGCGCCGGCACCCGCATGAAGTCCACCAAGCAGAAGACCTTGCATGAGATTGGCGGTCGCACCTTGCTCGGCCACGCTCTGCATGCTGCGGCCGGGATCAACCCGGAGCGCATCGTGACGGTGGTGGGCCACCAGCGCGATCAGGTCGCCCCCGCCGTGGATGCCATCGCCCAAGAGCTGGACTGCGAGGTACTGCAGGCGGTGCAAGAGGAGCAGCTGGGCACCGGTCATGCCGTGGCCTGCGGCTTGGAGCCGATTCCGGACTTCGAGGGAACCGTCATTGTCACCAACGGCGACGTCCCGCTGCTTACCCCAGAAACCATCGAGGGCCTGCGCGCCACCCACACCGAGCAGGGCAACGCGGTCACTGTGCTCTCGATGCGCCTCGATGACCCGACCGGTTACGGCCGCATCATTCGCGCTGAGGATGGCAGCGTGTCTGCCATCGTGGAGCAAAAGGATGCCACCGAAGAACAGCGCCGGGTCAATGAGGTCAATTCCGGCGTTTTCGCCTTTGATGGGCGCGTGCTTGCCGATGCCCTCCAGAAGCTCGACTCCAATAACGCCCAAGGCGAGCTGTATATCACCGATGTGCTTGAGATTGCCCGTACCGCTGGGCACGGCGTCGGCGCGCACGTAGCAGCAGATCCGGCCGAACTCGCGGGCGTCAATGACCGCGTGCAGCTTGCCGCTGCCGGCCGTGAGCTCAACCGCCGCATGGTAGAAAAAGCGATGCGCGGAGGGGCCACCATCGTGGATCCGGAAGCCACCTGGATTGGGGTCAACGTCACCGTGGGCTCCGATGTCATTATCCACCCAGGCACGCAGCTGTGGGGCGCTACCAGCATCGCCGATAACGCCGAGATCGGCCCCGACACCACCTTGACCAATATGCAGGTGGGCGAGGGCGCTTCTGTCGTGCGCACCCATGGCAGCGATTCCGTCATTGGTACCAACGCTAAGGTCGGCCCGTTTACCTATATCCGCCCGAAGACCGTGGTGGGCGAGGACGGAAAGCTCGGCGGCTTCGTAGAGGCAAAGAACACCCAGATTGGCCGCGGCTCCAAGGTTCCGCACCTGACCTATATCGGCGATGCCACCGTGGGCGAGCAGTCCAATATCGGCGCCTCCTCCGTCTTTGTGAACTACGACGGCGTGAACAAGCACCACACCACCATCGGCAGCCACGTGCGCACCGGTTCTGACACAATGTTTATCGCTCCGGTCAATGTCGGTGATGGCGCATACTCCGGTGCGGGTACAGTTATTAAAGACGATGTTCCTGCGGGAGCACTCGCAGTCTCCGGTGGCAAACAGCGCAACATCGAGGGCTGGGTTCAAAAGAAGCGTCCGGGTACTCCCGCGGCTGATGCCGCAGCCCGTGCGCAGGACAACGAAAAGTAAGGGGCATATTCTCCCATGACTGGCAAGGTAACTGGTAGCAGCAAGAACATGAAGCTCTTCTCTGGGCGTGCACACCCAGAGTTGGCGGAGGCTGTGGCTAAGGAGCTCAAGACCGATCTGGTTCCTACCACCGCCCGCGACTTCGCTAACGGCGAAATCTTCATTCGCTTTGAAGAGTCCGTGCGTGGCGCTGACTGCTTCGTAATGCAGTCTCACACCCAGCCGCTCAACAAGTGGCTAATGGAGCAGCTCATCATGATCGATGCTCTCAAGCGCGGCTCCGCTAAGCGCATCACCGCCATCCTGCCCTTCTATCCATATGCACGCCAGGATAAGAAGCACCTGGGCCGCGAGCCAATTTCCGCCCGCCTGGTGGCAGACCTTCTGCAGGCTGCTGGTGCGGACCGCATCGTGTCCGTGGACCTGCACACCGATCAGATCCAGGGCTTCTTCGATGGCCCGGTCGATCACATGCACGCTCAGCCCATCTTGACCGATTACATCAAGTCCAAGTACGCCACCGATAACATCACCGTGGTCTCCCCGGATGCCGGCCGCGTGAAGGTCGCGGAAAAGTGGGCCCACGACTTGGGTGATGCCCCGCTGGCCTTCGTGCACAAGACCCGCTCCAATACCGAGGCCAATAAGACGGTGTCCAACCGCGTGGTGGGCGATGTTGAGGGCAAGGACTGCGTGCTTCTCGACGACATGATTGACACCGGTGGCACCATCGCCGGCGCCGTACGCGTACTCAAGGATGCGGGCGCCAAGAAGGTCATCATCGCCTGCACCCACGGCGTCTTCTCTGACCCTGCCCGCGAGCGCCTCTCCGAGTGCGGCGCGGAAGAGGTTATCACCACCGATACCCTGCCGCAGTCCACCGAGGGCTGGTCCAACCTCACGGTGCTGTCCATCGCGCCGCTGCTGGCACAGACCATCCACGAGATCTTTGAGAATGGTTCCGTGACCACCCTTTTCGACCGCGCCTAAACATGTTCTATTATCACTAGCCGCCGAGAATTTACTTCGGCGGCTTTTGATTTGTTACCGGCACACGTGCTAATCTAACTCAGTCTCGGCGAGGGCGACCTCAGGATGAGGAAGCCGTTATCGACGCGATTGAAGTTAGAGCATGTTGCTTTTTATATACGCCTGCGATGACTCGTCCAAGACGTCCATCGGCAGGCTTTCGTCGTTTTATCGCGTTGGCCGCGCCGCACTACTTTAACTAAGGAGAACGAAGCATGGCACAGCGCCCAGTAATTAAGGCTGAAGCACGTACCGAATTTGGCAAGGGTGTCGCACGCCGCCTGCGTCGCGAGTGGAAGGTTCCAGGCGTCATCTACGGTTCCCACCAGGAGCCGGTCCACTTCGCAGTTCCGCTGCTGGACATCCAGTCCCTCGTCCGCAACAACGGCGTCAACGCCGTTCTGGAGCTGGAGATTGACGGCGAGCAGTACCTGACCATGGTTAAGCACGTTGACCAGAACGTCCTGACCTTCGACATCGACCACGTTGACCTGCTGGCTATTAAGCGCGGCGAGAAGGTTGAGGTTGAGGTTCCGGTTACCCTGACCGGCGAGCCGGCCCCAGGCACCATGCACATCCAGGATGCTGACGTACTGCTGGTTGAGGCAGACGTACTGAACATTCCGGAAGAGCTCGAGGTTTCCATCGAGGGCCTCGAGGACGGCGCAGTTATCACCGCCGCCGATGTCACCATGCCGGAAGGCACCACCCTGGTGGCAGAGGAAGACACCGTTATCGTCTCCATCTCCCTGCCTGAGGTTGATGAGGAACTCGAGGAGGCAGCTGAGGCTGCTGAGGAAGGCGGCGCTGACGCTGGCGCCGAGTCCGTCGACGAGGGCGAAGAGTCCTCCGACTCCAAGGAGTAATCCCCTCCCCTTCACACGCATAGGCCGCCGTGAGATTCGCTTCTCGCGGCGGCCTTGCCGTTTTTCTCTCTGCCTATGAGACAATTGAGCGCGTGACTCCACTTCTCGTAGTAGGCCTTGGCAACCCCGGCCCCAAGTACGCAGGCACCCGGCACAATATCGGCTTCGATGTGGCAGATGAACTCGCAGGAGAGCTCATGAGCAGCTTTTCGGTACACAAAAAGACCAATACCGAAGTCGCTGAGGGCATAGCTGGCGGCCGCAAAATTATCTGCGCAAAGCCACGGTCCTATATGAACCTCTCCGGCGGGCCGATCAAGGCTTTGGCCCAATACTTTCATCTCTCCGCCGCTGACATCATCGTTATCCACGATGAGCTAGAACTCGATTTCGGCACCATTAAGCTCCGCAAAGGCGGCGGCGACCATGGCCACAATGGGTTGCGTTCAACCACAAAGTCCCTGGGCACCAAAGACTACCAACGCCTTTCAATAGGAATCGGGCGCCCACCGGGGCGCATGGACCCTGCGTCGTTTGTGCTCAAGCCTTGGGCAAAGCAGGAAAAGGCAGAAATCCCCATCCTTTGCGCCGACGCAGTCGAGGAAATCTTGCGCGTAGGATAGTCGCCATGAAATTGGCTACCCTACGCACTGGCTTTGGAACTTCCGCTATCCGCATCGACGGCGATAACGTGGGTGTTGAATTGGATTATGAAGATGTCGGCCAGCTGCTGCGCAGCGAAGATTGGCGCAAGGCCGCCCAGCTTTCCGGCGAGCCCGTGGTCTTCGACCACGCCGACCTGGAGGCTGTCATACCAACTCCCGGCAAAGTCATCTGCGTAGGGCTTAATTACGCCAAGCATATCCGCGAGATGGGACGCGAATTCCCCGAACATCCCACCTTGTTCATCAAGTTCGCCGATGCCCTCACCGGCCCCTATGATGATGTCTTCATTCCCGAATATGGCACACGGAAGCTGGATTATGAGGGAGAATTGGCGGTCATCATCGGCGAGCGCGCCCACCGTGTCACCCGCGACGAAGCACTGGATTATGTGGCCGGCTACGCCATCATGAATGACTACACGCTGCGTGACTTCCAGCGCCAAACTAGCCAGTTCCATGCCGGCAAATCCTTTTATCGCACAGCCGGCTTCGGCCCTTGGCTTACCACCGCGGATGAGTGGTCACCGGGGTCCGGAGCTGTCCTCACCACTACCGTAGGCGGTGAGGAAAGGCAGCGCGATAATACCGATGACCTCATCTTTTCCGTAGCTGAGCTCATAGAGTTCTGCTCGCAGCTCTACCCACTCAATCCAGGCGACGTCATCGTTACCGGCACGCCGGAGGGCGTGGGTTTTGCCCGCATCCCGCAGCAATTTATCGAGGACGGCCAGAACGTCACCATCTCCATCGAAGGCTTGGGGCATATTTCTAATACCACCCGCTATGGAGAGCCCGGCTGCGGCCCCGGCTGTACTTGTTCCTAAGCTGTGCCCAGGTTCTCACTCCAAAGTGGGCGGTAGCGTTTTCATCCCAGCCGCTTGTGCCGGTTAAGCTGGATTAATGAGCACAAAAAGCAGTAAAGCCCCTAAGAAACTCAACAAGAAGGCCTACGAAAAGGAGCTCGAACGCCTCCAAGCGGAGCTCGTGGACATGCAGCAGTGGGTCGTTGAAACCGGCGCCCGCGTAGTCATCATCATGGAGGGCCGCGACGCCGCTGGCAAGGGCTCCGCGATTAAGCGCATCACCCAGTACCTCAACCCGCGCACCTGCCGCGTCGAGGCACTGCCTGCACCGAACTCGCGCGAACAGGGCCAGTGGTACTTCCAGCGCTACGTGGAAAAGCTGCCTACCAAGGGCGAAATCGTCATCTTTGACCGCTCCTGGTACAACCGCGCCGGTGTCGAGCGCGTCATGGGCTTTTGCACCGATCAGGAATACGTCCGCTTCCTGCACCAAGCACCCACCTTTGAGCAGATGTTGGTAGAAGACGGCATCATGCTGCGCAAGTACTGGTTCTCTGTGTCCGATGAGGAGCAGATCAAGCGCTTTGAATCCCGCCGTAACGATCCGCTGCGCCGTTGGAAGCTCTCCCCTATGGATCTGCAGTCCATTACCCGCTGGGAGGACTACTCCCGTGCCAAGGATGCGATGTTCATCCACACCGATACCCCAACCGCGCCGTGGTACACCGTGGAATCGGAAGACAAGAAGCGCTCCCGCATTAACGTCATTTCGCACCTGCTGAGCACCATTCCCTACGAGAAGATCGAGCGCGAGATGCCCGAGATTCCGCAGCGCCCGGATTCCGATGGCGAAACCTATGAACGCCCTGCCCGCGAAGAGTTCCGCTACGTGCCGGACGTCGCTGCCAAGCTAGAGCGCAAGTCCGAGCAGAAGACAGCGAAGAAGACGTCCAAGAAGGGCAAGAAAAAGGATAAGAAGAAGTAGCACCAGTTCAGCCACAGAGCTTTAGCCCGCCTTCATTTTGTCTTGAAGGTGGGCCTTCTTATTGAAGTTTTTAACGGCACCCTAAGCTTCGAGCCTTAACCGTCAGGAGTCTCTTTGGATACTCACGACCTGATGGGGTCAGGGAGGGCGAAGCTCAGACTGTGGACGATTGTTGAAACACATAAAGCGGCCACGTTTCAAGTCCATTGGCGTGCTTCCAGGCCGATAGCATGGCTGCTTTTAGGGGTGGGGTGATTGGGGGCAGGGAAAACGGCAAAAGCCCGCGGTTAAGCCGCGGGCTTGGGCTAGGTGTGTTTAAAGCTCAGCAGGAGATACGCGCTTTGGCAGAACTACCGGGCGGGTGTGCGCCAGCTCTTCTACGATGCGTACTACCTGGTTAGAGTAACCGAACTCGTTGTCGTACCACACATACAGCACCAGGTGCTTGCCAGAGGCGATGGTAGCAACGCCGTCGACGATGCCAGCGTGGGTATTGCCGATGAAGTCAGAGGAAACAACCTCTGGGGAGGCAATGTAGGAAATCTGCTGGCGCAGGTCGGAGTGCAAAGAAACATTGCGCAGGAAGTCGTTGACCTCATCGCGCTCTACTTCCTTCGACAGCTCGAGGTTGAGCACGGCCATGGACACGTCCGGGGTAGGAACGCGAATGGCATTGCCGGTGAGCTTGCCTTCAAATTCCGGCAGGGCCTTAGCCACAGCCTTGGCTGCGCCGGTAGCGGTAAGCACCATGTTCAGGCCTGCGGCGCGGCCGCGGCGATCGCCCTTGTGGTAGTTATCAATGAGGTTTTGGTCATTGGTAAACGAGTGCGCGGTCTCCACGTGGCCGTGGGTTACGCCGTAGCGGTCATTGATGACCTTGAGTACCGGCGTGATTCCGTTGGTGGTGCAGGATGCAGCGGAGAGAATCTGATCCTCATCGGCGATGTTGTCGTTATTGATGCCGTAGACGATGTTCTTGATATCGCCCTTGCCCGGTGCGGTCAGCAGCACGCGGGAGATGCCCTTGGCCTTAAGGTGCTGAGACAGGCCCTCGCGGTCGCGCCATGCGCCGGTGTTATCTACCAAGATGGCGTTGTTGATGCCATAAGAGGTGTAGTCAATCTCGGACGGATCGTTTGCGTAAATCATCTGGATCTTGGTGCCATTGGCCCAAATGACCTCATTTTCCTCATCCACGGAGATGGTGCCGTTGAAAGCACCGTGGACGGAATCGCGGCGCAGCAAGGAAGCGCGCTTGA
>OJXO01000413.1_pt1 | contig 8388 bp, 6 predicted proteins | sample 1600721 | NCBI WGS metagenome assembly OJXO01 (sample SAMN04436634, study PRJEB24849) | human gut metagenome | biome: human gut; feature: NICU; material: stool | host: Homo sapiens | place: USA: Saint Louis, MO | collected 2010-01-30
TTGTAGTTTATGATTTAAAAGGAGTCGGTTTACATAGTATTAACGGTAAAGTCGACCAAACACTACTGCACCTACAAGCGGAGATTGGGAAATATTTACCGGGCTATATTCCAGATAGCGTTACAGAACTGAAAGATGAAATATTCGCGTTTATGAAAGATAACGTGACTACATTAAAAAATGCCAGTTCCGATATTTTGCATAATCTAGTGACTATGGTGATGGGTCTTATTATCGGTATATTGGTTGCTATTCACGGCTTTCACCGACGTACCCCCCAACCTGTTTTCAAATCCTTACTGATTCAACGTATTCAAAAATTATCAATTTCTTTTAGAAATGTAGTTTTTGCACAAATTAAAATTTCAGCGATTAATACGCTGCTCTTTATATTATTTGCTTTTGTACTATTGCCGATCTGGGGTGTTCACCTACCTTTCGCCAAAACCTTAACCATTCTTACCTTTATGTTTGGCTTAATTCCAATTTTAGGGAATTTAATTTCAAATACTTTAACTTTTATTGCGGCTCTTACAATTTCACTCGGTCTAGCAGGTGTTGCGCTACTCTACCTCGTATTAGTTCACAAGTTAGAATACTTTATTAATGCCAAAATTATTGGTCATAAAATTAATGCCAATGCATGGGAAATTTTATTGGCTATGTTAATTTTCGAGTCAATCTTTGGCTTAAGTGGCTTAATTGCAGCACCGATTTTCTATGCTTATTTAAAACTAGAATTAAAAGATGCCAGATTGATTTAACCAAAATTTACTCAATAAAAAAGCGCCTGTGTGGCGCTTTTTTATTACTCATTGCTTATGGTTTAACTACTACAAGCACTTGAATCGCTTCAGGTGTTACGGTTAAGCCATCAAGCAAGCTTAAACCTTCTTTTTGCAACTTCTGTAAGCGCTCAATTTCATCTTGGCGAATGCTCGGGTTGAACTGTTTTAAGTAAGTTAAACGATCAATCTCATATTGCCATTTATTACCATAATGCTCTTTTGCCTGCTGTTGAAGCTGAGGTAAACCTTCTTTAGCAATATCAAGCGCTTGTTTATAACGCTCTTCAATCACTTCACGGCGGGCTTTAACCACTTGGCGGCAACTATTGCCATCTAAGTGATGCAAATAAGGTTTTAAAATGGTTGGATCAATCTTTTCAGATAAGTCCTGACCATTCTCACTTAACAATACGCGAATAAGTTGTTTTGGTAAGCTTGATGGCAAGTTCAAGGATTTTGGTGCCACCACATCAACTTTAAACCAGACTTCAAGTAAAACCGAACCTTGCTTTAATGCATTGGACTTAAGCACAGCAACATTGGTACTACCAAATGATTGTGTGCGGATCATTTCCATGACACTTTCAATAAATGGATGTTCTAAAGTTAGATACTGAGCGTCTTCACGCATTTGCGCTTGGTCACGATAGAAAGTCGCAGTCATACCTTCTTCGTCTAATGCCAAACCTTGCACTTGCATCTGGTCGGTTGGACGAATAATGACTGTACCGTTACTTTGCTCATCAAAGTCAATATTAGTTGAAGACATGAAACGCTTCACAAACATAGGTAGCGTTGTGTTGTCATCATAGTCTTCTAACGCTTGAACAATTTCTTGTGCAACGATAGGACGACATGAGTTGTACTCAAGCAAACGGTCTCGACCAGCTTGTAACTCTGCTTCTAAAGCTTGGCGTTGAACATTAACTTCTTCGAGTAAATCCTCAAATGTTTGACCTTGGTCGGCAAGCAAGCAATCTTTTAATTCAACAATAAAGTTCTCTTGTAGCGTTTGAGCTGTTGGAGAAATATTGCTGAAAATATTCAATGCTTCATTGTACCAACGGAACATACGCTCTTGAGCGGTGCCCATTAAATACGGTACATGAATCTGGATACGGTTTTCTTGACCAATACGGTCTAAACGACCAATACGTTGTTCTAAAACGTCAGGGTTTGCAGGCAAATCAAATAAAATTAAATCACTCGCAAACTGGAAGTTACGGCCTTCTGAACCAATTTCTGAACAAAGTAAGATTTGAGCACCGTAGCTTTCTTCTGCAAAGTAAGCAGCCGCTTGGTCACGCTCAAGCAAACTCATACCTTCATGGAACATGGCTGTACGAATACCTGCATGCAAACGAAGCGCACTTTCTAAAGACTCGACAACAGGACCACTACGGGCAATTAAAAGAACTTTTTTATGCTTAAGTTCTTTACGTAGAATTTCCATTAACCACGGTACACGCGGATCATTTTGCATCCATGAGCCATCAATTTGTGCTTCTTCTGGCCACATTTGTTCGCGTAATTTACCGTCTTTTGACCAATCTGCTGGCGCAGGTAAAGGCGCAGGTTGGCAATCACGGCCAGGGAAGCCTTGAATCGCTTCACGCGTATTACGGAATAAAATACGACCTGTACCGTGACGGTCTAACAACTCATGAATCGCTCTGAAACGTTGCTCAGGTTGGTCTTCAATTGAATGCCCCAACAAACCTTCTAAAGCAGTTAAATGCTCTTGAGTTAAAGGTTCATCTGACATAAGCACTTCTGCAACTTGCGCAGTTTGCTGATATTGAGCTTCTTCATCCAAGAAACGCTCTAAACTACTAAAGCGCTGTGGATCTAACAAACGTAAGCGCGCAAAGTGGCTTTCTACACCCAGCTGTTCAGGCGTTGCAGTAAGCAACAATACACCTGCCGTATTTTCAGCAAGCTCTTCAACCAAGTCGTAACGATCGTTACCACCCTCTTCTTCGCTCCACATCAAGTGATGTGCTTCGTCGACGACGAGTAAATCGAAACCAGCTTCTAATGCTTGCTCACGCAAATCGTCATGGTCCACCATCAAGTCGACGCTGGCAATAATGCATTGCTCAGTTAAGAACGGGTTAAGTTCTGGATCATGTTCTTTAATAGATGCGGTACGGGTTAAATCAAACAGAGAAAATTGCAAATTGAAACGGCGACGCATTTCAATCATCCACTGATACTGAAGAGAATCAGGGACTAAAATCAGGATACGTTCAGAACGGCCGGTTTTAAGCTGTTGGTGGATAATTAAACCAGCTTCAATTGTTTTACCTAAACCTACTTCATCAGCAAGTAAAACACGTGGTGCGAAACGTTTACCGACTTCATGTGCAATATAAAGCTGATGCGGAATTAAACCTACACGCGCCCCAACCAAGCCGCGTAATGGGCTGGTTTGCATTTGCGCCTGCATCAGCATTGCTTCAATGCGTAGGTCATACCACTCTTTATAATCAATCTGGCTTGCGAGCAAACGATCTAAAGGTTTTGATAATTGAATTTGTGCACCAATACGTGTTTCGTTTAGCGCTTTACGTTCTTGCTCGCCATTTTCTAAAGTACGGACCACGTTATAACGCAAAACACCATGACGGTCTTCAATAGACTCGACATTCCACTTATTGCCTTCTTGGTCTTGAACTTCATCATTTACATTAAAGATGATACGAGAAAGCGGTGCATTATTGCGTGCATAAACACGCGTTTCATCGCTCTTGGGGAATAAAATGCTGACAGATCTTTCATCTACATCAATAAGAACGCCTAAACCGAGCTCAGTCTCTGTATCTGATAGCCAACGTTGACCAATAGCATACTGCTGCAATTTTTCCACCTTTTTCTCAAGTTCGCACTACATATTGTACGATGCAAAGTAGCTTATTTTTGCATCTTTTTATGTAGTCTTTAAAGCAAAATTTTGCAGCAAAAACTAATTAAATTGTTTTGCTACAAAAATTACTCATCGAAAGTTTTTACATTAAAACGGTACAGGACAGTTAAAAGTTAATGATTCCCCTGTGACAGGATGATTAAAGCTTAACTGTTTAGCATGCAAGCACAGACGAGGAACAAGTAATTGTTCCAGTGTTGCATACAATGTATCACCTACAATCGGGTGTCCCAGATATTGCATGTGTACACGGAGTTGATGAGAACGACCGGTAATCGGTGTTAATTTGACACGCGTAACCGGTTGTCCTTGAATCTGGAAATGTTCAATTGCCTGCCAATGTGTTAAAGCAGGTTTGTTATGAGAAGCATCGACAATATGTAAAGGTGGTCGACTCGGATCATAGACGACAGGGATATCCACTGTCCCTTCACCCTCTAAATGACCAGCAACTAGCGCTTCATATATTTTCGAAGTTTGACGGTCTTGAAATTGGCGTGCAATCGCACTCTGTCCACGCTTAGATAACCCAAAAACCAAAATACCCGAAGTATCACGATCAAGGCGGTGAATGAGCAAAGTTCGTGGTTCAATTGCCACCAGTCTTGTCAAAACGCTGTCATGTAAATCACCTTTCCCTGGCACACTCAAGATGTCCGAAGGTTTATGAATCACCATAAAATCATCATCACGATAGATCAGATGTTCACTTAGAAAATCACTCAAAGTTGTATTCCCAAGGTAAGATGAAAAACAAGCGGGCAATAATAAAAAGCTTACGTCCGAATTACAATGCCGTTCGGGTAAATTAACGACAGAATTTGCAAATATTATGAATCACATTACGACTAAAGCCGATTAGCGCTTCAATAACTGCATAATATGTTGCAATGTAGGAGTTTGCATCAACTCATCAACAGTTAGGCTCGCACCATTAGCACGCCATAATTCCACCAAATAATTGACTCCCAAAGCGTCTAGACCATAGTTTCTTAAATCTATTTCGGGATGAATTTCCATTGGATGTCGCCCTACTTGTTCAGCAACTGCCAATAAAATTCCTTTATCAGACAACACCTGTGACGACGGTGCACTTAAAGACCATAAGCGCATTAAAGTCTGCGTGTTTATATGTTGAATATGGTCAAAACTGATTTTTTCAATCCATTGTATATGCTGCTCTAAACTACTCGCCAAGATTGCATCATTTACAGCAGCTACATAATCGGTAATGGATAAAACAAGCTGCATGACTTGCTTAAATAGCGGTGATAAATTCCCCGCCATAATCACCTGTGCCTGAGTGTTTGATGACAAGTGCTGCCCAAGCTGTAACATGGCCTGTTGAAGTTGAGATGACTGAATCATCATGACCGGAATTTCGAGTGCTTGCGCTCTTTTGCTTAGCATTTCTAAATGATCGGCTAATGGCTGATGCACCCAATCAGATATATTTTCAAGATCATCTAGCCCGACTAGGAGCAATATGCTTCGCGTAGATTCAATAGGCCAATTTGAAGTACTTGCGGCTAACTGGATTTTTCGAGGTAAGGGATAAAACATTGTTCTCTACAAATATAAAATAGCTCAAATTAAAAAGCCCGTTTAAAACGGGCTTTTTTGCTTACTTCATTTCGGCGAAGGTTTCTTTTGCAGCCTGAATGGTAAACTCAATATCTTCATCAGAATGAGCAGATGAAATAAAGCCTGCTTCAAATGCTGACGGTGCCAAGTTTACGCCACGTTTTAACATGCCATGGAAGAACTTTTTGAAAGCTTCAATATCACATGCCAACATAGAGTCAAAGCTTGTGATGTCTTCTTGATCGGTAAAGTAAAGCCCAAACATTGCGCCAGCTTGCTGAGTTTTAAATGGAATACCCGCTTCATCTGCTGCTGCTTGTAAACCTGCAAGTAACTTTTCAAGTTGAGCAGATAATTTGCTGTAAAAGTCCGGTTGACGTAAATGTTTAAACATTTCGATACCAGCGCGCATAGCAAGTGGGTTACCAGATAAAGTCCCCGCTTGGTATACACCCCCTAAAGGTGCGATGCACTCCATGATTTCACGCTTACCGCCAAAGGCACCTACAGGTAAACCAGCACCAATAATTTTACCTAAAGTCGTTAAGTCAGGTTTAACGTTATAAACTGACTGAGCACCGCCTAATGCAACGCGGAAACCTGTCATTACTTCGTCAATAATAAATACAGATTTGTATTCATCACACACATCACGAATCGCTTGTAAGAAACCTTCAATTGGTTTCACCATATTCATGTTACCTGCGACAGGTTCAATAATGACGCCTGCAATTTCATGACCAAATTTAGCAAAGCATTCTTTTAATGCTGGAATATCATTATATGGCAGCGTTAAAGTGTGTTTAGCGAAGTCAGCTGGTACACCTTTTGATGTTGGTTCGCCCTCACCTTTAGTTAATAAACCAGAACCTGCTTTTACTAACAATGAGTCAGAGTGTCCGTGATAACAACCTTCAAACTTCACGATCTTGTCACGGCCAGTATAACCACGTGCTAAACGAATAGCAGTCATGGTCGCTTCTGTACCAGAGTTGGTCATACGTACCAATTCAATAGATGGCATGATTTCACAAATAATATCTGCCAACGTTGTTTCGTGTACGGTTGGTGCACCAAAACTTAAGCCATCTTCTGCTGCTGTTTGCACAGCCTTAATAATATCCGGATGAGCATGGCCCAAAATCATTGGTCCCCAAGAGCCAACATAATCTACATAGCGCTTACCATCTACATCCCACAAATACGCACCTTTGGCTTTCTCAATGAAAACCGGTGTGCCTCCAACGCCATTAAAGGCACGTACCGGAGAGTTCACACCACCTGGAATGTGTTTGCTGGCTTGTTTAAATAACTGTTCTTGCTTTGGAGATAAACTCATGGAAATGCTCGTCTTAAATATCTAAAAAATAATTTTGAAAGCTTAAGAAAATAATTGTGCCCACGCTTGTACACGGGCAGGAATTTCAGCAGTTGATCGACCTAATATATCACTAATGACTCCACAGAGGTCAGCTCCGGCCTCAATCACAGGTTTTGAATTTTCAACAGTCAAACCACCAATTGCACAAATAGGTAAATCATATTGAGCTGCTGCTTGCTTAATCACTTCTATACCTACATTGCCAGCTTCCGGTTTAGTGGCAGTTGCATAAACCGCACCAAAGGCAACATAAGTTGCGCCATCGGCAATTGCTTTTTGAGCAAGCTCTAAAGAGTTTAAGCAAGTACGGCCAATAATGACACCTTCTGGTAACTGCGATTTTGCATCGGTAATTTCACCGTCACTTTGGCCTAAATGCACACCTAAACCAAACTGAGCAGCCAGTTTTAGGTCATCATTAATGACAAAAGGAACCTGATATTTTTCACATAATTGTTTGATCTGTTCAACTTCAGCAGGCTGGTCGGCTTTGTCTACTTTTTTACGGCGGTACTGTAAAATTGCGATTTGACGGGTTACGAGTGCGGCGTCTAATTTTTCTAATAATAATTGGATTGGGTCATCATTGGTAATGAGGTATAAACCGCGCATAAAAATTTCACCACTAAATATCTTGAGCTCAGAATATATTTTCTTCTTTTAAATTTAAAGATAAAGAATACTAAGCAGTGATCATTTATTGTTTATCTTAACGCTTAAGTGACGTATACCGTCATGAACTGTTTGAAGCGAGAATAAGTAAAGATCAAAATTTTCTAAATGACGTATGCCGTTATGAATATAATTGCGAATATATTCCGCAACCCAGTAACTTTCTAAATGACGTGTGCCGCCATGAACTAATGTTCAAAGCTAAAACAATTGTTCACGTTTTTCTAAATGGCGTATGCCGCCATGAACGTCGATGCTTAAACGTAGGGCTATTTTTTTTGGTTTCTAAATGGCGTATGCCGCCATGAACTTTAGAAAGGTGTAGCGCGGGTTTAAAACTCTTTTTTAAATGGCGTATGCCGCCATGAACACGCACCGATTGCACCGTGTACTTATTACGTATTTCTAAATGGCGTATGCCGCCATGAACCGTGCAAGATCAACACCGCATCTTTACGCCTCTTTCTAAATGGCGTATGCCGCCATGAACCTGGCGATGCAAATGAAAGAAGTATGTCTGTTTTTCTAAATGGCGTATGCCGCCATGAACTTCATAGAAGCCTGCTTTTTCATAATTCTCAATTTCTAAATGGCGTATGCCGCCATGAACATCCTGCTTATCTTGCTAGCTTGCAAGAGTTTTTTCTAAATGGCGTATGCCGCCATGAACTTAAGGCGATGGTTGAAGCGCTCAAGGGGGAATTTCTAAATGGCGTATGCCGCCATGAACCTAACCCATCTGCGTATCCGCAAAATGGACATTTTCTAAATGGCGTATGCCGCCATGAACGTGACGTTGCGTTTCAAAGAAGTGTCTTCAGGGTTTCTAAATGGCGTATGCCGCCATGAACTAGCTGAAGGCGAGATTGAAGGTTTAGCTAATTTTCTAAATGGCGTATGCCGCCATGAACGCATGCGTCTGGATTGCTTTTTTAAGTTTTGCTTTCTAAATGGCGTATGCCGCCATGAACAAATCACATTAAAAGCTAAAAACGTATCTTTATTTCTAAATGGCGTATGCCGCCATGAACTATAAA
>OJXO01000418.1_pt1 | contig 8350 bp, 8 predicted proteins | sample 1600721 | NCBI WGS metagenome assembly OJXO01 (sample SAMN04436634, study PRJEB24849) | human gut metagenome | biome: human gut; feature: NICU; material: stool | host: Homo sapiens | place: USA: Saint Louis, MO | collected 2010-01-30
ATAAGGATATAACATGTCTACTGATCCACAATTCCCAACACCCAATAATTTAGGTATCGCAGTTTATTCAAATAATGCAGAAGCTATTGGTAATACTCCTTTAGTACGTATTAATCGTTTGATTAAAACTGATGCAACTGTATTAGCCAAAGTAGAAAGTCGTAACCCAGCTTTTTCTGTGAAATGCCGTATTGGAGCGGCACTTATTGCAGATGCGGAAAAACGTGGTGTGCTAAAAGAAGGCATGCATATTGTTGAACCAACCAGTGGTAATACTGGTATTGCATTGGCGTTCGTAGCAGCGGCAAAAGGTTATTCCATTACTTTAACTATGCCTGCAAGCATGAGCCTTGAGCGTAGAAAAGTATTAAAAGCACTCGGTGCTAATTTAGTCCTAACCGAACCAGCGAAGGGAATGAAAGGTGCAGTTGATGAAGCTGTACGATTAGCAACTGAACAGCCAGAAGTTTATTTCTTGCCACAACAGTTTGAAAACCCAGCTAATCCACAAATTCATGTTGATACGACTGGACCAGAAATCTGGCAAGCAACAGGTGGACAAGTTGATATCTTGGTAGCTGGTGTAGGTACAGGAGGTACGATTACGGGTATTTCTCGTTATTTTGAACAAGTTCAGAATAAGCCATTGTACTCAGTAGCAGTTGAACCTGCTGAGTCTCCAATTATTACTCAAACAAAAAATGGTGAGAACATTACACCCGCACCGCATAAAATTCAGGGAATTGGAGCAAATTTTATTCCAAAGAATCTTGATTTAGATTTGGTTGATGAAGTCTTACCAGTGAGTAGTGAAGAAGCAATTCAATGGGCGAGAAAGTGTGCCACCCAAGAAGGTATTTTAGTGGGTATTTCAAGTGGTGCTGCATTGGCAGCAGCGGCTAAAATTGCAGAACGTCCTGAAAATGCAGGTAAAACAATTGTTGTTATTCTTCCAGACAGTGGGGAACGCTATTTATCTTCTGTTTTATTTGAAGGTTTATTTGACGAATAAAATTAACCATATAAAAAAGCCCATTAATAAATGGGCTTTTTTATTTAATCTTAATTTATAAAGCACTTTTTAAAGTTTTCTGATGACGTTTCACAGATCGAGCATATTTTTTTGCTTTGTGTCGTGTCCAGAAACTTCGTTCATATCCTGTTGGACCAACATTATAATATGCTGTCGCTTTGAACCAGCTATCTGCTGTCTGATAGTAATGATTTAAAATATAAGCACCACATTGGATGTTGGTAGATTCATCATACAAGTTACCAGCACAAGTTTGTTGCCAATAACTGGGAATAATTTGTGTTAACCCAATAGCCCCGGTGGGAGAGCGAGCATTACTATTATAGCTAGACTCTTGCCTGATCACGGCTGCCAATAAAAGCGGTGGAACATTATATCTATCAGCGCTTTGAATAATCATTGGAGATAGGCGATTCGCTGTACTTGGCGGAACGGAATAAGCTTTTTGTAAGCCAGACGAAAGCTTACTTGAGCGCCAAGAAAATGAACCGCTATTAGGGCCTAAACTTGTACATCCCGTCATTATTGTCATCAACGCAATAATAAAAAGTTTGAGACTAAGGCGCTGTAATTGTGATGGTGCAAAATGATCTTGAGCTAAAGATGAGGTAAGCAAAATACAAAACCAATAATCAAATTTCAAATGAAATGATGGTATTCAGCCGTATTTATTGGATCAATATAAGTTCTGTTGCTCAGCCCAAGCAAAAAGTAAGATTTTTGTATTATTGAAATGAAAAAAACCCGACATCCTGTCGAGGTTTCTTCGTATTCAGCTTTATGTAGCTAACTCCTGTCAACTACCGCTTCCTGCGTTCTTATTCTTCTTCAATGAGACTTCCTGTCTCTCTATGATTTATATGTTATGAAAAAATACTTAAGTTGAATATCCGTTAATGACCCCAAATTTTGTACGTTTTAACTTACAGACGTTCTTTTTCAACTATGGAGTTAAGTCCCTTGATAAGCATTTAAGGTCAATGCAAAATTTTCACCAAATTGTTGAGCAGTTTTAATATCTCCCTCATCAAAACCATCTGCATTACTAGCATGTTCAGCCTGAGCCATTAAACCTGACCATGAACCGAGTCGGTTAGCTGCTTGTGTATAGGCAACACCTTGATGCTGTTCTGGTAGAATTGGGTTACCTACCCATAACATGCCGTGTTGCATGCAAAAAGTAAAAATTGAAATTAGTGTGGATTGTTTATCACCAGCAGGAAGAGATGAAACGGTAAACCCAGCTGCTAATTTCCCTTTAAAACTTTGTTTTTTCCATAATGGTCCAGTTGCATCCATGAGCTGTTTTAACTTGGAAGATACACCACCTAAATAAGTAGGAGATCCCCAAATTAATCCATCATATTGGATAAGAATTTCTGGACGCTCGATAAGATCCTCGGCATTGAGTAAATCTGCTTTAATATTGTGATGGCTCAAGACGCCAATTTGAATTTGCTGAGCAATAAATTGGGTGTGGCCTTGGCGACTATGGTAAATAATGGCAACAGTTTTCATGGAAATTTCCCTTTATTTAAATTTGAAATAGTTTTGCAGTGAGATATAAACCACAGCCAAAAACACTATGGTTCAGCAAACTTTTCAGACAGTTCAAAAAAGGGTGAGGTGTTTTTGATGAGGCAAAACCACTACCCATAGCTGGTTGCATAATGAAAAAAGGAATGAGAACGGTGACCAAACCAAACAGTAGTGCTGAGTAAAACTGAGGGTGGTCGAGCCAAACTGAACCTACGATTAAAAGAAAGTTCAATGCAAAGATAATTCCGACACTATAGTGAGCAATCCAGCCTAATAAATATTCCCCCTTCATTGGAGGACTTTTAGCAATAGAATGATGGACAAGTTTTCCTTGAAATATCCAGCCCACCCAACGTCCAAGAAAGGCAAAGTTTAAAGTCGGGATCTTAAATATTTTTAGTATTAACAGCCATATATCCATAACGATGGTTGCACCAATACCAAGACATAAAGCTTGAAAGAACAGAGTGGATGTATTCATTTTTACACCTTGCTTTTATACGTATGAAACGTGATAAATTTATTGTGCAAGTTAAAGTTCACTTGAAGTCAAGAGGGTATTATGGATATTGGTGAAGTTTCTAAAAAGGCAAAAGTCACAACGGCTACCCTACGTTTTTATGAAGAGAAAGGGCTAATTAAATCGATAGGGCGGCAAGGCTTACGTCGACAATATGGCAAACAAGTAATTGATCAACTGGCATTAATTGCTTTAGGTCGTGCTGCAGGATTTTCTTTAAATGAAGTTGCCACAATGTTTAGGCAAGATGGTAAGCCTGATCTTGACCGTCAAAAACTAAAAGATAAAGCTGAACAGTTAGAGCAAATGGCAAAGCGATTGCATTTTATCAGCCAAGGATTAGAACACGCTGCTGTATGTCCTGCTGAAAATCATATGGAATGTCCAACTTTCCAAAAATTTTTAAAAGCAGCAATTGCTGGAGAATATCAGCCAACAAAACTTTAATTAGCTTTACTAACAAGTTCAGTTTTCTATTGGGTGCTAAACAATAGGCTTGTCATATTTTCGCCATAAAGATTTCATATTTTTGAAGCAAAAACTTCATACAAGCTTGATTAAATTTGCTTAATTTTTTACCAACTGTATAAAATCATGAGCAAAAAAACTTTAATCGCATTATTATGCTGTGCCAGTTTAGGATTGACGGCATGTAACGATGATAACGATCAAGATCAAACTTCGCCTACTGAAAACGTTACCGAACCAACTCTAATTTCTTTTGCTAAGTTACCTGTAGAAACTTATGCTGCTGGACCAGACTCAGGGGCATATGTGAAAGGTGCAAATGGAATTTATCCTCCGTTTAAAGGTCAACCTGTACAGGGATTTTCTGCAGCATTAAAAAATGAAGATGGCAGTTATATGGCAATGGCCGATAACGGTTTTGGCACTCAAGATAATTCATCAGACTTTTTACTTCGTATTTATAAAATAAAGCCTGATTTCAAAACTAAAACTAAAGGCACCGGTCAAGTTACTGTACAAAGTTTTATCCAACTGCGTGATCCGAATAAATTAATTCCATTTAATATCATCAATGGTAATACACCTGAGCGTTTATTAACGGGTGCTGATTTTGACCCAGAGTCGATGCAGCGTACTAGTGATGGGACTTACTGGATTGGAGATGAATTTGGTCCATATTTACTCCATTTCTCAGCAGATGGTGTACTTTTAGACGCTCCGATTCCTTTACCAAATCCATTAAATCCAACTCAAGAATTACGTTCACCACAAAATCAATTTAATAAAGCACAAATTAATTTTGTGGAACCTCTTGTTCAACAAAGTGGCGGTTTTGAAGGAATGGCGATTTCGCCAGATGGGCAGTATCGCTATCCGCTTATAGAAAAGCCAATTAAATCAATTCGGGAAACAGAAAGACAGTTGCTGATTTCTCAATTTGACCTGAAGAAAAAAGCGTATACAGGAAAATATTATTGGTTCCAGTTAGACAGTAAAGCAACCAATATTGGTGATTTCCAACTTTTTAATAATAATGAGGGTATTATTATTGAACGTGATGCCACGCAGAATAATTTAGGCGGCTATAAAAAATTAATTCGTATTAAATTAATTGAGTCAGGCCAGCTGGTCAGCCGCGAAGACTGAGTCGATTTAATTAAAATTGCTAACCCGAATATGTTGTATGGCACAGCTAGAGCAGGGGATATTGGTACGGGACAGGTTTTTGCCTTCCCATTTGAAACCATTGAAGATGTAATTATTGAAAATGGTACAACACTGACGGTTTTCAATGATAATAACTTCCCTGGGTCGACGGGACGTAATGCAAAGTTGGCCGATGATAACGAGATTATTCAGATTCGTTTACCAAAAGCTCTCTTCTAAGTCATATAAATAAATGAGTTCGATCTGCGGCGGATTTTATTCCGCCGTATTTAATCTAAGAATAAAATATTGAGTAAACTTTAATCAAATTAATTTCTATATTGTTGTTTTCGCGTGTTTTATAAACAAGGAAAATGAATGAAATTCATGTTAAAATGATCGGCTTTCATCTTTAGATGTCTCTCCTCCATCTGCTAGCCGAGATTCGCAAGCCATGTCTACCGCTTATACTATGCAAACTGCGCCAAAAGCGTTGTTTGATTACGACAAATATTGGGCGTCGTGTTTTGAACCAGCGCCATTTTTGCCGATGTCACGAGAAGAAATGGACCAACTCGGCTGGGATGCGTGTGACTTTATTTTAGTCTGTGGCGATGCTTATATTGATCATCCATCATTTGTATCGGGTGTGATTGGACGGGTATTGGAAGCGCAAGGTTTCCGTGTCGGTATTATTGCACAGCCAGACTGGACCAATGTTGAAAGTTTCCGTGTATTGGGTAAGCCAACGATTGCTTGGGGAGTGACTGCGGGCAATATGGATTCGATGATCAACCGCTATACGGCAGATCGTAAAATCCGTTCGGATGATGCATATTCTCCTAATAACGAACCAAATAAACGCCCTGACCGTGCGGCAACGGTTTATTGCCAACGTTGTCGTGAAGCATTCCCAGATGTACCTGTACTATTAGGTGGTATTGAGGGTAGTTTACGTCGTATTGCGCACTATGATTATTGGTCAGACAAAGTCCGTCGTTCAATTTTGATGGATTCAAAAGCCGATATGCTTATGTATGGTAATGGTGAACGTGCCATTATTGATGTGATGCACCGTTTGGCTAAAGGTGAAAAAATCCACGAGATTACAGATGTTCGTGGTACAGCATTTATTATTAATAAACATAACAAAGCGGCTAAAGCAAAATTTGTTGAAATTGCCAGTAATGATGTAGATACGATTGGGCGTGTTGACCCAATTATTAACCCATATGTCATGACTGAAGATATTGATGGTTGTGAAATTGAGAAAGATAAAGGCAACACACTAGCTCAATATCAAGGTTTTCAAAAAGAAATTGTTGCAAATCCGATTGTACGTGAAGGCGACCAACTTGATGAAAATACTCAGATTGTTCAGCTAAAGCCTGCTCAGTCAAAAGCGATTAAACACAAGTTACCTCCGCGAGAATTGGCTGTAATTCGTTTACCTTCTTTTGAAGAAGTGGCGAATGATCAAGTACTTTATGCACATGCAAACCGTATTTTGCACCTTGAAACCAACCCGGGTAATGCACGTGCTTTGGTTCAACGTCATGGTGAGCGTGATGTCTGGATCAATCCACCTCCAATTCCTCTAACCACAGAGGAAATGGATTATGTATTTGATTTGCCATATGCACGTTTGCCGCATCCTGCATATGGAGATGCGCGTTTCCCTGCATTTGATATGATCAAATTCTCGGTCAATATTATGCGTGGCTGTTTTGGTGGCTGTACATTCTGTTCGATTACAGAACATGAAGGCCGTATTATCCAAAACCGTTCGGAAGATTCGATCTTACGTGAGATCGAGAAAATTCGTGATACAGCGCCGAACTTCACCGGTATTATTTCAGACTTAGGTGGTCCAACAGCAAACATGTACCGTTTGCATTGTAAAGATCCTGAAATTGAGAAGAACTGTCGTAAACCTTCTTGTGTATATCCGGGTGTTTGTCAAAACTTGCATACCGATCATGCACCTTTAGTACAGCTTTATCGTAAAGCACGTGCGATTAAAGGGGTGAAGAAGATTCTGATTGGATCGGGATTACGTTATGACCTTGCAGTATTGAATCCTGAATATGTCAAAGAGCTGGTACAACACCATGTTGGCGGTTATTTAAAAATTGCACCAGAGCATACTGAACAAGGCCCTTTATCTAAGATGATGAAACCGGGTATTGGTACGTATGACCGTTTCAAACAAATGTTTGATCGCTTTAGTAAAGAAGCAGGAAAAGAGCAATATTTAATTCCTTACTTTATTGCTGCACACCCAGGTACTTCTGATTATGACATGATGCATCTTGCGATCTGGCTGAAGAAGAATGGTTTCCGTGCCGATCAGGTACAGACGTTCTACCCATCACCGATGGCAACTGCGACAACCATGTATTATTCAGGGAAAAACCCACTCGCAAAAGTGGCGCGTTACACTGAAAATGTAGACATTGTAAAAGGTGAAAAACGCCGTCGTCTGCACAAAGCATTCTTACGTTACCACGATCCAAATAACTGGCCATTACTTCGTGAAGCACTTAAAGAAATGGGCCGTGCTGATTTAATTGGTAATTCAAAGCAACATTTAATTCCAACTTATCAACCGAAAGGGGCGGAAGGAGAATATAAATCTGCTCGTAAGAAGAACTCGACTGTTGCGGGCGATTCAGTGAAGCGTTCAGGTCAAACAGTTCAAAATAAAAATCAGCATAAACGACCGCAAAAAGGGCAGGTACTGACTCAACATACGGGTCTACCACCTCGTGAGACAGGTGAAAAAAGACCATTTGGTGGTAAAAGTAAACCAAAATCAAAAGCTCGTGGATAACGATAAAAAAGGCTCTATTTAAGAGCCTTTTTAATTTTTAAAGTGAGTGGATAAATCATATGGTGAGATTTCTGAGCATTTTTTATGTAAAAAGTGTAATGAAAAATGATAAATCCTAAAAATCTGACGAGCTGCACTTGATTGTTGCTGAGTCTGTGTTTATAAATAATGTGAGGGTGGCTAAATTTAAGCCAAGCTTGATAACTACAAGTGAAATTACTAAGTGAACCTTTTAAAGAACGGCTGTGTCGTTATCAATTAAAACAAAGCGTGATCTAGCAAAATCATTATAAAAAACTTAAAGGATGGACCCATGTACTATTTAATTACAATCTTATTACTATTTTTGACCGTTGTTATGGCGGCGAAAAGCCTCTCAAGAAAGCATCAACAAGACAGTGCTTTAAAGCGCCGTGCCGTGTTAAGTAGTCATGAACAAATGACATTAACTCGTTTACAGACAGTATTGCCTAAATTTACTGTGTTAGCTCATGTTTCATTTGATGCATTATTAACAACGAAATATGCTCACACTCGTCGCAAATATCAAAATATGACAGCTGACTTTGTTGTGCTTGATCAAAATTATCAGGTTGTCGTAGTGGTTATGCTTGAGGAAAGTGGTTTACGCCGAGCACATCAACAATATGAGCGCCGTTTATTACAGCTTGCGGGCTATCGTGTATTAAGTTACAGCACTGTGCCAGATTATCATGAGTTAAGAAGAGACTTATTAACCCCTGAATCAGAGATGGCAACTTTACATGCAGCGCCTCAGCTAGAAAGAATTTCAAATGCTTTTGTGAAGTCT
>OJXO01000425.1_pt1 | contig 8142 bp, 9 predicted proteins | sample 1600721 | NCBI WGS metagenome assembly OJXO01 (sample SAMN04436634, study PRJEB24849) | human gut metagenome | biome: human gut; feature: NICU; material: stool | host: Homo sapiens | place: USA: Saint Louis, MO | collected 2010-01-30
AATGCATTAGCATAGTAAAGGACCACTCATGCCTGATTTTTTGTTTAATTTTGGATGGCACTAATCTTGCTTAAAAATTGATAACAAAAAACGCGTCGAATTGGCGCATTTTCTTAGCCTGATTTTCTGAACTTATGCCAAAACTCAAAATAGCTCTTATCGATGATGATCATGCGCGGGCCGACTATATAAAAAATAGTCTGCTTGAAAATGACTTTGAAGTGGTTGCCTGCCTTACTTTGGACCACTTAAATATTTTTCGTCTTGAAGATTTACAAGCCGATGTCATCTTGCTCGATATGGATCATCCCCATCGTGACATTATTGAAAGTTGTGTGAGTAGCTATGACCTACCAACTGTTCTATTCACTAAAAATTCAGATAAAGACACCATCAAACAAGCTATAGATGCAGGCGTAACGGCTTATATTGTAGATGGTATAGATCCCGCTCGCTTACATACCATTTTAGAGATTTCAATTGAGCAATATAAAAAACATAAAAAGCTCGAAGGTGACTTAAAAGAAGCTCAAACCAAACTGGCCGATCGTAAAGATGTTGAAAAGGCCAAAGTGCTACTCATGCAACTGCATGGCTTACCTGAAGACACAGCTTTTCAATTACTCAGAAAAAATGCCATGAGTCACCGTATAACGATTGGAGAAATGGCACGGCGTTTACTTGACGCTCAAAAATTACTAAATGATCAACTAAAGGATGAATAAATGAGCAAATTAGAAAAGACTCAATTGCAACTCGGCTATATTCCTTTACTTGATTGCATCGCTTTACTTTGGGCAAAGCAGCAAGGTTTCTTCGAAGAAGTCGATTTAGAAGTTACTTTAGTCAAAGAAGCATCATGGGCAAGTCTACGCGACCGTTTAGCTTTTGGTTTATTAGATGCTGCACATTGTTTATCTGCGATGCTCCCTGCAGCAGCAATGGGTGCAGACCAAATTGGTATTGCACTGCAAACCCCGCTCGTTTTAAGTAAAAACCGTGCTTTTATCAGCTTAAGCCAAAAATTAATTCATCAACTGGCTATTAAAGAAAATGATAATGCACAAACTACCGCCCAAAAAGTTACTCAATACATTGAGCAAGATCATACTCTTTCTCTAGCCCATGTATTTAAACATTCAATCCATCATTATTGTTTAAGAGAATGGCTTGCTTTGGCAGACTCTAGAATAGCTCAAACGCTCAAACTCAAAGCACTTCCGCCACCGTATATGCTCGAAGCTTTAGATAACCATGTGATTGATGGTTTTTGTGTGGGAGAGCCTTGGAATACTCAAGGAGAACTTTTAGGCTTAAGTAAAATCGTGTGCTCAAGTCAAGACATTATTCCCAATGTGGCAGATAAAGTTCTCGCAGTAACTCAAGAATGGGCTGAACAACATCCTCAAACCTTAGTTGCCCTTACAACGGCAATTATGAAAGCTCAAAAAGAATTGAGTAATTTAAAAGATTTTGCACCTGTCTTAAAGTTATTGGTCGAGTTCGGGATTGTCCGATTTCACTGTTCTGAAGAAGTGCATGTCGATAAATATTATATGATTCAAAATATTGTAAAGCACTTGGTTAAAGAAAATGCGGCTCCCCAACCTGAAGATTTCCATTGGTTATTTCAGCAAATGCAAAAATGGGAAAAACTCCAATTAGCCCCTGATCAAATCATAGAACTGAGTGCACAATGCATTAATCTCGATTGCTACAATCAAGCCAAACTCTAAAAAATACTTAAGCACATTATAAAAAAAAGCTGTCTTTATTAAAAAAGACAGCTTGAAAGACCCATAAGACAAATGCGTTATACGCATTACTACATTTAAAAGACTCAACTCATCCATTAAATATAGCTCTTATGTTTCCGATCATAACCAATTAAAACTTATCATTTTCAGACATTTCCATATCAATAACTGACATTTCATAGATTTTATCTCCTATCTATAATTTCGACGAACAACTGAAACTCCCCTAGATATCAGCCCGTAATTTTGTTAACTTGATTATGTTACAAATTCAAAATGCAGATTTCAGTTAATGAGTAAGGGGATGAAATAATGAAAGATATCTCACACCGTGAAGTTTATGCACTGGTTGATATTAATAATTGCTATGTTAGCTGTGAGCGTCTTTTCAACCCTAAACTCAATGATAAACCTGTAGTTGTTTTATCTAATAACGATGGCTGTGTGGTCTCACGTAGTGAAGAGGCAAAAGTTTTAGGGATTAAAATGGGCGTACCGTGGTTCCAAATTGAAAAAGATGCTTTACAAGCAGGCGTTCAAGTCTATTCAAGCAACTATACTTTATATGCCGAGATGTCCCGTCGTTTTTTTGCTGTCCTCGGTGAGTTTTTTTCTCCAGATGATTTAGAAGCCTACTCTATAGATGAATGCTTTATTCATCTCACCCCTTACCTCCAATCTATCGATATCTCTGACTACTGCAACAAAGTGAGAAACACTCTCCTAAAATGGTTAGGCTTACCTTGTTGCATTGGAATTGGATATTCAAAGACACAAGCAAAACTTGCCAATCACTATGCTAAGAAAATTAAAAGTTTTAAAGGAGTATGTAATTTCATCACCTTAGATCCATTAATTATGGAAGACCTCATGCAACAGACATCAGTCAAAGAGGTATGGGGAATCGGCTATCAATTAGTCAAACAGCTACAAAGTTATGAGGTGTACACATGCCTAGACTTAACTTTTGCCAATGAACACCATATGGCAAAGGCATTTTCTGTGGTCATGGCACGCACCATTCGTGAGCTAAAAGGCCAATCCTGTATTCAACTTGATGATCCAGCTATTCCAACGAAACGGATTTTAGCATCACGAAGTTTTGCTCAAGCTTTATCCAGTATTGAGATTATTAAACAAGCACTTATCTTTCACCTTAACCGGGCACATCGCCGTTTAATGAAACAAGAACAACTTTGTGCCTGTGTTCAAGTTATGCTTTATGAAAAAACCGACAAACCGCCCTATAAAAAAGCCACATCTCAAGCAATTGGTCTTCATTATGCAACAGATGATTTATGCATACTTACTAAAGCAGCTATGCATCAAATTCATGTTTTATATAAAGAAAATAAAAGTTACATAAAAATTGGAGTATTATTTTGTGCTCTACACGCACGTCAGCAACATATTGATGATTTATGGCAGCCTCTGGAACTTATTCATCAAAGACAACAATTGATGGAAACTTTAGGTACAGTCCGTAAGCGCTTTGGTAGCCACTATTTACAAGTTGGATATCACTCACGTAATCCATCTTGGCAAATGAAACAATGTCATCGCTCAAAAAATTACCTAACACGCTGGAATGAAATGTTAACGATTGAAGATGCTTATACCCCCGTTACACAAAATACATGAACTGTTTTTGTCAATTCGGTTTAAAATAAGCTCCGTTAAATTACTTGAAATTTTGTCATTTTTTAACATTGCTAATTCGTCGCAAAATTTACAATATATAAGCCGAATTTGGTGTACCCTTTCTGCGACAATTAAAAGAAATTATAAAAAACTTGTAGAAACATATGCCATAATAAGCAAACTTTGCAGACATCTTGCAAAGATTATTTGCAACTTTAGAGCTGGAGCAATCTGAATGAGTTCGACCATTTTGGTAATTCATGGACCGAATTTGAATTTGCTGGGAAAACGCGAACCAGAAGTATATGGTCATCTTACCCTAGACAATATCAACCAACAACTTATTGCTCAAGCTGAACAAGCCTCAATTACACTAGATACTTTTCAAAGCAACTGGGAAGGTGCCATTGTTGACCGTATTCATCAGGCACAAACAGAAGGCGTAAAACTGATTATTATTAACCCTGCTGCCCTCACTCACACTTCAGTTGCTTTACGCGATGCCTTACTTGGCGTTGCCATTCCCTTTATTGAAGTACATTTATCAAATGTTCACGCACGTGAAACTTTCAGACATCACTCTTATTTATCAGACAAAGCAATTGGCGTGATTTGTGGTCTAGGCGCAAAAGGTTATAGCTTTGCACTCGATTACGCTATTGAAAAAATTCAACCATCTAACCCAAACTAGTTCAGGAATAGTCGCCCATGGATATCCGCAAAATTAAGAAACTCATCGATTTAATGATTGAGTCTGACTTGCAAGCGATTGAAGTTAAAGAAGGTGATCAATCGATCGCTTTAACTCGTCGCAATCCTGTCGTTGCTGCGGCTGGTGTAGCACTTCCGGCAGCTCCTGTTGCTGAAGCACCTGTTGCAAAAACACCACGTGGAGCAGTTGAAACTTCTCCTATGGTTGGTGTGTTCTATGCTGCTCCAAGCCCAGGCGAAGCACCATTTGTTAAAGTAGGTCAAACAGTATCTGCTGGTGAGACTTTGGGTATTATTGAAGCAATGAAAATCATGAACCCGATTGAAGCAACTCAAAGCGGTGTGATTGAAGAAATTTTAGTGAAAAATGGTGAAGTGATCCAATTCGGTCAACCTTTATTCCGTTATCGCGCGTAATACCCCGGGGACATCTATGTTGCAAAAAGTTTTAATTGCAAACCGTGGTGAAATCGCTTTACGAATTACCCGGGCTTGCAAAACATTAGGAATCAAAACTGTTGGTATCTATTCAGATGCCGATAAAGATTTGATGCATTTACGTTTCGTTGATGAAGCAGTATGTATTGGTCCGGGTGCAAGTAGTGATAGCTATTTAAACATTCCGGCAATTATTACTGCTGCAGAAATTACTGGTGCCGATGCAATTCATCCAGGTTATGGCTTCCTTTCGGAAAATGCCGAGTTTGCTGAAATTGTAGAAAGCTCAGGTTTCACATTTATTGGCCCTCGCCCAGAACATATTCGTTTAATGGGCAACAAGGTTTCTGCAATTGTTGCAATGAAAAAAGCTGGCGTACCTACGGTACCTGGCTGTGACCATGCTGTAACTATCCACAATGCCTTGGCTGAAGCGAAAGAAATCGGTTTCCCGCTTATTGTTAAAGCGGCAGCTGGTGGCGGTGGTCGTGGTATGCGTATTGTTGAACGTGTAGACACACTACTTGAGTCAGTTCAAGCGGCTCAACGTGATGCAGAAATGTGGTTCGGCGATGATACCGTATACATGGAACGCTTCTTACAAAAACCTCGCCATGTCGAAGTTCAAGTTTTGGGTGATGGTAATGGCCACGCGATTCATTTATATGACCGTGACTGTTCATTACAACGTCGTCACCAAAAAGTGTTAGAAGAAGCTCCTGCGCCAAATCTACCGGAACAAGCACGTGCTGATATTTTACAAGCCTGTGTACACGCATGTCAGTTAATGCAATATCGTGGTGCTGGTACGTTTGAATTCTTATTTGAAGATGGTGAATTCTTCTTCATTGAAATGAATACTCGTGTTCAGGTTGAGCACCCTGTAACTGAAATGGTGACTGGTGTTGACATTATTGAGCAGCAATTACGTATTGCAGCTGGTTTAGGCTTAGAGCTTCAACAAGAAGATATTGAAGTTCGTGGTCATGCCATTGAATGTCGTATCAATGCCGAAGATCCAACAACATTCTTACCTTCACCAGGTAAAATTGAAAGTTTCTATGCACCAGGCGGTGCGGGTATTCGTTTAGATTCTCATATCTATCCTGGATATAGCATTCCGCCATATTACGATTCAATGATTGCAAAATTGATTGCTCATGGTAAAGATCGTGAAACTTCACTTGCCCGCATGCGTCAAGCGTTAGATGAAATGATTCTTACAGGAATTAAAACCAATATTCCTTTGCATAAAGATCTTATTTTGCAGGATAAAAACTTCTGTTCTCAAGCAATGGACATCCATTACCTTGAAAAACACTTGTTAAAGCAAGTGGAAGAAGAAAAGAAAGCTGAAACTGCATAATATGCTTCATATAAAAAAGCCTCTTAAATAAGAGGCTTTTTTATATCTACTTGTTTATGGCAACATTCGGCGTAAAGTTGCGAAACATTGCTCACCCTTAGCCGTTGAGCAGAAATTAATAGTATGGTCATTTTTCCATTGCACGAAATATTGAGAAATATCACCTGTCTGATCTTGCTTCTGACCAGAACAATCTACTTTATTATTATCAAACTTAATTTGCATTACTAAAGCCGATAGCTGCTCTTTAGGGTCATCAGATGGCTGATATTCATAAATACCGTATGACCACTCTTCACCACTTTTAATCACCACATCGTTACTACTGCGGAAATTATAATACTCTACACATTTTTTATTATTTGGAATCTCCATTCCCCATAATCCCATAATTTCAGGACGCGTAACAATACGTATAGCATTAGGATTACTTGCAGTGCGAACAGGTTGTGCTGTTGGCTGTTGAGTCACTGTCTCAGCCATAGCAAAACCAGAACAAGCCAATAATAATCCCATAATATAAATATTTTTCATAGATTTATTAATCATTAAACGCATGAGTTTAAGTTAGCACATTTTTTTAGAAAAACATTGTTTCATAACCATATAAAAACAATATTTTTCAACCGTAACGAACCGATACTTCTCATCAAACAATTTCTATCTTTAACTCTGTATTCCTAACAATTTTTATCACTATTTAATCTAAGAAACTGACTTTTGGATTTGTTTAGGTAACCAATAGACAAAGCACAAACCCAATAGAACCACTAAAGCAGCGATCATAAAAATATGCTCACCCGTAAGAATTTTCCAGTAATGACCAGCCAAAATGCTCCCAAACGCCACTCCAAGCCCCCACATGGTGCTATAAAAAGCCTGACCTCGACCTTGTTGCCCTATTGAAAATTTTTGAAAGATAAGCCGCATTGCGATGAGATGAAATAAGCCAAAACTAAAGGCGTGTAGGCACTGTGCAAATAAATGACCTATGAAATAGTGAGAGAAAATAGCAACTAATAACCAGCGTATACTTGTAAAAATCAAACATACTGCTACAAGGCTACGCCAAGAAAAATATTTAAAAAACGTAGTTGCATATGCAAACATCACAATTTCAGAAACCACACCCATAGCCCATAAAAAACCAATTTCAGTTGTGCTAAAATTTAACGATTTCAGAAAATTGCTATAGAAGCTATAAAAAGGTGCATGTGAAAAAAGAAGAATAAACTCAATTGTGAAAAAAGCAGCAACTTCAGGACGTTTCAGCACGGGCAATAAAGGTTCTAAATGCTTTTGTGAAGTTGGGGCCCCTTCTGGTTCACGTATCGTAAATGCCCAAATAAATGCTAAGGAGGCAATGATAAGCAATAATATAGGCAAATCGGAATGATTTCTAAAATTGCCCCTATTGTAAATACACCTACAATAAACCCAACTGATCCCCATTTTCGAATCTTGCCATAAAGTTTCGCCCTTTGGTCTCCTAACCAAAATAAAGTTACTCCTTCAAATTGAGCTAAAATAGCATTTTGGAAAAAACTAAAAATAAGCATCAATAAAGCAACTGACTGAAAAGTATTAGGAATTATAAAAATAGCCAACCATATACATGCCTCCATCCATGTGGCAATCCGCACTAATAGCATTCTTTTACCTGATTTATCGGCGATCCAGCCCCAAACCAAAGGGGCAAAGAAGCGCGTCACAATAGCAATAGAAGATAAAATACCTATCTCTTGATAATTAAATCCCTGATCTTGGAGATATAAGTTCCAATACGGCATAAATGTGCCAACAATGGAATAATAAAAGAAGTAGAATCCTGACAGTCTAGCTGTAATTGTTAATGGTTGCATTCGGTTGCTTTATCTTGCATTTTCAAATAGTTAAACATAATTAAAGTTGCATCCGCTTGTACCACAATGCTGTATTTTGCATTTCATTAGTCTACAAATCAGTCTACAAATTTATTTTTCAATTAATTTAAAAAAATTTGTAGACTGCATGCTTTCTAAGCAAAACATATCCAACTTTCAAACCTGAGTAATTCTATCATTTTGAATAGTTTATAAATGAATTATTATCGATTCTTAGTTGATAGTTGTTTTTTATTAAGAATGAGTGAAGAACTTATGAAAGATTGGGTCTACTTTTATATCGAAAACACAATTAAGTATGGTGAACTATTCTATAAAGAAATTGGCTGGTCATTAGGTTTGAAGA